>Ga0233434_1002499_pt1 | contig 16007 bp, 11 predicted proteins | sample SI_122_August201_4_FD_182738 | JGI IMG/M metagenome (GOLD analysis project Ga0233434, IMG submission 182738) | Seawater microbial communities from Saanich Inlet, British Columbia, Canada - SI_122_August2016_120_MG | ecosystem: Environmental > Aquatic > Marine > Inlet | place: Canada: British... | reverse complement strand
GGAAAATTTTACCAGCCGTTTGAGCAACTTCTGCTTTTTTGAGGTCGCGAATAGCTTGAATCATTTTCTTTTTAAAACGAAAATCACCCTTTTCATCGGTCGCAAGGGAATAGAGATTACCTGCTACGGCGCCTATGCTGTCGCCTTCTTTTTCCAATGCAACAATCAGGCTTTGCTGATGCCGTGCAAATTCTTGATCGGTCAAATTAGCGAACAGTTTTTCTGTACTTGCAAGCCAGGCATTGACCCGTTTGCTCATTTCAAAAGGCCCGTGGGTGGAAGATTGGATCACCAAACGGAAAAATATGCGTTCCTCAATTCTTTGATGAAAGCTCCACACGATATATCCCAATTGCTGGTTGGTACGCATTTGGGTATAAAAATCGCTTTCCACTATCGAAGCGATTATTGAGGTTTGAGCCAGAACAGATAAATCTTTCTCTCCCACCTGAATTGCGTAGGCTAAAGAGTTATTATTATCTGCCACCTCCCGGCTAAAACGGAACCTCTCGCCCTTAGGCATGACCTCCACAACCTGCTCAAACCGTTCACTTTCAGGAAGTGGTTTGCTTCCCAAAGCAGTCAGGAGAATATCTACACTTTGCCGCGCTTTATCATCAGACCAGTTACCATGAACCATTCCGGTGATGTACACCCTGTCATAAAGTGTTTTAGCAAATGCTTTGACATCCCTCAAAGTAATCGAGGTCAGAGCTGCAAGTTTTTCTTCATCAGTATATTGATCCTGAAGGAGCATTAGATAGTTGTAATAACCACCACGCGAATAAGCTTGTCCAAGTTTCTTGTTTTTCAACCCGCGTATCATCGCTTCTTTGATGTTGGCGAATTTCTGCTCATCCACTTTCACTTCTTTCAGATTTTTAGTCACCAGTTTGATCAAATCACCAATACGTTCTGAATAACCGCCAAGACTGAGGAGCACACCCTTCTTTTGAATCGACAGGCCATAAGACAACCCCGCCATCTGAATAGGATAAACCACCTCATTCAACCCTTCCTGTATCATGACCTCATAAAGCTTAGCCAACTCCAGATTTTTTGCACTGCGATAAACTTTTGGCGTTTCGATTCGAAATGTCAGGGCTATTTTGGGCTGTTTGAAGCGATGGTCATATTTAAACCAGACTTTTGCCCGTTCATCATCCTGTACCAAATGAGGGTATTCTTCTACAAGGCTCAGGTTGTAGGGGATGAAATCATTTTTCACGGGATAAAATACACCCTCAACCTTGCCCGGATTAGATAGTTTACTAAAAGCCTTGCCACCAATTTTCTTGAGGGAATATTCTGCATCGTAATACGGTACTTTACTGTCTGTTTCTGCTAAATTGTGGCTCAATACCACCATTGCATTTTCAGGGGTCAGAGTATCTAAAACCGCTTTATAGGCAGAAGGCTCATATTCGGTAAAAAGGAAAGGTACGGTTTCCACATCCTTCAATGTGTAACTCTGCATCAATGCCGCTTTACCCGCGACGAATCCCATACCCTCATCCGGGTTTTTCCAGTCGAAGTTGATCTGGGCCATGGCCTGGGTTTCCTTGAACGTGTATTCCTCAAACCCATGTTCTCGAACCATATTGATGTAGGAAAAAATCAACTCAAGAATTCGTTCGTACTCTTTCAATCCTTTTTCAGTCAGTGAAATATTAATGCCAAATGAATTGATATCCGGGTGACTGCTCCCCCCGCCAGCACTGAGACTTAAAACCAACCCTTCTTCTTTTAGTTTAGATAGCAGAGAACCTTTGCCTTCGTAACCCAGAACAGAACCCACAATGCCGGCGGGTTTACTGGCTTGATGGTTTTTAAGACGTATGGTGGGGAAATCTATTTCCAATGAGCGCACATCCTTGATGGTTTTCACTTTCAACAACCTATACTCGCCTTTGAGTGGCTTTCTAAATTCGGAGGAAAGCTGTGGGATCTCAACGGGTCGTTTTGGTATGTCGGAAAAATATTTCTGCGCCACGGTGGAAAGAACTTCCATCGGCATGCTTGAGATGAGAGCCAGCTTCATATTAGAAGCCGCATAATAATTTTTATAAAATTCAAGCAATGCCGGTTGATTATCCCCCGACAAGGTTTCTTGGTTACCCGTGCCAAAGTTGGCTAGAGGATGCCCCGGTTCAGACATGCGACCGGCAACATAATTACCACGCCATCCATCGTTGAGTTTGTTTTTTTCATGCTCATTGTTAACAGCTTTGACCTCCCTCTCCGCATAGGTTTTGTCGAACAATGGAGCCTTGAAAAAATCACTAAAACGATCCAAAGCTTCATTAAAACCATCATGCGACACCTGAAAAAAATAGTTGGTCATGTTTCCACTGGTGTAGGCATTGGACCCGCCTGAATGCGAGTCTAGGAATTTTTTATAGGAACCCACTTCCGGGTACTTTTTTGTCCCAAGAAACAACATATGTTCCAGATAATGAGCCAGTCCCGCTTTATCTTCCGGGTCATACAAATAACCTGTACCCACCGATAAAGCGGCGGCACTTCGGTGCACATCCGGATCGGAAACCAAAAGAACATCCAGTCCGTTTTCTAACGAAAGAGTCAGAGTTTTACGTTTATCGCCCTTAACCGCTTCGGCGGAAGAAATTAAAAAGACTACCCACAAAACCAGAAGTAATCCGGTTTTTATATATTTTGCAATCCGATTCACAACCAACCTCCAATTTTTATAAATCAAAACGTCAAAGTGCAAGAAATCAACCTCAATCGTCTTATTATATCGGTCTCTTATCAGCAAATGGGGTTAATTTTTTTTAATAAACTGCTTTGCATGATGCTAATGAGAGTTGCTGCCAATCAGGAATATACCGATCAAAATCATCCCCCCAGCCAACAATCGTTGTGAGCCAAACGGTTCCTTGAGTTTCCAGCATCCCCAATAGACCACCATCAGCACACTGACCTGACGAAGAGAAACAATCGCACTCAAGGCTTCAAACTGAAGCACCACACAGATCAGGCCATAGGAACCTAACGTAGCAACCCCGGCCAGCATGGCTTTCTGCCATTCCATTCTCCAAGTTTGCAAAATAGTTTTTGCGGGGCTTGTAGAAAAAATATATAGATTGCAAAGAGCAAAACCTATAACCGCTTCAATGAAGAAAAAGGTGACACCGTTGGCAAGAGGCTGATCTGGCAAGTGAGCTAAAAAGGAATCCATTCCCTTTTTATCAACCAGGCTGTATGTGACCACCATCGCCAACGTATAAAAAGCCCAACGTAAATCCTGATGACGAAAAGCTCTCATCAGATTCAAAAATCCTCTTAACAATTTGCCTTCGAAGTGCAAAATGTAAATAGCTGTCAGAATAAACCCAATGGCAAGAAACGTGGAAATATGCAAATGTTCATCAAGCAACAACCAGGCAAACACAGGAACAAATACCGGTGCAGATCGAGCTATGGGATAAACATAGGAAATATCAGCCGTTGAATAAGCCCTGGAAAGGCAGAGTATATACACACCGTGCAAAACTCCTGAAAGAATACCCCAGAACATGATTTCTGAGTTCAATGGGGCCATTCCAAACCAAAGATAGGCGATCAGGGCCATAACCATGACCCAAACCCCTTTAATACCAGAAAAGTACTGAGAATTATTACTGGTCTGAGTCAATATATTCCAAAAGGAATGCAAAACACTGGATAATAGAACCAGTCCTATATTAAAAAGTGACAAACTTTAAGCTCCGAACCCTAATCATTTATAACTAATAACATGTCGGCAAAAATCGCGTTCATTTCCTATCCGGTCTCAAATTTAGATAAGGCTGTGGAATTCTACCAGAAGGTATTGGGAAAAGAACCCCTGTTTCACAGGGAAGACTGGGCAGAGTTCGAATTAGGTGGACAAAAACTGGCATTACAGAAGTCCTCATCACCAGGTGGAATTGGAGCCACGGTTTATTTTCTCGCCCGACCCATTGAAGGATTTGTGTTCCGATTGAAAGAGTTGGATGCCATGCTGGAGGGGAACATAGAAATCCACTCCTACGGCAAACTGGCCCGTTTTCGAGACCCTGATGGGAATATCCTTGGCCTCTATGAACCTCCTGGTAAATGATCAATAGCGGGGACTCTGGAAATCCCATTGAGCGTATGCTCTTGTTGATGTACAATTGCTATCATGAATAATTGATTGCCGCAGTTTTTAAATAGGAAATCCCGTTCTCGAGTGATCTTAGAAATATGAACAATCCATTGACGCATTTTAACGAAGAAGGCCGTGCACGCATGGTCGATGTCTCAGATAAAACCCATACTTCTCGCAAAGCCGTGGCTACCGGAGAAGTTTATATGCAACCGGAAACCCTGCGGCTGATTCAAGAAGGGCAGATAAAAAAGGGCGATGTGCTGGCAGTAGCACAAGTGGCAGGAATCATGGGAGCCAAACGCACCTTTGAAGTCATCCCCATGTGCCACCCTCTTCTGCTAACCGGTGTCGACATCAGTTTTCACATTAACTCAGATCCTCACCCGGAAACAGGACTCTGCTGCATCACCGTCAACGCCACAGTCAAGGTAACAGGACAAACGGGAGTGGAGATGGAGGCGCTGACCGCAGTTTCCATGGCGGCACTCACCATTTATGATATGTGTAAAGCCGTTGACCGGGGGATGTATTTCAATCAAATAGGGTTGCTTCATAAATCTGGCGGCAAATCTGGAACTTTCGATAAAGAAGTGGTGGAGACAGGAAAATGATCACCATTAAATATTTTGCCAGTCTGAGAGCCATCGCCGAAAAAGAAGAAGACAGCTTGGATATTGAAAATCCAATCAGCATAGACCAGTTAAGTGATATTATTTCAAAAACAGCGCCGAAAATGGGAGCAATTATCCGGGAGAAGAAAGTTATGATCTCGGTTAATCAGGAAATGGCCTCTGCCGATACCATCATTCATGATGGAGACGAGGTGGCATTTCTTCCCCCTTTCTCAGGCGGAGCCAAATAATAAGGATAAAATCATGAGCACCACTACCGACTCCAAAATACGTATCCAGTTAGAAGATTTCTCAGTCACTGATGAAATCGAAGCCATGAAAAAAGTTTCCCGCAATATTGGCGGCATCACCACCTTTCTCGGAACAGGAAGAGAGATGTCAAAAGGTGAGACCATCTCCGAGCTTAATTTCGAACACTACCCGAAGATGGCAGAAAAAAAGCTGGAAGAGATCCGGGTGCAATCCATTAAGGATTTCGGAATCATTGACATGAGCATCATTCACCGAATCGGCCCCATAGACATCGGCGAAAATATTGTTTTGATCGTTGCCGTTGGGGAACACCGGGCAGAAACCTTCAAAGCCTGCGAGTGGGCCATCGCTGAACTCAAACGCACCACACCGATCTGGAAACGCGAAACCACCTCCACAGGCGAAGTCTGGGTTCAAGACACCCCTTAATTCTTAATGAGCAATCGCTCTCCATTGCCCCCTATCACCCTGACTGTAAACAGTCGGCTAGCCCGCTGGCTTTTACTGGAACAGGATGAGAAGCAAAAGCAAGCCGGAGAAAAGGCCTGGGAAACCCCACAAATACTCTCCATTACAGCTTGGCTACGAAACTTGTGGCTCGATTCCTGGCCGACACAGTACCTCCTCAGCCCATTACAATGCGAAAAAATCTGGGAACAAATCATCGTTCAGGATGCAAAACGTCTTGACCTTCTTCACCTTCAAGGTGTCGCCTCGCAAGCAAGTCAAGCCTTTGCGCTGATCCATGAATACCGTCTGCCCCAAAGTCCCAAATTTTATGAACTGACCGATGAGGCAAAAACTTTTATTAGTTGGACTAAGAGGTATGAACGCCGGCTTTCTTCTCTAGGCGCTTTGGACCCTTGCATGCTTATGGATGCGGTGAGAAACTCCATGAAGAAGGGAGAAATAGCTATACCCCCCTCTCTTCGCATAATGGGGTTTGAAGAGAAAAGTCCACAATTAAAATTCTTTCTCGACTTTCTTCTAGAAAAAGGCACCCATGTAGATTTCCTATCAACAGTGCCTTCCCCAGAAACTCTCGAAAATAAACTGAATCAACAAACAGCCCATGTCCGGGAATGCGAAAATCGACAAGGTGAAGCTGAAGCCTGTGCCCGCTGGGTAAGTTCAATATTCAAACCGGGAAAACGCATCGGCATCGTTGTGCCTGAACTGGAAAAATATCGCACGCTCCTAAAACGGGAGCTCATGGCAGAACTAGTTCCTGAATCCATTTTCAGTCTGGACGAACAGGTGTTTAATATTTCTCTGGCTCCTCCACTGTCTCAGGAACCCATGATCAAAATGGCTTTAGACCTGCTGACTGTTAAAACCACCACTGTTCCTGTCGGCACATTCCTGTCATTCATCCAGAGCCCCTTTTTTGGTTACACTTTTCCACCCAATCAGGAAATTTCTGATCTGGAACGTAAACTGAGAAGAAAAAGAATTCTCACTATCCCCATTGACCAACCAATTTACGGGGGACTCCCTCAAGTAGACCAACTTGTAGAGAGATTGAAGTCATGGGTCCTGAACAACAAAAAATTATTACCAGGAAAGTGGGCAGAGGAATTATCAGAGTTTTTAAAAACCACAGGCTGGCCGGGAAAATCGGGAGCATCTGCGGATCAACAATTTATTTTATCAAAACGATATCAGGCTTTCGAAACCTGGAAAGATTGCTTGAATCAACTTTGTTCTCTGAACCAGATTCTGGGTCCCGTTAACAGACTAGAAGCTTTGCACCACCTCACCAATATAGTGAGAAGCACACCTTTCCAGATTAAAACACCGGAACATTCCATTCAGGTCATTGGCCTTCTTGAATCATCCGGCATGCAATTTGACCATTTGTGGGTCATGGGTTGCCATAGTGAAGCACTCCCCACCCACCCCGAACCGAATCCTTTTATTCCCTATGAAATTCGTAGCAAATTTTCGATCCCGCGTTCCAATCCACAGCGGGAATTACAATTTGCAGAGCAATCGTTGAGTCGCCTGCTAATGGCCGCGCCAGATGCGCATTTCAGCTTTCCTCTTCGCGAGGGGGACATAGATATGGAAATCAGTCCACTATTAAAAAAGTTTCCAATCATTGAGGAGTCTTCATATTCGTCCAAACGTATCAAAGACCAAGTTTTGGCTATGGACGATCTCGAGGAGTTTACCGAACCCACGTCTTTACCAGCAACCGATTCTGAAAAAAACCTTTTTGCGACGCAGGGTATTTCATCGGGATATGGTCTTATCAAGGATCAAGTGGACTGTCCTTTTCGTGCTTTTGCTCGTCACCGTTTGAGCAGCGAGCGCTATCAAGTTCCTGAAGTTGATTTTGACAACCTCGATCGTGGAAATGTGATCCACAAAGCTTTGGAACTATTCTGGTCAAAAACGAAAAATCTAAAAAACTTGTTAAACCTTTCGGAGAGTTCTCTCGAGCAACAGCTTGACCAATACGTACGAGAGGCCCTCAAAATATGTTCGGGACGCACTACAGAGCAAACGCAATTCAACAAACTCGAATTAGAACGAAACTTGCGGGTCATTCATGACTGGCTACAGGCTGTAGAGCTCAAAAGATCCGATTTCAAAGTACTCCAAATCGAGGAAGGCATATCAATCGACCTGTCGGGAATAAAACTTCTATTGAGAATAGACCGCATTGATGAAATCCCCGGCAAAGGCCTACTATTGATCGACTACAAAACAGGAAAAGATGCTAAGCCAGCAGAATGGTTTGCAGAAAAAATACGCGCACCACAACTTCCCCTGTACTCATTAGCCAAGTCTCCAGCAGGATTAGCCTACGGACATCTGACAATCGGAAAATCTGAATTCAAGGGCACCACCGTCCCAGACTTGGCTCTTGGAGAATTCAGAAACCTTGATTTCACCAAGGCTAGCGGATATTCCACATGGGAAAAATTGCTGGAATACTGGAAAAACAATTTAAACGCTGTTGCTGATGATTTCCTGAAAGGGGATCACCGTGTTTCACCTATCAATAAAGGTGAGCCCTGCAGGCATTGCGAGTTCGGCTCACTTTGTAGAATTCAGGAATCTGCGAAACTGGAAACTACGGAGAATGCATCTTGATGCTTGCAGACGAAGAAATAAGAAGGCAAGCCCTGGATCCCAACCAGTCTTTTATCGTTCAAGCACCGGCAGGTTCGGGAAAAACCGAATTGCTCATCCAGCGTTATCTGAAATTACTCGGACTAGCTAGTTATCCAGAAGAAATTCTAGCGATGACTTTCACTCGCAAAGCCGCCGCAGAAATGAAGGATCGAGTATTTTCCGCACTCAAAGAAGCCCAAACTCACCAACGACCTGAACAAGCGCATGCCAGATTTACTTGGGAACTTGCCCAAAAAGTTTTAGAGCAGGATCAATCGCGGGAATGGCATTTATTGGACAACCCTGCCCGCCTGAGAATTGTGACCATTGACTCCTTTTGTTCGTCGTTAACCCGCAGAATGCCAGTACTGTCTAAAATGGGTGCGGGATTGAATATCCAGGAAAATGCCAGAAGTCTTTATCGGGAAACAGCCCGAAGCATCTTGAGCCTGACCGAAAGCGAGACCAATCCTTATGGCGTGCTGGTGAGAAATATTCTTCGCCATATTGATAACTCCAAAGAAGATTTCATCAAAAGAATCGTTCAACTTTTGCAAAAAAGAGACCAGTGGATGATCTCCTTTTTTGATCCGCGTGAAAATCTCGAAGCACATCCGTTAAATGATGATGCTCGAAAAAAACTGGAGAAAACCCTGGCAGCATTGATCCAATCCCGACTAGGAGAATTGAATGACCTGTTCAGTCCAGCAATCCAGAAAAATATCTTGCAGGTCGCTACCTACTCGGGAAGAAATTTGGGAAATGAAAATCCATCACATCCCTGCGCCTGTCTTGCGAATCTGCAAAGCTTTCCAAGTGCAACAATAGACAGCTTAGAAACATGGAAAGGGTTGGCCCATCTTTTTCTAACGCAAACAAATACCTACAGAAAAAAACCCGATGTGCGCTTGGGATTTCCATCTGAAAAAGATGCTGTTGCAAAACAAATGAAAGATGCGTTTGTTGAGCTTGTAGACACTCTGCAAAAGAACCCTTCCCTACTCACAACTCTGGCTAAAGTAAAAAAACTTCCGCGAGGACATTTCACGGATATGGAATGGGATGTACTGAAGTCCACCATCCGTCTTTTGGCAGAGATCAATAAAAGGTTAAAAGATGTTTTTTCATCCCGACAAATTACAGACTTCACTGAAATCTCCCTTTCCGCCATCAGCGGTCTGGTTCAGAAGGATGAAGATGGAGAGGAGCACCCCACCGATTTACTTTTTTATCTCGACTGCAAAATCCATCATATTCTAGTGGATGAATATCAGGATACCTCGTTCAAGCAGGAAGAGCTATTGCACAAACTCACCTCCGAGTGGAACGATGAGGATGGCAGAACTCTATTCATTGTTGGCGATCCCAAACAATCCATTTACCGGTTCAGGGATGCCGAGGTCGGCCTATTCATCCAAACTCGGCAGCGAGGGCTGGGTAACTTGCATTTAACACCCCTATCACTAGAGTCCAATTTTCGTTCACAAAAAAACCTGGTGGACTGGGTCAACACCTGTTTCCAAAAAATATTTCCACTGCATGAAGACTCCAACCTTGGAGCCATTTCCTACACCCCGTCATCTTCAGTTCTAGAGGAAAGCATGCATCCAGGAGTGTTGTATCACCCCGTTCCTCACCATAAAGATAGCCAAGCTATTTCTGAAGAAGAAGCACACAAGGTCACAGTTTTGACTAAGGAATTACAGTCACAATATCCCAATAAGAGTTTGGCAATACTGGTCCGAGGACGGACTCACCTCACTTCCATTGTTAAACATTTTAACGAATCAGGCATTGCCTTCAAGGCCGAGTCAATTGACTCGCTTACAGATCGACCGGCGATTCTCGACCTGCTATCCCTGCTTCGAGCACTGCGTTTTCCTGGAGACAGGACTGCATGGCTATCGATTTTAAGAGCACCTTGGTGTGGTTTATCTTTGACTGACATTCATGCATTAGTGGAACTTAATGTCACAACACCTGTCTCGTTTCTACTCAATGATCTTTCCCGTATGGAGCTTCTTAGTGAAGATGGGAAAAAAAGGGCGAAGAATCTCGTTAACAATATTCAACATTTTCTAAATGGTATTACTGATCATAATTTTCGTGACGTGTTGGAAGCTTGCTGGATCAAACTTGGGGGACCTGCGTGCTTGCAGGGAACCAACCCTGATGACATTGAAGTATTTTTCAATAAAGTCGAAGAAATTATCGCCTCGGGACAGGAAGAGCAATTTGAAAATTTCGACCAAATCCTGACAGACCTTTACGCCAGCCCTTTAGCCGTTTCTGAAAATGCTGTACAGATAATGACCATGCACAAAGCCAAAGGCCTAGAGTTTGACTTTGTTATTTTGCCCGGTCTTGGCAAACGCATAAAGGGAGATGAAAAACGTCTGGTTTACTGGATGCCACATGGCGACGATCTGTTACTCGCTCCCATTGAAGAAAAAGGCGGAGAAACTTCTCCTCTTTATGAATTTTTATCAGACCTGAACAAAGAAAAAGAAGATTATGAAACTTTAAGGCTTCTTTATGTCGCCGCAACCAGAGCAAAATCACAACTGCATCTATTTGGTCATTTAGAACCCTCCAAAGAAGAAAAATGGAAACCTCATTCAAAATCTTTACTGAATAAACTATGGCCACATATAAAAAAAGAGTGGCTGGAAAACCTAAATGAGACTTTGGAACAAAGCCCAGCTCTATCCAAGGCACTACCAACAAAAACGCACTCTATTCATCGTCTACCCGTTGATTTTTCATTTCCGAACACAGCTGACTCGATCAAAGAAGGTTCAGTAGTTGAAATCGAAGAAGAGAAACATATCGAACCTGAATATTACTGGGCCGGAAATAAGGCACGTTGCCTGGGCAATGTCTTGCACCGTTGCCTGCATGATATTACAGATGAAGGATTGGCCAAATGGCCAGAGGAAAGAATTTCTAAATTAAAACCCAAACTTAAATCGGCTCTTCTGGGTGAAGGGTTGCCTCTAGAGCAAGCAGAAGAGGCTCTAAAATCTGGACTTCTAGCACTCTCAAACGTTCTTGAGGATGAACGAGGACTATGGATTTTAGCTCCACATAAAGATGCTCATTCCGAGTATCCTCTGACCTTCTTTAATGATAATAAATACATCCGAAATGTCATTGATCGCACCTTCGTATATGAAGAAGTACGATGGGTCATTGACTACAAAACTGGCACCCATAAGGGTGGAGGGAAAGACCTTGAAATATTTTTGGATAATGAGGTCCAACGCTATAAACCACAATTAGAACGCTATGAAACTGTGTTAAGAAAATTTGGTGAGAAACTTCATATAAAAAAAGCATTATACTTCCCCTTACTGAAGGCATGGCGGGAAATTATTTAACAAATCCAAAGGCAATATCCAGTAGATCTCATTATGTAAACTCCATAAATCGTTTTATCGACACGCCACCAATATTCTCCCATCTGTTTTTCATAAATCTTTTAAAGTCCATCCATATACAGCCCGCTAAGAAATTAAGAACCTGCCATGTAGAATTTGGTAGCGGGACAATTGAATGCAATACAAAAATTTTTGATCCCGTTTATCTGACAAATTTAGGTAAAACTAAATGCTCCTGGTTAAACCGCAGCGCAATATATATTTTCGGGTCAGGTTTCAAATTGAACGCATGAAACTGAGGTTCTGGTGGAAACATTTCAAGCATATTCTAATTCTACCTTTCTTAAAGAAATGATTCAGGACAACAACACAGCCATTATTTCGACCCTGATAGAAATATTGCCTCTCGACAATAGCAAACCCTATTGTAATCTGTTGACAGTTTAGTTAGCCTTAGTAAAGTAAATATACTTTTAAGCTTCACAGGGTCTCTTGTCTCTTTTGAACCCACAACCTCAATCAAAAGATTTCACAAAATATTCCAGTTTTAAGTTTTTCCAGATCAGAAACCATGAAGATGAGATCTGTTAATATATACAGAAAAACCTTGAAGTAATTCCAGGTTCAACAACCGCAGTAAAACCGCATAGAATATGAAAGAATAAATAGGCTTACTTTTGATAACAACAATGACGGACTTGTCGGTATTCTTTCAGAAGAAATTTCATCAGCAAGTGGTTGGGAGTCAATTTTAATTCCAAAAACACTCTTGTGTCAGGTCAAATGGAAAAACTTGTAACCACCAAAATCCAATCAGAAAATTGATTTAGCACTCACTTGCATGCATGAAACTGTTGTGCGGTATCAGGCTGTCAAAGAAGACAATAATATCAAAGGGATCATTTCATTCAAGGATCTAACCATTTATTATAAAAACAAGTTTATAACTTAAAAGTATCGACGAATAACTCCCCCCTACAAGTATGAGTGAAAACAAAAATATTGTAATTTTGACCGGTAGTGATCCCAGGCATCAGTTTTTTATCCATCAATTAAACACTCGGTTTTCAATATCCCAAGTCTTTATGGAAAAATGTGATTATCCAAGTCCCATCCCACAATCTGAAGAAGAGTCCATTGCGTGGAACTGGTTTTTCAAGAGACGAGACCAGTCGGAAAACGAAATGATTCTCAAATCGATCCAATTACCCAGAAAGAACAACCCAGGAACAACTTATCTTGAAAATGGAGAGCTGAATTCTCTCGATACAATCGCTAAAATCGAGATGGCGAGTCCTGGATTTATCGCTGTGTTTGGGACCAGTATTTTAAAAGATCCATTTCTAAATAGATTCCCCAACCGTCTTTTTAATTTGCATATTGGTGATCCAGAGTTTTATCGAGGCTCGTCATGCAACTTTTGGCCTATTCATCAGAAAATGCTTCAACATTTATCCGCAACTATCCATCGGATTGACCAAGGTGTTGACACCGGAGATATCCTATCAAGGAAGGCAATAACAATTAACAGTGAAGATGACGAACAGACATTACTTCTAAAGCCACTAAAGTTGGGGGCTCGACTGATGATAGAAACCATACAAAACTGGAAAAAATTAGCCCTTCAATCTACTCATCAAAATAGAATCGGAAAATTATTTAAAAAATCCGATTTCACCCCAAAAGTAATTTTAGAGATGAAACAAATGGTGGAATCAGGAAAGCTGAACGATTGCATACAGGCACAGGTGGGTAAGACTGACAATAAAACCTAAATACAGATTCCACCAATGGTGAGGAGACCAAAATATTTTGAATTCATTTTTAACGATAAAAAAACAATCATTGATCTTAACAGCCTTAAGTTTGCTCAGCTTAACTTCTCATACCGGCCAAGCTCTAGCACAAGATGACGTTAAGGAAAGCTTTGTCAATTCAGGACTGATCAGTATCTCAAATCTTTACACCCTACCCTCTAAAACAAATACTATTGTATTTAGAATTAAAAATAATGCAGCACGCACCATCAGTCAAATTTACGGCTGGGTTTATATGTATGACAAAGGGTCTGACGGAAAGGGAACTAACTTCGTGCTACTAAATAATCCGCATAGAGGAGGTAATATAATTAAAGGTAACCCACATCGGCCGAAAAAAATATCAGAATGGAGTTTTCCTCTGCTGCGTAAAGCTAATATCGAGAACAAAGAAATAAGTTACACCTTACGAGTCCATACCCGTTCAATATTTTTTGCTAACATTGAGCCTAGAAACGAGCAGGATGCTGAACCCAAAAAAAAAGAATAGTATATAAATTGAACAACTTTTTCAGTTATCCACCCAACTAAAAATAATACGGACTTCTGCAATAATTCACATTAGGCAACATCGATACACTTCTTCAAGGTTTGCAAGACATCCCCTTGTTGCTGATCTCTTTTGGAGGTTTAAAATGATTGTCGATAACACTTTTATTACACACAAAACTAGCCTCTGCTCCTTAGCATCTTGCTCAATCAACTCCTTATAAAGCACTCAATAAGGTTCTATTCGGCATTCACCTCTAAAATCAATAATCAGTCAACGTATAATTATTTTTTATTTTGAAACATACGTAGTCGGATTCCGGCTTCAGCCACTCCTGCATAATCGTTGCGATCAGTAAAAGACTGGATTGCTTTTTTTGTAAAAAGAATTGCTGTTTTATCGTCATGAATTGTATGTGAAATCCAAGCAATATTCATTTCCATCTGGGGTACATCTGTATGGCGAGGATTTACTTGTATACCTTCCTTGTAAGCATTTAAGGCTTGCTTATATTTTTTTGCATTACCATAAGCATTGCCTAAAGATAAATATGCAGTAACAAGGTTTGGGTTTTCGTTCAAGCCTTTCCGAAATAAGTCTATAGCCTCCTCATGTAATCCGAGGCTTCCTTTTTCAATTCCTAGGTTCAGGTAGTCTTCAGCACCCATTACTTTTTCTAATTTAGAAGTCTCCCAAACTACTGCTGCCAAAAAACCAATAAACAAAAGGGAGGATACTATCCATTTATTCATTTTCACTAATCTCTTAAAATAAATGTTATTTAGATGAAATCACCAACATCATCTATTTACTAATGACATAAAAATTCACATTACAGTTCACTTACTTTATTAGTGCTACTACTTATGTTAGGAATTTAAACATTATCTTAATCATTGGCTGATAATTTAGTTAACTATATAAACATGAGCAGATGTATTCATAACTCCTGTTTATAATATATACTTCAATAATAATTAAAAATAGGTTTATTAAATAACAATGATAGTGAAAAAATTAATTGGCAAGTTATGATTAATACATACTAAATAATATTCTTTGTTAAAATAAGCATTATTTTTTCCTCATGCTCTGGAGTAGTTCTATTAACTATAGCCCAGCTTGCAAGTTGCTCCTAAAGACCTAACTGCGTATCTACTAAAAATAGTAGCATTGATAATACCATCAAGCATATTTTTTAAAAAGTTTCGTATGATATTGCTAAGCAAAATTTATTGCTAGCTAACAAAACATTTGGATCGGCCAAGGTTAAGAAAGAAATAGACCAATTCATTCATGTTGAATTCACCTCAAATGTTTTTAGGTTTATAGATGATTTTGAATTTTATTTAACAGAATAAGGAGTAATTCACGTTCGATCAGCATCTCGGATCGGATATAGTGACCTAGGGGTTAACCGAAGACGAATTGAAATGATTCGCATAGCTTTTAATAATATAAATAAAACCCGCGAAAAAGAAGACTTAAGCTGGTAAAAGACCAAAGCTAATACATTATCAGGTCAAGAAAATAATCACATCTGATTTCAAGGTGAAAAATATATCCACACTAATTTATTGCAAATATCTATTACTAGAGAAAAATTGACAAATAAATCTTTTTCTATTTTCTTGATTTTCTCTATTAGCTGCCTTTTAAATCCGGGTATTGCTTTTGGTCAAGAACATCAATGTTCAAATATAAAACATTTTCTTGATCAAAATTCTAGCAAGCTATTTAATCTAATCGATTCAGTAGAAAATTGTTCCAAACCAGCAGAAAGTTACCGAAACAAGGTTTTTAGCAATTTAAGATATCGAGTTAATCGCCTTAAAACCTGCATCAAAATGGTTAAAAAAGGAAAATTCGGATTTGACTGTTCCCGTGAATTCAGGAAAACTCTAAGGTCACAGGATGTTAAAAAATGTGGGAATGAATTGAACAATATGAAAGTAGTTTTTAAATACTTTTTAGTTCATTCTTTAGAATATAAAACTTGCCTTAAAAGATGAACTAATGACAAGATCGCAGGGCAATACTTCGGAAGATAATGGAGATGTCAAGGGCAGAGTAAAAATGTACCAGCGTGGCGGAGTAAAAGTGTACCACTCGGGTTAAAAAATATAGGTTCTTAGATCATAATCTTTGTAGTAGTAGAGCCTGTTGGCCCTGTGTGTA
>Ga0233434_1002494_pt1 | contig 16023 bp, 5 predicted proteins | sample SI_122_August201_4_FD_182738 | JGI IMG/M metagenome (GOLD analysis project Ga0233434, IMG submission 182738) | Seawater microbial communities from Saanich Inlet, British Columbia, Canada - SI_122_August2016_120_MG | ecosystem: Environmental > Aquatic > Marine > Inlet | place: Canada: British... | reverse complement strand
AAAGATATCATCATAAAACATCTAACAGAATCTTTTGGAGGTAGAATTTTAGATTACACTACCACTGGGGAAGATAAAGTGTTAGCAAAATCTTTAGAAAAAAAATATCATGTTGAAGGATTACATTATCCTGATTCTATACTACTGGCAATTGCAAAGATCAAAAATGGTGAAGTCATTACAGGTGATGCATCCCTTTCAAACTGTTGTAGTTTAGAGAAAATCCCTTGTTTTGATCAAAATCTTCTAGTTTTGCAAACTATCAAAGTAAAGAAAAAAGATGCATCTGAAATTTTAGCAAAATTAGATACAAATTTTTCAGCAAAAGAACTTGAAGAGGACATAATTTGGCTTTTTCAGGACCTTCTTGAAAAATTTGATGATTGGAAAAATTCATTTTGGATAGAAGATGAAAAAAAATTGATTTTTGAAACAGCACTTCAAAGAAGAATATCCTCATTAAAATCTCATGATTCTGAATTTGAAAAATTATTACAGCATAAAATTGATTCTTTATTTTTTAAAGAGTTTTTTTTAAAAATTGAAAATGGCATTACTTCATATCATGAATTATTATCTTTACTAAAATCTAAACAAGAACTAAAAAAACAAAATATTCAAAGTTTACAAGATTTACTTGATAAATAATTTATTTTGTATTTGATTTTGTTAACTTTTCTTTAACTGCCAAATACAATTCTTCTTCATTTTTCTCTGCAAGTAATGCATCAATAAATGATTGAGGATCTTTTTTCCATCCTAGTACCTTTTGCAAATGTCCCTCAAATGTTGGAAATACTTTTCTAGTCCCTATGCTGATTTCTTTATCAAATTTACCAGTATTAATCACGCCTCTTATTGCAATAAACACAACACATGTGGTAATTTCTTCTTCAGGTATTTTCTCTAAAATCGATAACATCTTTTTGTAAACTGCTAGCTGTCTTTTGTGTTCAGATGACTTGTCTGATTTTTTGTCTGTTTTGTAATCTAAAATCAGATATCCTGTATCGTGTTTAAACACAGTATCGATTTTGCCTGAAAATTCCATGTTCTTTCCTTTGTAATCAGTCATTGAACTAAGCAGAATCTTTAGATTTTTCTCAGCTGAATCAAATTTTAATCCTGGATATTGTTTTTTTAGTTGCTCAATTGCATCAAGACCATTTTGAGTAGCTTTTTTAACATTATCAGTATAGTCTTCAATCTTTGTATTTCCTCGTAAGATATTTTCTAATGCCTTGTGAACCTCATTGCCTAATTCTGCTGCTGCACTAAAATATGGCATATTGATGATGTTTCTTTTCAAAAAGTCATATGGATTTGTTTTGATACTAGAATATGAGAAATGATCAACTGTAGCAAAATAATTTTTGATATATTCTTCTAACCAATCATCTTCACTGTTTAGTAATTTTTGAGAATCATCTACTCTTCCTGCAATGAATAATGAATATGCTTCAGATAGCCTGTTGTTTAACTCTGCAACAACTAGTTCGTCTTTAACATCATCGGCTTCAAGTTCTGATAAATCCTCAATGTGGTAATTCTTTGATTCTTTATCATCTGCAATTACTATTAGTTTTTCTTTAGCTCTTGTGAATGCAACAAAATCAACACGTAATGATTCTTCAGTTAGTTCTGATTTTACTTCAATTTTACTTGATGAGAGAATTGATTTTGTAATGTTGTCAATAAAACTAGTTTTTCTAGAATTACTTGGAATGTACACTACTACATCAAATCCTAACCCCTTTGCTTTGTGAACTGTAGTTAGTGTAATTTTTGATTCTTTTTTCTGGACCATGTGTGATTCCTCACCAATTGCCAGAAAATCAAAGAGTCCATCAAATGTTGGAGTTTCAAATGTTAGATATTCATCAATTTCTTGTTTTGCAGTAATTGCTGCTGAAAACCATTCAGCTCCCTTTGAGATACACATTGGTAGTATCAAATCATTGAACATTTGATCTAATTGCACTCTATCTAGTTTGAATCCCCATGATTTTATCTCAGATAATTTCTCAAACTCTTTTTTCTTGAATGCTTTTGAGAATTCAAATGCCTCTTTGAGTGTGTATGGTGCAAAAATTGTAAATGTGGCTGAAATCTTGTCTTCGATTTTATCTGATAGTAATCCTCTGATGAAACTCTGAATCTCAATTTTAGCTTGTTTAGTTGATGCCTGAGATGCAGTAGATGTGTACTCTATACTGTTTGAATCCAAAAATTTTGAGATTTTAATAATTTGACCATTAGTTCTTGTGATAATTCCTATTGATTTGCCTGGATTTTTCTCAATTACCTCTAAAATCTTTGATAAATGAGCACTAGTTGAGAATATTTTGGGAATTTCTCCATCTCCTAATCCTCTGAATATTTCTAATTCTTTTTCATAATCTTCTCTACTTGATGTCCCCTTTAGAAAATGCTGTTTTGAATAATCTAATATTTGCTGTGAACTACGTCTGTTAGTTGATAGCATCTTTTTATCACATGTCTTCATAAATTTCTGGAAATTTTTAACAGAACCCCCTTGGAATCCAAAGATTGCTTGTTTTGCATCCCCCACTAGAAATAGATTTTCAGACACCATTGTTGCAATTTCTGCTTCTATCTCATTCATGTCTTGCATTTCATCAACTAGAACATTTTGAAACTTGTTACCTTGGAATTTTTCTTTAAACATTAGTAACATGTCTGAATAATCTATTGCTTGACCCTTTGATTTTTCATATGTCTGATATGCTGCAATAAAATATTTCAAGAATGCTTTTAATTCCTCTAAAGTATATCTTGATGATTTTTCATCAAATATGTCTTCTAGAACTTTGGTTGCTTTTTTGATATCAATTTTATCAGGAGTTATTCCAAAACTTTTGATGTAACGAATAGAGTTTTCAGTCTTTGGAACTATAGAATTTATGATGTAATCTTTTTCATAGTTGAGTGCTTGATTTGTATCAAAACTATTAAGAATTGTGAAACGCATTAAATTATTTCCTACAATGTCTCCTGAAATCAATCCTGCATCTAATAGATAGTTGTATGCAAAACTGTGAAACGTGTGAATATTTATCTTCATAATATCGGCATCTGAAAAATTCTCCTTTGCTCTATCGTAAATTGCATCAAACATTTCCTTTTTGGCTTTTTCAGTAAATGTAATACAGAGAATGTCTTCCGGTTTTACCTTATCTTCTAGTAGTTTGATTACCTTAAATGACAAAGTGGTAGTCTTTCCAGTTCCTGGATTTGATACTACTATGGTGTCTTTTTTTGAATCAACTATTTCTTGTTGTTCTTTTGATAGTTCGAATTCTTGTACCATAATTTTCTCCTAAGTGTGAATAGTCTTAGTTTCGGGCATAAAAGAGTGGTTCTTCGTCTCTTTCATCCTCAAACTCTCTGATGATTCGTGGGTACATTGTTGGTTTTTGCATGAATTAGGTAGGAATTTTGTATTATTATGAAACATGACAATAGTATGCATACTTTGAATACTATTATTTGTCAATAATTGATGGATTGAAAATTGGAATTTTCTTCTGCAACATATCTTTTATTTTCTCATCTCTATTGATATTCCTTGAATAGATTATGTCTAGGATTTCATCCACTGGAATTTTTTTAAGATGTATTGATATGTTTTGATTGATTGATTCCCATTTAATTTCTATACTTTTATCTGAATCCGGAATCAATGCAAAACCCATCTGTTTTCTGTGTTCATGTAAATAAAATCCAATTTGATAAAGTTGAGATTCTCCAAATTTTCTTGATTCCATATATTTAACATCAGCAATAATTGCAACCTCTCTTCTTGGTTTTTTAGAATAAATAATAATATCTGGCTCAATTCTCTTGTTCTTTTCATCTACCATCTCCATAGTTTTCCATGCAATTGATCCTGTCTTTGGTTGTGATTTTATATCATACATTTTGTCATCACTATAATCTGATAGTAATCTTACAACATATTTTTCAAATAGTCTTGCCATATCAATAAACACTGGAAAAATATATGATGTATTGTATTTGTAAAAATCAGAAACCCCTAATTCCTCAAAAATCAATTTACAAACAAGATGTATTTTTTCATAATGAGAATTATATCTATCATAATAGATTTCAAAATTACGACTTTCAATAATTTTATAATTTACTTCCATATCAAATTCATGAATTAATTTTTGAATTTGCTGCTTAGTATCATCATTTTGTGTAATATTATATGATTTTTCAAGAATAAATAAAATAATTTGGTTTTCAATGATGTTTGATGAAAACTCATCATACTCACAACCGAATTTTAGGTTCATTCTGGCATCATTATTGATTTGTTGAGCTAAAAGTAACCTTCCTCGTAAATATGGCAAATTATCTTCCACGTTGACATAAGACTTACTTAATCCTATTTTCATGAGTTTTTGACATTGATTTACAAGACTTCTGATAAGACATTCTACAGGAAAGTTTCTATCGGATTGAAATCGAAGCTCAGTTTCAACGATATCTTTGTCTTCAATTTCCCATGCATAATCGATAAGTAACGGCAGTTTTTCAATTTCTGAAAATTTTGGAATTACTTGTATTATGAATTCCTCAAATTCTGCACTTCCAATATAACTACCTGCATTAGCCCAAATACCTTTCTGAGTAGGAATGATTTTGATTTTATTTGTTAAAAACTCTGATAATTTTACATCGTTTTCCGAATATTCCTTTATCCTGCCAATAAGAAACTCTTTTTCATCATATTCCTTTAATTCTAAAATTGGTTTTTTAGATTTCTCTTCAATTTTTATATCTTCAATTGGGATCTGAATCATTTCATAAATTCTTCTAAATATTGTACAAAGATATCTTCATTTTGTTGCCAATCTACCTTCACTATCATGTTATCCCAGTCAATGAATTGATGTTTCAAAATCTCTTGTAATTTTTCTTCATTATCAAAGAAATACTCTCTAAGTAATGGAATAATTTCATATGCAAAAATATACTGTAATTTTGAAATATCTTGAACTGTTTTTCCACCTGGCATGAAATAAGAATGACCGATTTGATATTCTCTCATACCTTTGTCTTTTATTCTCTGATTAATTTTTTCTAGTATTGCTCTGACAGAAATTTCCTTGATTTTAAAATCATCTAATTCTTTAGAATTTGGCATAAGTTCAACAAAAGCAAATCTCCTTCTTAATGCAATATCTAGTTTAACAAGACTCCTATCTGCAGTGTTCATTGTTCCTATGATGTAGAGATTTGGTGGGACTTCAAACATTTCTTTTGAATAAGGAAGTCTTACTGCATTTTCTTTACCTCTCTTGTCTTTTTCAAGTAGGGTGATTAATTCTCCAAGAATTTTTGAAATATTCCCACGATTAATTTCATCTACTAGTAAAACATATCTTTGCTGTAGATCATTTTTTGCACAATTACATATCTTTTTGAAAATTCCAGGTTTGACCGGGTATGTGATAAATCTATTATCTGAACTTGCTTCGGGTCTAATCCCTTCAATAAAATCTTCATAAGAAAATGTTTGATGGAATGTTATTTTTTCAAAAAATTGGCATGGTTGAATATCTTTGTTAAACAGATATTCAAAATTGTGTAATGATTCTGAACAATCTTGGAATGCCTCCCCATCATCAGATTGGTACAAATATTCCCCAGAATTTTTTCCAACATTGACAATGAAACTATGATTTCCTTCTGCTGTTTGATCTCCTGAAATCTTAAATTTTTCTTTTATTGTCTTATGACTAATTACTAGAAAGTTCCTTGTCTCATTATTGATTATGATGATGAATCTCTGATCCTCTTTCACACCTGAAAGATGTTGCATGGTTTCTTCATCTATTGTTACATTACATCTTTCTGGATTTTGTTTACCGCTTTCAATAAATACAATTTTTCCTCTAATCTGAATATCTGGATTTTTTACAATGAATTGGTTATTTCCCAACGGTATCATTTTGTAGAAATGTGAATTTGCTGCACTTGCTAAGGATTTTTGGACATATTCTCCATATTCACTTGCTGAAAATTGGTAAACTTGAGATTCTTCAATGAATGCTTTTGCAATTTTCCCTGCTTTCCATGTTTTCCCAGTACCAGGTGGCCCATAGAAAATAAACTGATTTTTGTTTTCTAATATTTTGAAATATTCATCAAAATCAGTTTTTTCATCAGTTTGTGGATTCACTACCATTACATCTTCTTTCATTTCAGGCTGACTTTTAAGAATACTTGATACCACCCAAAGGTAAGAATGTGTTTCAATGGTATTTGGGGTAGTAGTGTATTTTTCAGATAATTTTGCTTTTAGTGCCTTGATTAATGTAAGATATGTTTTGTATTTCTTCCATGAAAATTTAGATATATTATCATAGTTTTCATAATACTTTAGAACATTATCAAATTCTCTCATACGAATTGGAATATATTTTTCTTTATCTGCAACAAATGCAACATATGCCCAAAATTGTGAGTTAACTGGAAGTTTATTGATTTCTAAAAATTCAATTAAACTATCAAAATTTTTAGAAAATATTTCTTCATCTGTTGATTCTAAAAATAGACTAGATATCTTCTTTTCAAAATCAATAATTTGATTATTTTCTAGTTTGTAAAGAATTTGAGCTTGACTTTGATCATTTCCAAATCGTGGTGCGGTAATGAGTGGCTTTGAAACTTTTTGATCACAAATTTGTTTTAGCTTTTCAGTAATTATTCCAGGAGTATTTTTTAACTCATTCCATTTATCAATTTCTAAAATGTTTCTTGCATTATCTGCAATCCTGTTTTTATCATCAACTTCATCTTCTACCAATAACCTGTTTGAAAAATCTGTAAACGTTGCTTCTTTTTTTGTATATCCCTTTTCAATGGATTTATCATAAATATATTTCAAAAATTTTTCATGTAGTTTTTTAAATTTTTCTGGATTCAGAAGATATTTTTCTTTGTCAGGTATGCGTTTAAATTCATTAGTTTTATTGATGAATTCTTTAATATTTTTTAGAAAATTTGGATCTTCTAATTTTGAAATAAGTAACACCCATTCAGTTTTTTTATCGTTATCAATTATCTCAATCCAATTTTTAGAATCATACATGAAGTTTTGAAAATTCCATTTTCCAACTCCGGGACTACCGCCGCCTATGCTCCCATTATGTGCCAGGAAATATTCCCCATGGTTATTTTTCAAATATAATCCTCCGGTGGATCTATCTCGTCCTTTTTGTGCCTGATTTATTTGACATACCATTGAATGTGGTTTTTTTGAATTCCATTCAGGTTCTCCTATTCCAAAAACATTCCAATAATGCGATAGACCTTTTTCACCTTCATCAGAGTACCACCAAAAATCATAATTCCTTATCCACGATGCCCTGACATCTCTAGATCCTGCTGCAGATGCAACCCTAATGTTGTCACTTTTTGTAGTGTCTTGGGATAGTTTTTGAAGGAACTTGATATGAAATTTTTTTATTTCATCCTCTGCTTCAATTACAGAAAATCTATAATTTATTGCATAGACTCCTTCAGATGTTTTAACAAAATCAGATTCTTCTTTATTCATTTCAATGTCCTGTGAAATCGTTTTCACCAAAGTATAATGAGGTGTTTTTCCTTCAGATTTTCTCAAATTTTTAGATAGTATGTGGTTAGTAATTTCTACATAATGCAACGGTTTTTTGTATTCTCTTAAAACTTCTAATGCAGCATCTTTGAATGAATGTGATTCTAAATAAGGGATGGTTCCATGTCCTTTTGTGAACCATTCATCAATTTTTTTATCACAGGATAATATTAAATCATATCTTTCTTCTTCATTTAATTCATTGAGTTTTAATAAATTGTATTTGTTATTTTGTTTAACAACTACATTATATCTTGGATTTGCTAATGCATCATATACTTCATGATTGAGAAAATTTACATTTGATTCTTGGTTATATCTTTTTAATGCAATACTAATTGATTTATTATTGGAGTTGTTTTCCAATAACAAATACCTCAACATTACATATTGAAAATTCCCTTTAGCAAATTTTTCTATTTGATTTTCAATTATATTTTTTAAATTTTCGTAGACTATGTTCATTCCTTTGATCATCCTTTCCAATTATCTATGACATATCTGTATTCAATTGATTCTTCTGTTTTTACACTATCTTTGAACTTTTCATATGGATTTTGAATTTCAGTGATTTTAGGCTCAGTTTGAGCATTTTCTACTACATATAACCAATACTCATCACCCATTCTCTCTGCAGTACCCCACTCATGACTAGTAAGTTTTGCAGGACCTGATTTTTTAAACGACTTTACTTCAATACATCTATCAAATGATTCCACATCATACCCTGTATCTCTTTCAGAAATATCAATAATTTTCTCTCTTTGATCATCAGATGTTGCACGTTTCATTTCATATTCTATAACTACTTTCATTCCTGCAAGATCAGATTCTCTTCGAACATTTGCATCAACTTCTGATTTGACAGATGCGATTCCAATTAATTCAACGGTTGTTTTTGTGATATACTCTTTTTGAATTTGCTCTAAACGATCATCTAACTCTTTTTTATAATTTTGAATCTGATTATTTTGTCTTGTAATTAATTTTTCAATTTGTGGACCTTCTCCCCTTTGTTCATTATATTCAGCAATCTTTGCATTTGATTGTTCTATTTTATCGATAAAATATTTTCTTGTAGATAGTTTTGTTTTCTTTTCTATTTCTTGGATTTTCTTAGTTGTTTTTATTTTATTAGAACTGACAATTTTTGATAGTTCTTCTTCTATCCTTTTTTTAGAATTTATTATAAATGCAGTATTTCTTATTTCTTCTCCTTCAGCATAATCCCAAATACTTCGTGGGTCTATCTCTGTAACTTTTGCATCTTCATTATGGAACATTGCAACAATTTTTGTGTCTCTTTCCCGCCCATTCCCATCAATAACACTTGTCTTGTAAACACATAGTAAACCACTTTTTGTTGGATGTGTTAGTGACGCAATTGATTTTCCAGCAGATTTTGAAATAATTGAATTAATTTCTTTATTTCCTAATGCAAGATATGGCCATCCCCTTTCACTTGCAAGTTTAGGATCAAACGTACCTTCAATTACTCCTAAATGAAGTTCATGAGCCAATTTTTGTGGTGGGAAAATTTTGTATCTCTTTTCAGATTTTTTTATTTCTTCAAATTTCCCATCTTTTGATTCAACCAGCATATGTAAAAATCGTTTAATTTCACCTATGTCAACAGCATTTTTCCTGATTTTCTTTATATTTTCAAGCGTAGTTCTGTCTAATCTATGCCCCTCAAGTAAGAGATTGCTTTTTTCTAAAATTCTATTTTTATTTTCTTCAATCTTTTCTAATAGTTCTGAAACTTTTGCTTCCCAGTGTGCCTTTGGAACCTTGAGTAATTCCTCGTAATATTTTGCAATATCATCGGAATTGAGAATTATTCCAATTACATCATAGACTTTCTCACCCATTGATGCTTTGATATTTTCAATTTTGTCTAGTAATTTAGAAAGAATGTACCCGTCAATACTGGATTCTTTGTCTACTACAAAATTATAGTAGAAAACTTCTCTAGTTTGACCGATTCTGTGAATTCTTCCCATTCTTTGTTCTAACTTGTTTGGATTCCAAGGTAAATCGTAATTATATTCAATATTACAAAATTGCATGTCGATTCCTTCACCTGCAGCATCAGTACATAGTAAGATTTCAGGACCATCGTCTTTTCTAAATTCCAATAACATGTCACTACGATCTTCAATTTTCATCGTACCATCTATTTTTCCTATTTTGTAATTTTCTGATAATCTTTCAATTAGATAATCCAAAGTATCTCGGTATTCAGTAAAAAGAAGAATCTTTGTTTTAGGATCAGTGGTTTTTAATTCTTGTATGGATTTTTGCAAAATGTCAAATTTTGTGTCCCTAGAACCCAGTTTCTCTAGTTCTGAAATAATATTTCTCAAACTTGCCTTTTCATTTTCGATATCTACCCCCAGTGTAAATCCATCAATTTCACTTTCTTCACTTTCAAATTCTGGATCTAATTCTTCATCATAATCTTTTATTGTTGATTGCATTTTTAGAAGTTCATCCAGATTAATGTTGCCTAGTTTTTCTAATCTTCTTTTTAATGAAATTTTTAATGCAGAAATTGATGATGATGCTCTTTTTCTAAAAATATGTGAGAGAAACCTTACTGCATTAATTTCTCTTTGATTTTGAGCCTCACTATATCTGGCATCAAAGTAATCTTTGAGCAAATCATTAATCTCACGCTCAGCATTTGTTAATGGAATATCTACTGTTTTACTTGTTCTTGGAGGGAATACTGTTTTTCCTTGAATGTCTTTAACATCTTCTTTGATATTTCTAGTCCAAAGATAACTAGATGATGCAATGTCTCCTACATAGGGATCAAGTAAACTAATTCTTGCCATAAAGTCATCATCTCGTCCATCATGTGGTGTTGCAGTTAAAAATATGAGTACATTTGATTTTGCTGCTAAAACTTTTCCTAGTTCTAGTCTATCTGTCCTAATTTTGAATTTATGGGCCTCATCTACAATGATTATATCAAAATCATTCTGGATTTTTTCTTTAATGTGATCTTGCTTAAGAAAATCTATTGATGCAACATATGCAAATTCTTTTTTATCAAAGGGATCTGAATCCACTTTCATATATGTAGAATCTAAAATTTTAACTTCAAAATCAAAACGACTTTCAAGTTCGCCTTTCCATTTTAGAACCAATGATTTTGGTACGACAAACAATACCTTGTTTGCAAGACCTCTTGCTCGAAGTTCAGTTGCAACTAATGCTGCAATGATTGTTTTCCCCAATCCTACCTCATCCGCAATGAGTATCCTGGGATTATCTAGTGCCCAGATGACCTCATCAATCTGATGTGGAAATATTTGGATTTTAGTTGATGATGCTAAAACATATGGATTGAATTTGTATTCTGTGAGTAATCTGTGGGCATCAATACCTAGAATAAAATCAATTCCATCATCAAGGTCATTTTTTAAAATTTTACTTACTAATTCATCACTGATCTCTTCCAAATCTTGAACTGGAAACCACTGATTTTGATTTTCAATATTCACTTCGATAAAATTATCTTTTATTGTAATTACTATGCCTTCGACATCTTTTCCCTTGATTCTTACTTTACTACCTATCGAAGTCATTTCTCTAGATATGAATCCAATATTCCTTCTACTTTCACGCCTGTGATATCTGCAAGGGTTTCCAAGATGTTTAATTCCATCTGTTCTTTTTCAATAAGTGATTCACCTTTGTTACGTTTTAAATGATAATTTTTGATCAATAATGAAATTATTTGTTTTAAATCTTCTAATCTAAAATTATCGTTTGAAATAATTCCTGGAATTTTATCTGAACCTCTAGAATCAACTGCATAAGCTAAATAACATAATTGTTGGTACAAGTTATTTTTATCAATATTCTCTGGCGAATAATCCATTTCATTTTCATTTAGATAATATAGTCTGATCACATCTTTATCTTTGGTAACTACTTGTTCTTTTTCTAATTCTTCTATTTTCACATCATATATTTTTGCCATTTTACTTGCATTATCTCCAGCTATAATTCCTCTGTGAAATATTTTAATTAATAAATAAAATGCCATTCTTGGACCAATCGTGTTAACATTCTTTCCAGTTAATTTCCCAATTAATTCTTTCATGATGAAACCTCTTGCATCTTTGATTAATTCCTCGAAATTAAATTCTATACCTTTTTGATAACTCTTCAAAATAGTGTGTCGAGTAGAGACTTCTAAAACTTTTCCATACACCATAATTAGTAAATCTGTGATTGGTAAAGTTAATAATTTTTCATTGGGTATTTGTGTAAACATTTGTTTAATTTTATCTTCAATTTTTGGAATAATATCTTCAAAATATTCTTCAGAGGGCTTGAGGATTTTACGACAAACTACTACAATTGATGATTTGAATGATGTGGTTCCTTGTGATAATGGAGTGGATGTTTTTTCAGTATGAAGTGTATAACATGAAATAACTTGAAATTTTCCAGAACGTATACTTTTTAAAAATACATTCCAAGCTTCAGGACTAGAGTGTGCAAAGAATACAATGAATAGACCGTCATCTTTTAATTTTTGGTTTATTTCAATGAATGATTTTTCTAAACCTTTTTCAAAAAACTGATTGGCTAATACTTTATCTCCAAATCGACCCCAACTTGTACAAAAATCCTCATCTAAGGGTGAACGCTTTGGTAATTTAGGGAAATATTTTTCAACACAGCGACGAACCCAAACATAAAAAAATTCACTTTGTTCACCATATTGAACATCACTAGAATAGGGAGGATCTGTAAGAATCACATCAAACTGTTCTTTATTTTCTGAAATCAGAACTGATTTGTTTGAAATATTTGTGGATTTGTTTACTTTTGAGGAACAAAACTCGATGCTTTTTTTAATAGTTTTTTTCATATTCTCAAGAGTTGGACCTTGTTTTGCAAATGGGTTTACTTCCGGATGCATTGGAACAAATTGCATCTGTTTAAATTCTAAAGTTTGTTTGGCTGCATCTGTAGTTGAATCCCACACCGCACCAATAGAATTATGATTAACTGCTCTACAAAGAAAAAAGCTAAGATAGCATGAAATTGCACCTGCATATTTTTTATCTTCAATTTTTTCTAAAACAATTTTTATATTTTTTAATATTGTGATGAGTAGTAAAAGTTGTCTTTTATTAAAAAAATCACGATGTTTTTTAATCCCATAATACCAAAGACTATTTTCTTTTCTATATCCAGCTAAAATTTCTTCTCCTGGAATTAATCCCTGTTTTTCAAATTCTAATTTTTTTTCATCAAACATTTTTGATGCGTTTTGAAATAATTGCTTATCTTTTTCCACCATTAATCGATATTTTTTCCCCTTATTGCCATAATATTGAATTGCAAGCATCTCTTGATCATTAGTTTCTGAAATATATTTTGTTTTTGTTTTATAATTTACTGGATCCCCTCTCAACAAACATTTTGCAGTTCTACCTCTATTGGTAAATTCTTTAGATTTCTTTTCATCAATATTTCTAATTAATTCAATCGTAAAATCATTATTTTTTGTAGTATGAAATTTAAAACCAATTGGATTTTTATTTTCATGACCAAATTGCATTTTACCAATAAGAGGAAATCTCGAATTACATATTTCACATTTAACACACCAACTCCAAAGATAGACTAAATCATCATCATCATAAAAATCACCGATTTCTTTTTTTGTCATATCTATTACTTGATCTGTAAATTTTTCAAAATCTTCAGCTAATTTTTCCCCATATTTTGCAGGATATTCAAGGGTAGCTTTTTCAATTAAATATGCCAATGGATTATAATCGGAAATAGAACAATCCAATCCCAATTCATTTGCAGGGAATAGTAAATTACCTCCACCTCCAAATGGATCTAAAATTTTAATCTTAGAAGGATCTATACCTAAATTTTTTTTATAAATTCCAACATCTGGAGAATAGGTGTATGCACGCTTTGTTCTATTTAGACCTAAATGATTCTTAAAATCTTCAATATTATCCAGTGTACTTGCAAGAATAACGGCTCTGCCAATTATTAGAGGTTTTCTAGTCCACCAATACTGCATTCTATTAATAGCTGTGGAACTACTCTCGATTTTCGCTTCTTTACTTATTTCATCAAATAATTCTAAAAGGTCAATACTTGAATTCTCAATTAGAGCCTTTTTCATATTTGCATAATTATAATTTTAGTTTTAAGCTCTTCCATGTCGTGAAATAATACATTCCAACAGGCCATTCAATTTTTGCATCTCTTTATCAAATTGACCCAAAATGGACTTTATCTGAATTAGTGATTTTATGATATATAAAATCTCGGTTATCTTAAAATTCTCTAGTCTTTCTATGTTCAAATCTTTTGATTTTATTTGTTCTACATTTTGATAACAAAAGCAAATTTGATCATAGATATTCTCAGAACTTATTTCTGATGCTTTTTCTTCAATTGGAAATTCATCTAATCTCGCAAGCCTGAAAATCTCTTTTTCTTTAATTAACATATTTTTTGTTTCCAGGTAATTCTTTTTTATTCCAAAATATTTTGTAATTTTATCTAATTCATCAGCAATTATTCCATCATAGAATGTTTTTAGAAACACATAGAGGGAAATTTGATTACCTAGAATTCCAATTGATTTACTAGTTACTCTATTAAACAAATACAATGCAGTAATTTTTTGAATTTGTTCAATTAACAAACTGAGATCAATTTCTTTTTCTTTTTCATATGTGCGAATTTCCGAATATTTTGTAATCGTTTGCAGTATTTTACTAAATGAAATTACAAACAAATCATTTATGGGGACTAAAATTAATTCATTCAAACTCAATACATCTAATCTATTTTTAATTTCTTTTTCTATTTGATTAATCAAATCTTCATAGTATACGGATTCTTCTAAAAGTTGTTTTCTACAAGTAATCAATATTGTACTTAGATTATCAACTCCTAATTGAGGCATAACATTTGTAATATTCTCTAAATGAATAGAGTGCAAATTTGTAACTGTAAATTTGGAATCGCGTAAAACATTGACTAGTATATCCCAGGCTTTAGTATGAGATGCACTGAAATAAAATAATACCAACCCATCATCTTTTAATACAGCCTTTATCTCAGACAATGTTTTTTTCAAGCCTTTCTCATAAAATGACAATGATATTTTTCGATCCCCAAATCTTCCAGGACTATCAGAAATATCCTCATCGATGGTAATTTTTTCTGGAATTTCAGGATAATAATCATAAAGAATTTTACTCATCCATACATAGAAAAACTCACTCTGTTCTGCAAACTGAATATCATTAGGATTCGGAGGATCTACTAGAATAATATCAAAATCAGAGAATCTACTCAAATCAAATGCTGATTGCACATACACTTTAGATTCTGCGCCTGATTCTTGACAAAATTTGATACTGTTTACGACATCATCTAAAATAGAATACAGATTACCTCTAACTCGGGCAAAAGGGTTGGGTTCTGCATGATTAAAGACAAAATTTGTACGCCTAAAAGATAATGTAAATTCTGGATTTTCAGAACCTGTATGCCAATGAACTCCCAAAGAATTTGCATCAAGATGCTTACCCAAAATAAAACTCAGATACGTTGCAATTACTTTTTGATATTCTTTATCTGATATTTCCTGGCAGATTTTTTTAATATTTTTAATTAGAGTTGCAAATACAAGTAACTGTCTTTGACTAAAATATTGGTGCCAAATTGTAATGCCATAATTTTTAATTCCTGAACGAGGATCAGGTTTTATTTCATCTTGTGGGATGTATTTTAAATCTAAAAATTCTTGCCAGTTTTTTTCTAAATATTTTTGAGCATTTTCAAATTGCTCCAAATCTTTTTTATTTGCTAATCTAAATTCAGTTTCTGTTTTTAAAAATACTAATTTTCTTTCTTTTTTATTTTTTATAGACTCTGTGATATTTTGATAATCTAAAGAATTATTACATTTTATGCAAATTGCCTTACCTCCTTTTTGTGTATATTTTGATGCATCTTGTTCTGTAATATTTTTAATCAATTCAAATTTACAATCTAAGTTTTCATCAGGAATGATTTTAAATCCTAACTTTTGTTTTCTTGAAATCCACATGTTGTTAGTTAATGGAATATTCTGACCACAGTGAGGGCAATCTGCACACCATAACCAAACAAAAGCAAGAATTTTTGAATCAAAATATTCTGATAAATCTGATTTAGTATTTTCAATTAATTTTTCCCCATATTTTTTTACATCTTCTGCAAGAGTTGGATATTTTTTTGGATATTCTAAAGATCCTTTTAGTATCAAATATGATAATGGATTATAGTCTGATGCATGAGAATCCATTATCATATTT
>Ga0233434_1002487_pt1 | contig 16057 bp, 11 predicted proteins | sample SI_122_August201_4_FD_182738 | JGI IMG/M metagenome (GOLD analysis project Ga0233434, IMG submission 182738) | Seawater microbial communities from Saanich Inlet, British Columbia, Canada - SI_122_August2016_120_MG | ecosystem: Environmental > Aquatic > Marine > Inlet | place: Canada: British... | reverse complement strand
TTTCCAATCACCAGGGATATTTTGATATTTTCGCGTTATCCGGGTACCTTCCCGTGCAAATAAGGTGGGTTGCCAAATCCAGCCTGTTCAAGATTCCATTTTTAGGCGGAGCGATGAAGGCATCGGGTTATATCCCCGTAGTGAGAGATGATCGTAAGAAGGCTTATGAGGCTTTTAACAAGACTCTGGAGAAAGTAAAAGAAGGCAGCTCGATCATCATTTTCCCTGAAGGAACACGCTCTGAGGACGGGGAAATAGGCCCATTTAAAAAAGGCAGTAACCTGATAGCCAGTCGCTCCAAATGCCCGATGGTACCAGTAACCATCATAGGAAGCGGGGATATTATAAAAAAAGGCAGTGCCGTCATCACCCCGGGTTCCGTACAAGTCATCATCTCGCCACCCGTCGAACCCAGCAATGATAAAAAAGAAAACGAGGAAGTTCTGCAATCCATCCGGCGCACCATTATCAGCCACCACTGCTAGGCGCAGGGCCAATTAACCTACATATTGCATGAGGGGTTCTAAATCACCCCAGCCCCTCTTCGTGGAAGAGGGGTTCATTGAAAAACTCCCCCTTCTACGAAGGGGGTTGGGGGGATTTGATTTTCCTGTTTTCAAATAACAGGGAGCAACAATTTTATTTCTTCTCTTCTTTGATGAATTCCCAGACACTTGCAGGGTGTTCCCGGAGATCTTCAATGTTTCTCCAAATCGCGCGGATCATTCCGGTTTTATCAATCACAAAGGTGGTACGTTCTGTGTACTTGACCATCTGACCCAAGTCCTCTTCTTCTTTGATCACGCCATAAAGTTCCGTGGCTTTTTTGTACTCATCCGCCAGCAAAGTGAATCCGAACTGGAAAACTTCGATGAACTGCTGATGCGCGTTGACACCATTCCAACTACACCCCAAAACTTCCACTTCGCGGGTTTTGAATTTCCGGTTCCATTCATTGAACCCAACCATGAGGCGGGTATCTTCAGGGCTACTATCCTGCCGGTAAAAAGCCAGAACCACCCATTTTTTATCCTGAAAATCCTTCAGGTTGACCATCACTTTTTCTTCGGCAGAGGGGCTTGACGCGCCTGCTTTATAACCATAGACAGCGGGCAATTCGAAATTAGGCGCGCGGTCTCCAACCTCTAACTCATCAGGCATGGAAGTATCCTTTTAATAGATTATTAGCAAATAACCCTTGAACAATAGGGCAAAAAAACAGGGCTTGAGGGAACATTCCCACAAGCCCACAAGCCTTTGGGGCAGTGGCAAAGTCTCGTTAAGCCGAGAAAAGTGTTGCTTGTCTTATAGGCCACCGCCACATTTCCTCTCCCGTCAGGGAGTTATTCACCAAAAGCGGCTTTAATCAGAGGCTCTACTTCACCCTTGGATTCCATCTCATCGAGAATATCCGTATCGCCGTAGAACTTGCCATCAATAAAAACTTTGGGAAGTGTCGGCCAGTTGGTCATCTTGTTCAAAGCTTCGCGCTTGGTCATATCCTCAAGGCAATTGACAACTTCAAAAGGATAACCATATTTATTGAAAAACTGAATGGTCTCTACCGTGAATCCACATTGCGGTGCCTCTTTAGTGCCTTTGCCATAAATCAGGATTTTGTTCGCCGCAATTTCATCTTTAATTTGATCTTCAATACCCGCCATTACTAACTCCTTTAAAAAAATATCAACACTATTTATAAAAATTAAGAGGGGAAACTCTGTTCAGCTTTATGGAGTTGCGGTTTTAACTTCTGCCGCATGGATCCGTCCATCCTTCATAGCAGGATCAAGGGCCGCCATAACCATACGATGCCGATCCATAATTCCCACGTCTTCAAAAGCTTTTGATGTTACATGAATGATGAAATGATCTTTCATCCCCGTTTTATCTAAAGCATTCACTTCTGCATCAGGAACTGCTGTTTGCACCAAACCTATCAAATCTGGAATACTGATCATCCTTATATCTATCTCCATTAGGGGTTGAAACGACCTGTGTAGTATTTGATTCTATTTCTGCCAAAAAGATTTAAGCTTTCAGCACTATTTTTGCTTTATTTTACTACAAGCCGAGCAGGAAGAACAAGCCATAAACCCTTGCAAAATAAGAGGCTTCCAGAGGTATTTTTAATCCCCTCCCTTCATAGGGAGGGTTGGCTAATGGGTTTGTTTTCACACTGACCCCACGCCCAGTGGCTGCTAGCCGTAGGGGCAATTGGCTATGGCTCGTTAAGCCGAGCTAACCTGTTTTGGGCCTTTCAACGCTATTGCAGTAGGCCCCACGCACAGTGGTTGACGAAAAACCCCATATTTAAGTATAATAAGTGAATCTTTAAGTACCCGTATGCACTCTAATACAAGTACATAACTCTGTTGTAAACAACGAACTATTTATGGGAAGTTTGATTTAGCAACCTCCCCTAGCCCCTCCTTATCAAGAGGGGAATTTTGAAAGAACAACCACCGGAGGCGTTCATGGCAGTTGATATCGATTTTGTAAAGATTACCCCTAAAGCTAATGAAGAAGTCATAAAGCTTGTCAATGCTGAAAACAACCCTGATATTGGTCTACGTTTGGGAGTTAAAGGTGGCGGATGTTCTGGGTTGTCTTACGACCTGCAATTCACACCACAGGAAAAAGGCGACACCATTATTTCACACGAAGGATTTAATGTGTTCATGGATGCCAAAAGCATGATTTATTTAAAAGGCATGCAACTGGACTATCAGGACGGTTTGCAGGGAAAAGGATTTGTTTTTGTGAATCCAAATGCCACCTCAACCTGCGGGTGTGGTGAGTCTTTTTCTATCACTTGATATAATAATAACTCGTTGCAGGAACAGGTTAATCCTGGATGTAAATCACCCCAGCCCTCTTTGAGAAAGAGGGAGCACAATATACTTCCTCCTACAAAAGTTTTTGTTTTCTACTTCAGCGGCTATGGTACGTTTACTTTAACCTATGGAACACGCTCACCAATTTCAGACCGAAGTAGATCAAGTCCGCAACCATTGCGGTTATTTTTCGCTCGAAGACTGGTGCGTGATTTCGGCTAAGGGTAAAGAGACTTTCTCGTTTCTGCAAAGCCAGACCACCAACGATGTATTGCAGTTGCAGACCGGGCAGGGGCAGAACAGTGCCGTCACCGATCGTCAGGCGAGGCTGATCGCCAACTTCTCCATTCACCGCTCGCGAGAAGATGAAGCCCTCATTCTAGTTGAAACCTCACTCAAAGATATATTGCTGAACCATTTGGAAAGCTACCACTTCCGTGAAGAGGTTGAGTTCACCGTCTTAAACTGTCGACTGCTGGCACTGCAAGGCCCCAAAAGTTCTCTCATTCTGGAAAAGATTTTCGAAAACCAAAACCTGCCAGACAAGCCTAATGACACCACTCAACTTACACTGGGCAAACATCCGATAAATATCATTATAAAAAGCCTGACTGGAGAAGAAGGTCAAGTTCTTTGCCTTCCCAATGAACTGGAAGATGAATTAACCCAACTCATTTTAAAAAGCGATCCTCCTCCAATAAAAGTGAACGAAGTCGCCCGCGAAGTTCTCCGTATCGAAGCGGGAATTCCTGTTTATGACAAGGATATGGATAAAAAAAATATCCTGCCCGAAACCGGACTGGAGCACACCTCTGTCAGCTATAACAAAGGGTGCTATATCGGACAGGAAGTGATTGCCCGTATCAAAACTTATGGAGCGCCCAACTTCGCCTTGATGGGCCTGACAGTTGAGGGAGTGATCACCCCACCCTATAACGGAACGATCAAACTGGGAGATAAAAAAATAGGAACGATCAAAAGTTCCGTCCGCTCTGTTACGCTTGATAAAATTATTACTCTGGCATATCTACACAAAGAGCACAGAAGTCCCGACATAGAACTGGAAGCAACCATCGACAACAAGCCCTTCAAGGTCAAAACCTGTTTATTACCGTTTTACCAGGCCCAAACTCGAAAAGACCATTCCAATAAACTCCTGCATCAGGCACTACAAATTTACAAAGAACAAGATGGCTTGGATCACCCTATCGCGCTACTCCGAGAGTCCATTGAGCTGGACTCTAAAAACGCCGAGGCTTATGAAGCATTGGGAGTTTTTCTTTCCAAACAAGACAAGCTGGATGAAGCTATCTCTTTAATGAAAAGACTGGTGGAGATCAACCCACAGGAAATCATGGCCCACACCAACCTTTCGGTCTACTACATGAAACAGGGCCGAATCGAAGATGCTGAGTTCGAAAAGGCCGAGGCCACCGCCCTGCAATTTGAAAAGGCCATTGAAAAAAATATGGCTAAGAAATTACTGAAAAAGGAAGAGGAACAAAAAAAGAAAGAGATGGAAGAACGGGTTGGAATGTTCAAACAAGTGCTGGAGATTGACCCCAAAGATCAGGTGGCAAACTTTGGTTTAGGGTCTATCTATTTAGAAACCGGCCGTTATGAGGAAGGACTCGAACCCTTAAAAACGGTCATTGAAGCGCATCGGGATTACTCCGCCGCCTATCTGCTACTGGGAAAAACATGGGAAAAACTCTCGAACAAGGAAGAGGCTATTGAAACCTACAAGCAAGGAATCGCGGCCGCCTCAAAAAAGGGTGACCTCATGCCTCTCAAAGATATGCAAAACCGCATGAATCAACTTTTGCACCACTAGGCGTGGAGCCGACTGGCAATATATTTATCTACTGGCAATGAGTTGCCTCGGCTTGACGAGTTGTTGCCTCACTCCCCCCCATGCCGAGTGGGCGGAATTACCTCTGCTGGTAAGTTGCAATATCATTTTACCGTTGGCAGCAATACTCTTGGGTCAACGGACTGCCGTTCATCAGGCCCCACGCCCAGTGGCGGCTCTCCGGCTCAAAAGCTCCCACAGATCAAACCCGGGTTTCAAGACCCCGCTATCTATAAGCTTCTGGTTTATAGTGACACCGTGATCCATCAAAAACCAAAATCGCAATAGAATTTTTTCTTCAGGAGTGGCATAGGCATCCTCCCAAAGCGTCACAGAAGGTTTGGAGGCAATTCCCTTGTACAACGCAGGAGAAATTTGCAAACGTTTCTTTTTCATAAAAGCCTCATAACCTTTTACAAGGGTAGGCTGAAACTCCTTCCTGCTAATCTTGATCAACTCGGAAACACTGGGGACAGCTTCTTCGTGGTATTGAAAATATTTCAGTTTATAGTATTGATGAATGGTTTCCAGGCGGAAGTAACAATGCAGCTCTGAAACCTTGTCGCCATAAATCTTTTCAAGGTAGGTCCGGATCAGACTTTTTCCCTCCTGGAGCAAGATCTTATTCAACCGCCCTCTTTCAAACAAATGAATTCGCACAGTACTCAAATGCTTCACACACTGGTTCTCTATTTCATTTTTTAATTTTTCCGAGTCAGGGGGAATGCGATACCATGCGATTTCGTCGCGAGTCACATCCAGAGCCAATTTAAAAGCTTCTTTGATTTGATGGTTGTTGGAACGCTTTGCCTGCCGGGCTATGACATAAGCATTTTTCTTGGAGAAACCCAATTCCAGAAGACCGTCTTGAAAAACTTTTCGGTTCCCCATCAGAAAACCTCCGCGCTCGCGGATATGATCTTTAGCCTTCTCAACACCTCGTAGCGCAAGGCTGACATCACGTGGCATTAAATCCAACTCCATGCTACTTGCAAAGCCATGAATTTCTTCCAGAGTTTTATAGTTCAGTTTATCTATGAAAAGAAATTTTTGTATATTTGCCTCACTGAAATCACATTCTTCAAAAATTTTTATTTTCTTATACTTCACCTCTTCCCAATACTTGCGGGTTCCTTCCTTCTTCTTAAACTGGGACTCGATTTCTGCCTTGGCTTTGAAGAAGTAACTCCGCAACAAAAACCATTGGCTTTTCAAAGTGGACTCAATGATCCAGGAGTATTTAGGCGTTAACACAGTAAGCTTGGGATCTTCTAAAAGATGGATCTCACCAGTCGCTAAAATATAATCCAAAAGCTCCAGGTGTCGTTCCAATAGAAAGGGATTGATCTGCTCCACAAGCTTTCTAAAAATCGTTTTATAACGGAAATTATCAAAGGAGTTTTCTTCTTCTACCTCGCCCTTTTTCTCTTGCAACCGTTTTCGAATCAGGCGTGCTCCGCTTTCTTCAAATCCTGCAAACAGTTTGTCGCGAGCAGAAATATCTCTGATTTTAATTTGCTTGAGTCGGTTGACTATGACGGGAATTCGGGAAGAAAGCTCCTGGTCGATTTCTGCGTAGGAGCGGGCCGGAGAACAATAGACATCTGCAATCAGTTCATCTACATAATCCAGCGAGGCAACAACTTTTTTAACCAGGTCTTTATAAGCATCAAAGTTGAGGGTTTTATCCCCCTTTTTGCAATCACGGATATCATTTAAATATTGCTTCGCCTGCCTGGTTTCTTCAGGCTGTGAGTAGGGATCATTGACCACACTCAAAAACAAACTTTCTGCATCCTGCAACTCGCGTCTGGCAAGAAGCTCCAAACCCTGACTCATGGTGTCATAAATAAACATTTTTCCCCTGTCCTAAGGTGTACTCCAACTGACAGGGTTTAGATGCTGATTCAATCGAGGGGGATTTTTAAAATAAGCGTAAATTTATGAATTCCAACCCGGATATTGCATGAGAGGTTCTAAATCACCCCAGCCCCTCTTCGGGGGAGACCTTTGCATAAGTGGCATTGTGGATCAAAAAACGAGATCCTTCGTCGCCGTTGGCTCCTCAAGGATGACAAATCACCATTTCTTGTCATTCTCAACGCAGTGAAGAATCTTGCCTACGCTTTATAGACTTACGCAAAGGTCTCTCTTCGGGGAAGAGGGGTTCATTAAAGCCCCCCCCGTCTACGAAGGGGGTTGGGGGGATTTGCTTTTTCTGTTTTGAAGAAAATGGGTGTTGTCAAAAAAAAACCCGGAAAATGAGTATGGGCGACTCATTTCCGGGTTTTAATAACTGTAAACTTATGGGATCAGATTTATAACCTGCTTATCGCGGTTCACACTCCGACGGTGCATTGGCGATCAAGTCATTTTCCATACTATAGGATAAGGACCGGTATTCCGGTTCTTCAACCCTGACTGGTTTGATATCCAGCAGAAGATTCTCATTCTTCATGAAAATCGCCAGAATATCGACAATATCCTTATAGAGTCCTCTCTCGGCTTTTCGAGATGTAAAGATACAAAACAGAGGACCCCATCGCCCGATATGGTTACGAGTAAATTTTTTCATGCTACTGGTCAGAACATTAATGTTTCTTTCATCATGACCGTTTTGAATCCCAAAAGCGGTTCTAAAACACATGAAGAACATGAACGCCAGTTCAATAGAGATATGGTCCACTCTTTCCCGAGTTCTATTGCGAGGCTGTTCAAACCCAAAGGTTTCATAAAAGCCACCCAACTGAATCAAAACATCGGTTTGAGACTGGATACCCCCTTCTGTACCATACTGCATTTCATAGGGAGGACACTCCATAGAAACTGCATGCCCAAAAACCCTGATATATTCCTGTTGCACTTGCTTGACGGTCATTTTGGGTAAATACCTGTTGAACCCGTCAATGATCGATTTAACATGCTTCCAGTCTTCTTCGTCTACAAGCGCAATATCCATTGGCTCGAGCAAAGACTTGGGTCGGAAAAACTTTCGGTTCCAGGGATAACTAAAAGCACTGGAAAGAATATCGTAAATACGTCCTCTGGCTAATTGCAGAGAAATTCTTTCTTCTTTCAGCTCCTCCAGAGAACCCGTTTGCCCAAGTACTGCGAGCATTGGATCGCCTGATTTTGCCTGAGTTACATTGCCCATTTTATTCTCCTTATTGCGTATTAACCGGATTCCGGACGAGGCCCGTAAGCCTCGCCACGAAACCGGATTGATTCACGCTATTATCAGCAGAGTGCTCCTTAAATTGCACCCGGATGCTCTTCGGGTCGTACATAGAAAGGCTCCTCAACCGTAACACGGATGATTTCTTTACCTTTCCGGTTAAACCCGATAACCGTATCATTGTACATCTCAAACTTCTTGCCGTGAATGTTGGTCTCGAAAATTTTCGGACCTGGCTCACGTTTCCATTTGAAAATGATACGTTGTGTCGTCCGGAACAACTGGAGCACACCCAACAGGTCTCTGTCCGGTACCATGTACTGATCGATAGAATGATCAACACCTGGGCCAAACATCTGCTGAGAATACGCACGAGGAACGTGCCGTGAAGGTACATAGTACCCGTTTGGCTCCGTACCCAGCTGCGGATACAACGGTAAGGCTACTTTCCGGTCCCGAATCAGATAGTACTGTGGGTTATCCGGATCATGAGCCCATTCGCCATTGCTGCCAATCTTGACAAGACCCTGTAATCGGATCTTACCAACACAAGCTGCCATACAACGCGTCTCCATCTGATCGCCTTCCGTCAGAGGATCGAGACCCTCAATTCGCGGATAACAAGCGATACATTTCTCAGAGATTCGTGTCGTACCACGAAACATTGGCTTTTTGTAAGGACACTGCTCTACACATTTCTTATAACCACGACAACGACTCTGATCGATCAGAACGATGCCGTCCTCTTGACGCTTATAAATCGCCTTTCGAGGACACGCCGCCAGACAACCCGGGTACGTGCAGTGATTACAAATGCGTTGCAAGTAGAAAAACCAGATTTTATGCTCCGGCAATACTGACCGTGTGCCGTTGTCGCCACCAAACGTTCCCTCGCGGGACTGGGTGAACTCACGACCATGAGCGGTATCTTCACCAAAGTTCGGGAAGCGCCACTCTTCATCAGTCGGTACATAACCGATTGCTTGCTGGTTCAAACCGATTTTAGCTGGGGCTTCGAAGATGGTCACACCTTCGTATACTCCATGGATCGCTTTGTTAGAGGTCTTACGTACATTCCAGACATTCTGTCCAGGATTTGACTGCTCAAGCATTTTCAGGATCTTCCAATCCCAAAACTGTGGGTAGCCACCGTAAGGCTTCGTTTCTACATTATTCCACCACATATATTCCTGACCCTTCGAGAAGGTCCAGGTAGATTTGTGGGCCATCGTGCAGGTCTGACAAGCAATACAACGGTTTGTGTTGAACACAAACGTGAACTGCTCTTTCGGATGCTTTTCGTCGTAGACGTATGTGGCCATCCGACCCAGCTGCCAGTTATAAACTTCAGGCATTATCGTACCTCCTTAATTTGCAATAGCCAGTGTTCAAAAATAAACACCTGACTTTACGCCTTATAAAATAACTTCCAAACACAAAAAAAGGCCGGTTAACCTACACCAGCCCTTAATTCATAAACTTCAATGCAACGATCGCAACCTCCGTCTCGGCTTTCCCAGTCGGGGAAGTCAATCTGAATGGCTTCAATCACCATTTCATCACAAATACTTTCAGGATCATCCACCCAGTTATAAGTCGGGAATTTACAGAGCGGACAAGGTGACCCTTGCAGATGAATAAAATCTTTTTCGTCTTCCGCCATATCTCCCGGATCGACATACTTACTCATCAGAGTATCAAGGTCGGTGGCCATAGAGAGCAGTTCTTCGTGCGTCAGTTTCTCAGTCTGCCACAGTCCCTCAAAAATTCCCTTTCTCTGCTTGTCCGGAATTTTGCGGTAAAAGTTATCAAACTCACGGTATCTTGATTCCTTAGGTTGAACGGAAACAACACCCATACGCGCTAATCGGGAATCCACATACATATTCCACAAAAGCTTGAACCGCGCAGTGATAAGGTTTTTTACCGATGGGTTGCCAGGGATAAAAGCGTCTTCATAGTCGAACTCAGGGTCGACCATGTCTTTGGCGTGCATGAACTCATGGATCAGGAAGGCATCGAGTTCCTGAGCTTCCTCAGGGTTACTGAACCGACTCGCGAGAACTCTCATCTCAATGATAGGATTCCCGGAAACCCGGTTGAGAACATTGGAACCTTCATCCACTTTATTGATGCCGCGCTTCACCACTACTTCTTTAATGCGTTCCTCAAATTCACGCGCCAGATCATAAGAAACTTCGTCATTTTGTTCCAGCTCATCATCATCTTCTTCCATTTCAGCGACGGCGGTTACACCTTCTTCTGACTCAATCGCTTCCCCTTCGGCACCGGCCTGTTCCGTATCGGCTTCTTCTGACAGTTCTTCCGGACTTTCAATCTCCGCCACTTCAGTTTTTTGAACCAGAGCCGACTTTCTGACTGTACGCTTACGTTTAGGAATAAGACCTACCGCTTCCAAGGCACGCAACACGTGATCTCCGAGTTTTAATCTCTCAAGAAAAAACAGGCGATTGACCTTTTCAAAGGCCGCTTCTCGATCATCTTCCGGGAGTTCATAAATTGGATCGGCAAGGGAATGAAACTCGTCATAATCAGAACGGTAACCAGACCGCTCCAAGTGATTAAGATGCCGAAAAACAGACTCTTCCATTAGCTGAGCACTATAACTGACCTTCATTCATTCACACAAATAGTAGGGTTAAAAACACTGAAAATCGGCGGGTCAAGATAAACTTCACCCTTCGAATTAAAAGCCTATGATACCTTAACTTATCTTCTTTTAAAGGCCTGTGTCAAGACAAATGGCCTTTATTTTTTATTCATTAAGCCTTGAAAAAAGCTTGCATCTTGTATTCAAGGAGCGGGACACCAAAATCAACCCGGACTGACCCGCTAAAACTTTTAAACAGTAATCTGACAGTCAAACCGCTATCCAAATAACTCGGATGTAGGAAATGCCCTACAAACTTACTCGTTATATGACCAAGACTATTTCTTATCCACAGAGTCTTTGAGTTTTTCGATTTCCTGAATTGCTTTCATGATCGGTTCAGGGTCACCCAGGTCTTTGGCAATTTTTCTGGCCTTACTGATGTATTCGTCTGCCTGATCGTAGCGGGAAACCAGAATCTCCATTCGAGCTACTGTCAGCTCAAACTGAATCAAGCTGGTCCAACTGCTGGTCTTTTCAAAACACTCACTGGCCTGAGAGAAATAGTTTTCTGCTTCCTCGAACAAATAGTCTTTAAACTTCAGGTTGCCTAAATAGGTGAAATCCTGACCGGCCCCTTTAAAGTCTCCGACCTCGCGGGTTAGCTCCAGAGCACTTAAATAAGACTCCTCAGCTTCCTTACGCTCGCCATTGCTGAATGCGAGATTGCCAAGGTTGCGTAAATCTTCGGCGATTTCTTTTTTATCATTCAACTTGTTGGAAAGGTCAAAAGCTTGCTGGAAATTTTCCCCAGCCTTTTCTCTGTAACCTCGCTCCATATTGAACTTACCCAAATACCTGAGGTCGATAAGAATCTCTTTCGGATCATTCAGAACCTGTGAGCTTTCAAGAGCCTTTTTGTAATAGACCTCCTGCTTGGAGCGTTCCTTTTTTTCAACATAGACGTTCGCCAGAATGCGGCAATCGGCGCAAACATTACGATAGTCTTTAATTTCCTCAGAAAGCGCCAAAGCTTTGAGCCCATATTTCTCCGCCTGATTCCAGTCTTCTTTTTGCAGATAAAGGTTATAAACATTCCTGTTATCTTCTGCCATCTCCGCCTTATTTTTAGACTGGGTATTGACTTCCAACGCCTTCAAATAATTTTTCTCGGCGTTCAACCAATCCGTTTTCTGCAGGCTGATATTTCCCAGATTACGATAATCAAACATAATGCCAGGCGTATTTTTGCTTTCCTGATTTGCCTTTAAAGATTTTTTGACCAGTTTTTCTGCATTCTCCATTTTTCCGCCCATGATCAGGACGTTCAGATAACTGCTATACAAATCTTGCAGACCTTTCAGGTCTTTCAATTCTTCCTTAAGCTCAATGGAGCGAGCATAGCTTTCTTCTGACCCTGCATAATCCTGTTTTTGCATCAAAATACTTCCCATGTTTCCCAGGGCCGCACTCAATGCTCCTTTGTCTCCAGATTTTTCATGGATTGCAACGGTTTCCTTTGCCACATCACCCGCTTCATCCCAATCGTTAGCCATAAATAGAACATTGCCGAGATCGCTCAACAAGGCCAGCTTAAGTTTGCTGTCTTTCTCTACTTCCGGCTTTTGCAAAGCTTCGCGGATCTGCTGTTTTCTACTTTCCAGATATTTAGGCTGAGAGAAGATGAACATCAATTTGTTCTGCACTTCCTGAACCGATCCCTGCTCTTTCATCGCTTCATACAAATCGCTGGCCCGCATCAGGTAATCTTCCGCCTGGTCAAACTCGTCTTTCTTCAAAAAAACATCTCCCAGCGATTCGCATTGCTGAGCGATTCCAGGTCGGTTCTCCTGTTTTTCCATCAGTTCGAGAGACTTGAAAAACTGCTCTTGAGCGCCATCCCAGTCTTTCTGCAGGCCTCTCACATTGCCCAGATTGGCATAACCTCGGGCTTCTCCCAACAAGTCTCCCAATTCCTGCATGGTCTTAAGAGATTTCTCGTAATATTCCCAAGCTTGGTCGAGCTGATTTTTGTTGAGATAAATATTTCCCAGACTCCCAAGCAAATACGAGTTTCTGCGTTTGTCGGAATCCCCTATCACCTCCAAAGCCTTTTTGAAATTGGCCTCGGCCTCATCGACTTTTTCCGCTTGCCCTTCACTGGCCATTTGCAGATAGATTCCAGCCAGGTTGGCGTAGCAAACTCCGGCAGAGGTTTTGTCCCCCATGTCTTCCAGCACAGCAATGGTTTTCAAAATGGTCTCTGCCACCTTGTCCATCCGCTTCCATTGGAAGTAGAGCTCTTCCAGTTCTTGCAGTTTGGAAACAATCTGGGTCTTTTGTCCGCTTGATGTCAGCGACTCCACCTCAGCCAGCAGAGCAGATTCGTTCTTTCCTAAATACGCAGGATGCTTGTGGAGAGAGTCGATCCGGCCTTCCAGTTGTTGAATTTTGCGTTCATCCTGCTTTGCCAGTGCCATGAACTCCTTGGCTTTCTCGTAATAACCAATGGCCTGTTCAAGCTCTTCTTTTTTCAGGCTGGTATTGCCCAGATATTCGTTGTAGATGCCCTGCCCAAGCGGGTCATTAGCCTCCACCATGATCAGCAAAGCTCGCTGGTAACTTTCTTCAGCTTTATCCAGACTGCCTTGATAGAAATAAACGCTACCAAGATTGCCGAGGGAGCTTTCAATGCCTTTGGCATCTTTAAGCTTTTCCATATAGGTCAAGGATCGAGAATAAAAATCTTCCGCCTTATCAAACTGTTTGCTTTGAAAACAAATATTACCCAGGTTGCCCAGCACATAAGCCTGGCCTGTGTCGTCCCCTGCTTCTTCCATATGTTTCAAAGCTTCAAGAAAGTTGGATTCTGCTTCCTCAATTTTATTTTTCTGTAAACTCTCATAACCGAGCTTCTCAAACTTTCTACCCTCGTCCATATTTTCCACCTTCAAAAAAATGCGTTTGTAATTAAAATATGAAAACGTCCGCCGAATTTCAAGGCCCCTCAATCTTCTCGATCAGGCCAAATCGACAACGGTTGAAAACAGCTTATATTTCACGGATTTAGGTTATGAATTATAGAGGTCATCCGGCTCTCTGTCAATCGTAGAAGCCCCCGCCTACTAGGCGTAGGGCCCACTGCAATAGCTATGTATTGCTAACAATGGTTAACTAGGCTTAAAGTGCCTTTATTCGTTGCCTCCACGGCTAGTGGTTCAAGATGCCAGTGGAGGCTCTCCACGCAACTTTATCTTGCGGGAATGCCGGGGTTATTATAAATTGGCCTCTTTCCCAAGATGCCGTTTGCCCATAACATAAAGATTTTGCCAGTTACCAGCGGAGGTCCTCCGCTCGATAATTAAGGAAATGACGTGATAAATAAAGACAATCTCATCCATGCACTAACCCGGGAAGGATCACTGATCTTCGCCGGTAATATTGATTTTGCTACAGAGCTGGAAAAGAAAATCCCTGATCTGGAAACCCTGGAGCAGGATGGAAGCACTCTCTTGTTCGAGAATGGCTCTGCCAGCATAGCCAATACCCGTGTCATCGTCTCAGCAACCGGACATATTGTTTTCTACAATGAAGAAGGCAGGCGTTTTCTCTGCACCGATCCAGAAGGCAATCCCCTGCATGAAGCCCTGTGGGCCCAAGACGAGAATACTGGAGACACGCAACTGGCTCTGGCAAGAATGCAACTCGACAATCAGCAATGGGTCGGCATCAAGCCTCGCGCTAAAACCTTTTCGACCCAGGTCGATATCAGCACTCATGATGGTTGGGAGAAAATGTCGCTCGATAACCTGCGCGAAAAAGCCGCCGAAGCCTGGCGCGTTCCTTTCTCTGAGGTGAAGTACTTTTATGACGATGCGCATATGGTTCATCAGGGAGATGGCAAATACAATATCCAGCTCACTAAAGACGGACTCTACGCCCTGCACGAAGGCACTTTTGATAAATCCATGTTCATCAGTTTCATGTTTCAGGTCAACTGGGCTCGGCTCGACCTGATTCCTGTCGTCGAACTGTTCCAGTCCACTTTGCCGGGAACCGGCGGAGCCGTATTCGAGTTCATCTGGGGCATCTATAACGACCAGTCGCGGGAAGAGGAACTGCAACCCTTAAGATATCGTGGCCTTCCCACTTATCCTTCGAAAGAAGCGTTCAATATTTTCTCAGCATTTTTTGTCGCACAGGGGCCGGAAGGTAAAGACATTAAAAAATTATTCATGGATCCCATGACTTCACACGAAATAACATGGACTCCTCAAAAACATGCACCCGTGCGTTATTTCAGCGACACCCATCAGTTGTCCATCACCGCACAAGACGGTTATCTTTACAAAGTCACGGTTTTCAATGATCCCATCACTTTTCCCTACACCAATTGCGCGGGTGTGAAAAAACCCCCGATCGAGCGAGAAGTCAGAGTGGGCACGCAATCATTCACCCTGCTCGAAGGTGAACGCGGCAGGGAGATAGGTTTTGACCAAGCGTGGAACCTGCGTCCACAAACCTATCCAACCAAGCTGGCGGTTAAATATCCCTTCACCTGGAAATGGTTCTTCAATGGCGAACCGCCAGTGGTCGATCCGATCAAGGTGCAGTACACCGTTCCGTTTTATCCCGAAGGTGCCGCCGACATTGATGAGTCTTCTCTTCAACCCATGGTACTCGACCAGATATTTTATTATATGGAAATGGCCCCAGCCATGCCACACAGGCTGGAAAAAATTGACAAGGTTCTCATCCACACCTTCGACACTGTGCTGGCCGGTTGTATCGACTGCACTATAGAGCGCGAATACACCGTGCTGTTCAGCGATAACGAGTTTGCGCAAAAGAACGCGCAATTGTTGTGGAACTACGCCGCGTCACGCGACCAACTGGATAACTTGCAAAAGGTTTCGTTCATGCCCGAAGCAGAACACATCGCCCACGCCTATAGCACCCAGTACGGATTGATCTTTAAATGGATTCCGTTCATGTACCATCCCGACCGGGAGGCCTGCGAAAACATGTTGCAAGCTTTAGTCGGAGCTCTCCTGCCTGGCGGGTTCCTCTATCTGGTCGGACCACGTCCATTAGGCGGACTGTTCGAGCATTACGGACTGGACACACTCTATAACGACTCGGTCCAAAACATGCCGTTCTTCCGGCAACACCTGAAAATGTGCCCCGAGAATCAGGTCCACCCCGATCTCTGCGTATTTTTGCTGGAGAAAAAAGCCCCTGAAGAAAAGAAAGAAATCCAACCCGCGTCAGATAAAGCCACAAGCGACTTCGACGGCACCCTGCCACAAATGCGCGGCTTCAGAAGAGACAACTAGAAAACCTTTTCAACCACAGATGGACACCGATAAACACAGATGAGTTGCCCCCTCTTTATTAAAGAGGGTCGGGGTGATTTACAATCAGGGGTTTGTGCTGCCTTTTTAACTGAGCAGGGCCAATACAAGCCAAAGCAACCGCAAAAATCATAGACAAATAATCTTCCCCCTGACAAGGAGACCTTTGCATAACCCATCAATTGCTAGCTCCATACACCCGAATAACAAAAACCAGAATATTCGTCA
>Ga0233434_1002486_pt1 | contig 16060 bp, 21 predicted proteins | sample SI_122_August201_4_FD_182738 | JGI IMG/M metagenome (GOLD analysis project Ga0233434, IMG submission 182738) | Seawater microbial communities from Saanich Inlet, British Columbia, Canada - SI_122_August2016_120_MG | ecosystem: Environmental > Aquatic > Marine > Inlet | place: Canada: British... | reverse complement strand
GGATGTCTCTGCAGCATGATCCATTTTGATTCTCTCCGGATTCCATTTGTCCATTGCTTCATCTAGTTTCTTAAGAGCAACTTCCCTGCTTTTTCTAATCCTCTCAATTTCAGTCATTTTCTTTTGCCCCAAATTTTCTCAAGATTGTCTTTGTGTTTAGAGCCAGAATCATTTTTGGAATCACTCCAAATGGGAGTGGACTCGTTTGATTTGCCCCACACCAAATCAAGATTGTCTGAATCTTTGGATTTTTGAGAATTTATCTCCCGTGTCAATTGGTCCATGGAACCCCCAAAGGACTGGACAAGTTTTGAGAATTCTGAAACTCCCTTGTCAAAATTCCTTAGATTGCTTTTTTTTAATGCAGAAAAAATTTTCTCTCTCTTTGTTTGATAGTCAGTCAGAATCACATCGTACTTTTGGCACAGCATGTCTTGCATGTCAAAGTAATCGTTGTCTTTGAATCGATTCCATTCCCTTACTGTAAAATATTTTCTAGTTCTCATTTCGTTCTCCTTTGAGTCCATTTCTGAACTGATCTCTCATTTTACGAAGAAGTGCATCTGTATCCATGAGACCCGCTAATTTTTGATTTTTTATTTCTAATTCGTGGCTGATTAGGCGAATTTTTTGCTTATGAAATTCTAAATCTGCCTCTAGTCTCTGAATCTCATGTTGGATGTCTATCATTTTGTGCTCATTTGAGGTGGATTGACCACGATGTCTTCTGTTGGCAGTCATGACAACTCCTCCATCTTGTCATTGACTTTTTGAATTAATTCTGAATACACCTTGATTTCCTCTTTAATCCTGGTGATTCTGTTAATCATCAAGGAATGTGCTTTTTGCAAATCTGAATAGTTTACGTCATTGTATTTGGATTTAATTTCCTCATCTAAATTGGCAATCAATACCTCTGCAGAATCCTCGTGAATTGCACGCAGTCCTTCAATCTTTACTTTTGTTCTTTTGTGTTGTTCAGACTTTTGAATATCTTCCGGGGACGATTCGTACCATTGCATAATATTCGTCAAGTCACACAAGGTACAGTTGTCTGAAATCATTTTGATTCCTCCGCTGTTTTGCTGGACTTTGACTTTTGCTTGAATTCTGTTTTGAATGACTTGTAGTACTCTACCACTTTGTCCAGGTCTTCGAATCGAAGCAACGCATAGTTGTCATGATTTTCCTTTTCGCGAATTACCAATCCGAACTGAGCTTCTAGATGTTCTAACTCCAGTACCTTCATCTCAATCTCCTCTTGAAGAATTTGTCCGTCCAGTCCTCGTCCTCCTTTGCGTAAATTGCCAATGCCTGGATTTTTATCAATGTGTTTTTGTGATTGTCAGGTATGTCATCGCTGTCACCAAATGCCTTGGTGTACCAGTAAAGAATTGACTGCAAGTCACTGGAGCTTAGTTCCTTTATTTTCAAACTTGCTCCCCCTTGTTTTCAAACTCTTCTAGTTTCTCTTTGAGATTTGCAAATGAAGATGAGATGCTGTCATCATGCGAATGATCTTTCATTCGAAATAGTACCGTCATGCCTTTCCCCCGTAGTACATTGGCTCGTCATCATCCTCAAACTCTCTGATTATTCTTGGAAAAAATGAAATCTTTGAGTTTGCTTTCTTTTGAATCACTTCTTGCTTCATGCATTCTATAATCGATTGGTATTATTATGAAACATGTAGATACTATGCAAACCATTCATACTGTTAAAGATCATAGTAAAATATACCAAATCACACGTAATGTGTGGGAAATTACTACCTGGATATTGAGACTACTGGCCTGGACGAGGTTCAAGACAAGATTACAACCATTCAGTACGTAGAACTTGAGCGAAGCACAGGCAAACAGATGGGGGACATTACCATTCTCAAGGAATGGGAGCTTGGAGAGGAAGGGATGTTAAAAAAATTCATAGAGGATTCCACAGTTTCCAACAAATATGATTTTGGCTTTATTCCAGTCGGATTTAATTTGGGATTTGAACACAAGTTCCTTTTAGAAAAATCTGCAAAATATGACTTGTTTCCAATCTCAATTTTATCAAGGCCATGCATTGACTTGCATGCCATTGCCATCATGATGAACAAGGGGGAGTTCAGGGGTTCGGGGCTTGATCAGTTGACAGGAAAAACTCACAGCGGACACCCAGTTGTTGCATGGTATGACAGTAAAAAATATGACGAGATAATTAACTACATCGAAAACGAAACTGTCGAATTTGTAAAATGGTACATGTGGCTGCTTGAAGAGATGCCAGAGTTTAGAAAAAAGTGGGAAGACGAACTAAATTCCACTAACAAATAGATTGAACATAAAGTATCTGGCCATATTTTTTCATCATGCAATCATTTACTAAATCAAATAGAAACAAAAATTTAGATGTTCAAAGGAATTAACTCTTTAATTTTTACGGACATTTCCTTCTTAATGTCGTTTTGAGATTTTTTGGAATACAAAATATCAAGATAGTTGTCAATTGGAATGTGTATTACTTTAATCGAAATATCTTGTTTGGGAACTTTGACTTCATAATTCTGAGTATTTTCGTAGGGTAAAATTGCATACCCTGTTGAAAATTTTAGGTGTTTGATATAAAATGCAATTTGATACAATTCTTTTCCTCCAATTTTAAGTTCATGCATATATTTTGCATCAGCAACAGCAACAAGTTTGTGATTTTTGTATATTTCAATATCGGGGCTAATGGGATGGTATTTTTCACCTATTTTCCATGCGTCAAAACCATTCTTTTTGATTATAATTGAATCATCATAATAGTCTGAGAATAATTTTTCTAAAAATCTCTCCCATACTCTCCACATTTCGATAAAAAACGGGGTAACTGATTTGGTTTTTTGGTTATTGAAATTTTTGAATCCCACATTTTGAATAATTAGTTTTGCCAAATCATGAGGGTGTTTGTATCGCGTATTTAGGCGCGTATATGCAATTTTTCTAAAATCATCTGTCCCCATGTTTCTTTTTAATTCAATTTGGGAATCCAATTGATGTATTAATTTTCGGATAATTTTCTTAGTTGAAGGAAATTTTGTAATAAACATACATTGTTCCAAGGCGTATCGAATTATCTGGTTTTCCAAATTATTTGACGTGAATTCATCAAACTCACAATTAAATTTCATGTTGAATCGAACATCGTTTAGAATCTGCTGCTTCATTACGAGTTTCCCTCTGAGAAACGATAAATCATCTTGATTTTGTACATATGATTTGTAAATCCCATTTTTAATTAATTTTTCAACTGAGCTTGCAAATGTTAGGATTACAGGTTCAATGGGATGGTTATGTTGCTCTTGGAATTCTATTGACTCTTCAAATTCTTTGTGTTTTACATCGTTTGTAAAATCCATCAGTTTTCCAAAAGACCTTTCAAACGTATCGAATTTTGGCTTCACATTTAGAATAAAATTTTCAAACTGTTGTACTCCGACATAACCTGCAGTAGATATTCTAATGCTGTCAGATTGGACCTGTATTCGAATTCCAACTTTCTGTTCTAATCTCTCGACAAGTTTTTTTTCACTATCTGAAATATGAAAATGACGGCCAATCCACTTAGCATCCATGTTCTCTTTTAATTCTAAAATGGGTGTTCCACGTTCATCCCATTTGCTAACGCATTTGGTTTCGGGTGTCATAGGTCAATGTCAAATGCAGATTTTATTGCTGCCTTGAATTTGCCGTCATCGTCCTGCCAATCAGTCAATAAATCCCCCGTTTCATCATCGCCCCAATCTATGAATTGGTTATTCAATACGTCCTTTAGTGCATCCTCGTCAGCATAGAAGTAATCTTGAAGTAACGGAATCACATCTGTTGCAAAAACAAATTGTAGTTCCTTAATGCTATCAATGACATTATCATCGTGCATAAAATAAGAATGGCCAATCTGGTTATGTCGTGTTCTGTGTACTCGAATTTTATCATTAATTTTATCTAATAATTTAGGCAGACCAACTAAACCAATTCCTGATTGCTCGATTAGTTTCTCCAGAATCGATGAGTTAGGCATCACCTCGACAGTACTGAATCTTCGCTTTAGTGCGGCATCAATCTGGGTCAAACTTTGATCTGCAGTGTTCATCGTACCAATAACGTACACATTTTCAGGAACACTGAATTTTTTACCAGAGTAAGACAGTGTGACTTCGTCTCCTCGCTTGTCGTTTTCAATTATGGTGATTAGTTCCCCAAATATTTTTGAAATGTTTCCACGGTTGATTTCATCGATTATGATCACATGGTCTTTTTTGCAAACCCTTGCAGCATTACATATGTTCCAAAAAACTCCTTTCTTGATAGGATACGCCAATGTGCCTTCCTTGACTTCTGGCCTTATCCCCTCGATGAATTCCTCATATCCATAGGATTGATGAAAAGTCACCATGGTAGTTTGAGCAACTGCGCCAAGCAAGTCAAAATTATTCAGCCCTGCAGAAATATCTACTGAATCATGGACATTCAGTATTGCCTTGTTCTCCGTTAATTCTAGAAGTGAAAACCATTTTCTGGTTTTGCCCGTTTCATCCCATTCATCGCCACCCCTAAAATTTCCATACTTAGATAATATTCCATAAGGCAAAATTACAAAATGTCTTGTAAATAAATTAACAACTATTACAAATGCATTTTGGGAATCAACTCCCTCCAGAAATTCTATGCCGTTTTCTTTTATTCCTACTTCTGTCTTGTCAAGCTCGTTATTTTTATTTGCATAAGATATCCAAATTCTTTTTTCTTTTTTAACATCATCACTTTTTATTTTCACCATGTGTTTTTTCACCTCCAGGTTGGATTCAACAATGCCTTCACAAAATATTGATTCAATCTCACGTACCAAATAATCAAACCATCCTGTTGAATCTCTTAGCCACCCTTGGATTAGATTTCCAATTTTACGGTCTCTTACATAGACACGTTGTTGCACCGTGTCTGGCATTGTCTTTGTTGGATCCTCTAACTTCAATATTTTATGTGAAAAAGGATCACATAATTCTAATTTGTCAATATGTAAATAAAATTTATAATCGTCAGGATAAGTCTGTCTTTCTGGACGTAATTCATGCTCAGATTCAGATGTTTCATCATGTGAGGTAATTTTTGTGATTTGAGCAATTGCAATAATGTTCCCTTTGAAATAGATGTAACCGTTTATCGGGAAGTTTTCTTGTATGTCTGATTTGATGGAGGATCCAATACCCCAGAGCAATTTATTATTATGATTTTTTAAAAATTCTTGAAATTTTTCAATTTTTGTAACTCCTTGATCTGATGGAAAACAGATTCCCACAGAAGTTAAATCATCATTCACTTCTTCACTTACAATTTGTTTTGCAATTTGTTTTGCAGTGTATGTCTTGCCAGTTCCTGGTGGGCCGGACAATATTATGTTCTTTTTGCGCCTGAGAATCTCAATAGTCCTATCATGATTGACCGACAAAGTATCAGTTCCTTGTTCCTTGTTGATTAAATCCTTTTTGTCGCCTAAAAGATATTGTAAAATTTGGTTTTGATATTTTGGACTATGATAAATTCCCTGGTTATACTCATAATTTATTTCTGGAATTGGAATGTTCAGATATTTTATTCCAACTCTATGAATGTATGACGTAGAATCTTTCTCAAAATGATACTCTTTTGTTACAATTCCCGTATTAACAATACCGTCTGAATTATTTTTGTTAATTACAACAATGCTTCCTTTTTTAATATTTTTAATTGTGGTTAACTCTGTGCCCTTAGGCAATTCTCTGAGTTCTTCATCACTTTTAGTAGTTAGATCAAAATTTGCATGTTCTCTATAATCAATTCCAGCTGTTTCCCAGTCAAGCGAACTCTGGGAATCTTGAATGTTCTCTAAAAATTCTTCGTACCAGTTACTATTTCCATCAGAAATATTTTGAAAAGTTTGCCTTCTTAATGCATATTTGTTTTCATCAAATTTGACAAATGTTGAACTATCTCCATTTTCAATATCCCTGATTAATTCTGTGGATATTGTCCTTTCAGGAGTTTCGCCCTCATAATGTTTTAGACTGTTCTCAACAATAATTTTTGAAATCTCAGAGGATTTCATAGGTTTGTGATATGCAAATAGCACCAATTCTATGGCTTGTTTAAACGTCATAGATTCCTTAAGACCGTATGTTGCTGTTTCAGGATTTGTAAAGAAACTGTCTTCTCCAAATCTCTCCATGTGGTGACGAATATCTCTCAAGATTGTTTCTTCGGGAGTTTGGGCGTTTGTCGATTTTAAATTTTTTGCAACTGCTTTGGGCCCAATTTCATTTTTGTAATGTAGCGGTTTACCGGAATTTTCAATTAATACTTGAGCTGCAATGGAAACCCATGTAATGTTGGTTGATTCATTTTTTCCAGCAAAGATAAAGTAAACTTCTGGTTTTGATTTAGTGTCAATTGATGCATGGACATGAAATTTTCCAATTTGAATATTGCATTGTTCTAAAATTTCTTCAGTCTGAGATTCATGAAACTCATCTGGATTTAATTTCCAAATAGAAAGATCAGAGTCATCCCCTAAAAAGACTAAATCAGAATTCCACGTATAAGCACTTGCAGATGTAAGGCCTTTAAGATAACCTTTCAACAAGGATTTGTCAACAGATTTTTTAGTTTTATGAAGAGCTAGAGACAGGATTTTAGATACGATTTCGCTTTCCTTCATTGAAAAATTATTTTCTGCTCCCTGCTCAAGAAGAATTCTGATTGCATATGGCTGATATATGCGGTATCTTTCTGTCTTTGTGTTTTTTAGAAAGGCTAGCAGTCTGTTTCCTTTAAGAGGATCAGGACCAGGATCTTTTGTCATAAGTGTATCAAATATCACAAATTATTAAGTAAATAACAACACAATGGAAAGTAATGACTTTGTTTGTATTACAACGTCATAATGTGGACTAACGTTTTGATGTTTTTTAACTATTAAAAAAATAACATGGAACAAAATATTAAATGAAAAATTAATCGCTATCGTTGCCTGTTTTTTTCCAATCCCCGCTTTGAATTGTTTTGTAATTATCTGTTGAGCCATTCCAGACATATGTCCAGCACACCCCCTCGCTGGAGTTAATCAGAATTCTGTGATACAATGATGATTCATCATATCTGTTAAAATTCTCAATGCAGTCTAGAACATCAAATGAGTGCGGCTCTGCTTTGATTTTATGAATTTCCCCGTGTACAGTTCCATCCTCCAGAGTTATAGCTGGAAACGCTCCAATGTCGTACATCTTTGCCCTGATGGAAATGTCTTTTGATTCCAGCGAGATCTTTCTCATCTCATGTTCTCTGCATTCTTGCTTTCTCAGTGTTCCGTATACAAACATCGAGTCAATCATTTTGCATTCCTGGTTTTCTGATGCAGAGGTTAAGTTTTCCTGCGCCCATGGGAATTTTTGTGAAATCCCAAACTCCTTGTATCCGTCTGAAACAATTCCGACATATTTCTGATTTGGTTTTACGTACTCCACTTTGTTTCTTGATCTTACGACATATGTGAAAGCGTCAGATGTTTTTCCGCCTTCGTCAATCACTGTAATCTTTATTTTTTCGTAAACATGGGCTGATACGCCTTCCTTTGCATCCAACAAGTTCCAGTTCTCCACTTCAAACAGTTTGCCTGCAACTGCATGACCTGTTTTTGGAGTAACGTCCAGTACCCCTCCCTCTCGTCCTGTGGAATTGTATGTGAATTGCAGTTGGTGGTCTGGCAGAAAAAATATTCCATCTAAAATGTTGATCGAGTCCACAAAGGACTTCTCTCCATTTGTGGCATACCCGTGTTTTCTTTCCCATTCTCTAAGATCACTTGGATTCAGGTTTGAGCCGTACGCAAAATACAGGCAATCAGTCGTTCCGCTCATTTCTCTTTCCGGTACTACACCATGTCGTTTAGGCTTTTGATTCTGGTGTAAGGTCCGCTCCTAGATTTTGGATCCTTGGAAAAAACGCCAAACTCCATGAGCCTGTTCATTATGTTGTTGGAGTAAATTCTGACAGTGTTGGGATCCAGCGAAACATCCCTGTCGGAAAACTCTTTTTTGCACCATTCCCCAAACTGTTCTGTAAAATCGTCTTTGATGTCGCTAGTATGTTTAATTCGTTCCAGCCCTGTCAGGTATTCTGCAAATTCATTTTCAAATTTGAATTCAGGCAAAATTTTTCTAAAATAAAATCCTCTCTCTTGCTGTGTAAATATTGAGGAAGGCTCCTCCTGCAGATACCCGTAAACAAAATCAATGATGCGATTTTTGTAAGAGACAAATTCTTTGCCGCTTTCACTTAGTGTGACATAAATTTTTCCTGAATTTTTCTTTTTATCGTAATTCGTAACCTTGGCCAAAATCAGTCCCATTTCAAAACAAGCTCCTCCGATTTGAATTCCGTTTCGTTTCTGCAACTTTCTTCCAATGAACTCTTCTGTAAATCTTTTAGAAGATCTGATGTATAGCAAATATGAGTCGTGATCAGTTTTGAGATCACCTGACTTTGACATCGGGAAGCCTGATTTTATTTTGAATTTATTTCTGATTGGGGATGATTCGAAATTTTTGATGAAAATCCTGGCAGACTCCAACGCATAACTTTTAAGATCATTCAAATCAACCCATGGATTGTTTTGCTCGACTATCATTGTAGAAAGGCACAGCAGGGAAAATTTTACTGGCAGAATTTTTGTATGCAGACGGTGCATCATTCCAGCAGATTTTAGTGAATTGTAAATCTGATGCTGCGGTAGCTTCTCTATGAAATTCTCGGGTCCAATTTCAGCAAGTAATTTTTCAAGTCTTTCAATGTCCACGCTTCCGTCAAAAGTGGTTCTGGGCAATTCGTCCTCGAATTGCTCTTGGGGTCTTGCATAATCGGAAATTGTTTTTTTGTAATAGTTCTGAATTGCACGTATGATGACTTCGCGTTCATCATTCAAATTTTCATTCCTTTGTATCTCTGTTATTTTTTCAAGCAGACTTGACTCCACAAAGAAGTTGAGCATTGACCCCGGACTTGATCTGAAATTGGATTTATCATGATCCATATATTACATCCCGACATCCTTATGATTAAAATGTTTAAAAATTTGCACCAGATGTTCATTTTTTGGTAGTTTAGCCTACTTTTCGATGAGTATAAATATAGTAAAGACGGTCCATACTTATGGTAAAAGATACAGAAGTCAGTCCGAAAAAGACACTTGCGATCAAATTCGTTGGTGTCTCTTTTGAGTCCACAAATTACAGGGCAGGCCAGGATGAGTTGAACGAGTCACTATGTCAGGGCTACAGAATAGTTGCTGAATATCCCACATCCGCTGGTATCGTGTTTAGCTTGAGTAAGACCTTGAGAAATCACGAAAGAGATCCTAGACAGAAACTGTTGGAGGATTATGGTGATTCAATGTCGGGAGGTTTTCAGAAATGAGTCTGATAAAGAAAAAGAGGAAGGCAAACAAATCTCCAAAAAGACCTGGAAAGAATCTTCTAACAAACGACTACACAGGTAGACAAGCACCAGGAAAGCTAGTCATTACACGAGGATTCCGAATAGAGACTCCTCAACTTGTGGAGATTGTTCCAAACTACACCAAGTGCAACAGTTGCCAGATGTTTTTAGGAAAAAAAGAGGAGGACCTGGCAGAAATACTGGATTACAATTGCATTGAATGTTTTGAAATGCAAATTGAAGAAGAGTCTTCATCAAACAGTATGATGGTTACTGCCGTTGAAGTTTCTAAAAACAAGGGGAGGAAAAAGTAATTGTTCCGACAACTTGTGCAAAAAAAGTTGCACCCTGTACTCATCAGACACATGAGAAACCTGGAGGTAACCTATGAATAAAATTGCCTTCTGGTCAAACATGTATCAGAAAATAAATTTCAAAAAAGATGCTGACGTTGACGTCCGAGACAATTTATGCGATTCATGTTTCAAAACGGAGTCTGACAGGATCAGCTCAGCAGACCTCGGACTTCAATGGGGGCATGGCGTAGTAGACCCAACGTCCCTGACAAGCAGCATGTGCAATGAGTGCTTCAAGATAGATCTTGACGAACCAGATTTCTGGCAAGTCGGCATCTCAGAACTTTCATGCATGCAGTGCGGAACAGACATAGAAAAGAACTGTAACTTGATGTCTGCCATCAAGGGGGTTTGCAACCACTGCTTTTTGGTAGTTGCAAATAAGGACCATTCCTGCATTCGTTGCAACCCTTCATTCCCCATACCTCAGGAGGAAAAATATGACTAAAGCGAAGAACAGGTTCCACTATACGGATGAAAAGGACATGGAAACCGTGCCTGAGAAGGCCGTACGCATCACGATGCTGTCCTTTGATCAGAATGAAAAAATTTGCAACAGGATAGACTGGGTCCGGGACGAATCCCGTTGCATGCACTGCGATACGTCAGACGAACTGGAGATTACTTTTGAGAGAGAGGATGGAATCATAGCGATGAAAAAATTGATTCAAGGGTTGCTCAAAGATTTCAAAAACAAATCTTCAGAGTATCACGACAGAAGAGATCTGTCTCAAACATTACTCAGTGCAATAAAATCCTTGGACGATTCTTTGGATAGACTTTACTCTTCTCCGTGCAATTGTGAGGACTGTAGAAAGGAGCGCAATGATGGCAAAAGATAATCCGCCAATTTTTTCAAACAGAAGAACGCTGCATGAAAGAAGGCAATTGCGTAAAAGGATGGTGGCACATGTTCTAAAATCTAAATTCAAAAAAGAATTCAAAACACGTAGGACGTTGGTTGGAAATCAAATGTTTACTGTTGACCTGATGTCTGAAGACGGCGAAATTGCTGCAAAGCTTATCCATCCATGCATAAGATCAAGCCAAAAAATCTGCCCCGGAAAATTCCAGCAAATATTATCTGCAACACTGGTTCTTCGATCAATTGATTCTAAAAGAAAATTACTGATATTCACAAACAAAAAGATGTATGAAGAATTCTGCAGCAGCATAAAATCCATGCCATCCCCGATTTGTGATACAGTAAGGGGAATTGAAATTGCATGGATTCCATTGTCAGACGAATTTGACAGTGGCGAATATTCCGAACCCGTAACAGATTTTAGAATGAATCAAGATGGCAGCGGACGTGCAAGGAGAGGTCAAAAATGATTGAAATCCAAATTGAACAATACGATGATGCTGTACACTGTATCCGCTGCGGATACAAGACAGTATCGTCCATATCCAATTTCGTTAAAAAAGGCTCACTCGCCGCATGTCCACACCTGGTATATTTGGGCAAAGGGGGAGGATTTGATGAAGACAGGCCAGAATACTGCAAGTTTTATGATGAGATGATGCAAGTTGGTTCGGAAAACTACCTTCAAACCCTGCGAGAAGAACTAAACAGCGAGAACGTGTGTCTAAACATCGCGACTTCGGATTTACATGTTCCAAGATATTTTATAATTTACAACTTGGGACCCGGTTCCAAGGATGACGACTGTCCGTACTGGAACGTCTGGGGACCGACTCTTGAAAAATACGGCGGACTTGTCAGGGGAGGTGGATCCTGAGGTGATAGAAATTCGCACTACAAACTATTCTTCAAAATTCTTCTGTCCCATTTGCGGCATGGAGACAACTGATGCCAAAGGGTCAGTTGTCAAATGTGATCATCTGGTTTTTTTGGGAACCGAAGAGGGAACTGAATTCTCCATCTGTGATGATGTGGAGGAACCCGAAGACGATGATGAATGGATGCAGTATGACGCACAGCTAAAAGAATTCAGGAAAACCCTGGACGATGAGCACCTTTGCATTCACGTTGACATACCTGCGCCATCTTTTGCCACCTACTGTATAATTTACAATATTCACAAGGTTTCAAAATCAACGGGGCCAGTTAACTGAAATGAAATTCCAAGCACTGGGTGACATGCTTTGAATAAATTTTGGCTGTTCTTTGGAATATTCCTGTCCTTTACGGGATTTGGAACGATACCTGGAATATTGCTGATTGTATTTTTTATTTGGAGTGATTTGAAGACCGATATAAAAAATCAAAATAGTTCACAAAACGAAATTGGACTTGCCAAACAGCATTACGACGAAGAGACGTTAAATGACATGAGGTAATTTATTAGATTAAAAATTCTGCCGCATCGATTCCCTCTTGCGTAATTTTTATCCATCGATTTCTGCCAATCTTCTCGACTTCTACAAACTTCCATTCCTTTTCTAGCGGCGCTATGATGTTGCTTTCCAAACTTGCAAACCTAGCTTGCGAGTGATTTTCTTGCTCTGCATTTACTGTGATGATCTCCTGCTCCTCTGCAATTCGTGCCATTTCTTTTTTTGTTATCTTTTGGTTTGATTGTCCTGCGACAATTTTGAGTGCTGCAAGCAATTTTGGATGTGGAGTATGTATCGCATACAATGGAAGTGGGATTGTATCCTTGAGTCCAAACGACTGCTGCTTTCCCTCAAATGCGGCATATCTTTCTGGCTCACTGTAAAAGGGTTGCAAGTTATCTGAGGACTTGCTGAGGGAGCAGGCCATCATGGCCGCGATTGCCTGAATCTTGCTGCCAGATGCAACGTTTACGTAAATGTAATTGTCTTTCTCTTGGGAAATAACGTCCTTGATTGACTTTATTGTTTTGAAGATGCTAAGTCTGTCACTGTATGCCACTTTGACTTCAACGTCGAGTTTTTTGCATTCTTTTTTTATCTTCTCCAGATACGGTGCAGAAAGATCCTCAGACCTGTTGTTGTGTGCCAAAATCCACAACTTGTCTGCCTTTGTCTGCTTGAGAGGCAGGACAATTCTGTCAATCTCAAAGCCTAATGGGGCAATGTGAACTCGAAACGTGGCTAAATTAGTCATATCGGTATGTTTAGTAATAATACTATGCTGTTGTCATTATTATGTATTGATATTGTATAATAACCAATGACAGAACAAGACGACACACAAGTACAACAAAGTACGGATGAATCCAAAACAAATGAAGTGATAATTGTGAAGCGAAGAACTTTTACAAACTGTGAAGAGTTTGTTTCGATTCAACTGAAATCTTCTGACGGAACTATTGGCGGACTGTTGAGAAAAGCAATCATTGCAAGCAATCTCCCATCAGTTAATCACAACGATCCAAAATTGGGAATTCGATAATTTTTTTTAAACTTTATAAAAAAATCTTTTCAAAATTATTTTTCAGAAAAAAAAACAAAATTATTTTTCAGAAAAAAAACAAAATTATTTTTTAAAATTAAATTTGATTGGAAATCATCCCTACGAATTTAATTTCAACATCTCTGTATTTTCCAAAGCGTCTGTAACCTGTTTCATGCATATTTTTGATTCTTCTATATGGCCAAGTTTTTTGTAAATGTGGCTCTTGGCTATCCATATGATGTCATCATCATTGGGGTTGTGTGGGGAGTAAAGCATCCTGTTGAAATGATTGTTTGCCTCAGAATATCGTTCCTTTTGAATTAAGACATACCCTTCAATCAGCCGAGACAGAAATTGATCGGACATGGATTGTTCCATGAGTTGTGTTGCAAAATTTGTATTAAGCATTGATCATGCGAATCGTCCATCATCGACTTGAAATCCCTCATTGTTCTTCCTCCCCGCAATGAATGCACAGTTTCTTTGATAGTATCTCAAAATATGCATAACTGTGAACAAATCCGTCTTTGCAAGTCATAGAGCATTAGATATGTTCAGAGGTGTAATCAGGATGTTGATCAAAATAATTATCGATCAGTGTTGATTAATGTCTGATTATTTCAAGCTGATTTTTCGAAGACTTCCAATTGTTTCAAGTGCTTGTCTTCTTTTTTCAAAATCTTTTGAGTAAAATGCACTTATCACAATTACCTCAATCCTGTTTTTGTTGATACCGTTATCTTGAAGTTCATTGTCTACTTTCCCTTGCAAAACCTTCTTAATTTCTTCAGGATCATTTTTTCGAATTACTTCTGGATCCTCACTTGTAATTGCAAAAATTAGATAGTTATGCGTAATTCCAGTTCTTTGACAATCTGCTTTTTTCTTATTTTCTTTTAATATTCTGATTAATTTTTCAGTATCTCCATCAATCGAAGTTTTTTTCTTAGTGAAAGAAAATCTTTTATTTTCTTTTAACTCGATTAAAACGATAGGATGCATTTTCTTGTCTTTTTTTCTACAAATGACAATGTCTGGTTTCTTTTTTTCAGATTTATTCAAATCTAAATACGGTTCATTCAGTATGAACCAATTTTCAAATTTTGTCTGAATGAATTTGTCAATACGTGAGAAAACACATGTGTGAAGATCAGTTTCTGTTAAGATCTTACACTTCAGTTGATCATTTTGAAGTTTTTGGGGTAGTGTATTTTTTATGTAATCTACAATTTCGTTTCTTTCCTCTCTCCAATCTGACACAATGAGTTAATTTACCATAGTTTCAGTTAAGCTTTTCTAAATTGTTCCTTTTGTGTAGCTATTGTAATTGTTGGAATTAGAAGAAAATTCTAAATTAAATCCTACGTAATTGATCCGCTGTACTTTGTAATTCAAATTCAAAGATTTGGCTGTATGCTATTGACGCATATATCGGTAGGGTATTCTAATACGAGTAAACAGTAGGAAAAATAAAAAATAAAAAAAGAATCAGTTGTGATTCAGTCTCTGTTGTACTTTTTCTTGAACTTCTTTTGGAAAGTTACTCATTGGAATCTTTACCTCCTTTTGATTTAGCATTTCAGTCAATGGCGCCAACGCTTCCAATACATTTTGCATTTGATTCTCTAAGGATTGTACCTTTTCACTGTCTTCTTTGTCCATCATTACGGCCTTTTCAACACTCAATGGCTTTCCACAATAGCAGATTTCTCTGTGCTGTGAATTGGGTCTCTGGCAGCTGGGACAAATCTTTGGAAGCGTCTCTGACTCTTCGTCTTCTGGTTTTATTCCATATGCTCTCAAAAGCGAATCATTGGAGTCCTTTGAAGTCAGGTGGGTATATTTTGCCAAAACTGTACTCTTTGGCGACCAGCCGTGCCTGCTTCTTTGGTTGCCGTCTGTCAGCTTTGATGCCCTTCTGGTAACTTCAGAATGTCTAAACAGATACAGATGCAGTTTTCTGATTCCTGCCTTTTTGCATAACCTCTTGAGCATCTTGTCAGCTGAAGGATATTCGTATGGCTTTCCATAGTTCCTGCTTCCTGTATTGACAAACAGCGGCGACTCTGGGTTGTCTCCGCTGGGATGAACGTTTAGCCAGTCTGCAAGGGACGGAACTGCCTCTAAAATTCTAACTTCTCTTGCACCTGTCTTGGAGTCCTCTTTGATCAGCAAGATGTATCCGTTATTGTCACTTTTGATATGTTTGATTTGCAGCTCCAATATCTCATGTGGTCTGACACCAGAGTCATCCATCACATCAATGATTGCCTTGTCTCGAAGGTTGTCACAGCTCTTCATCAGTTTGTTTTTTTCCTTCCGAGTTACCAAATCTTCTGCAGTTACAGTGTCTGACACTGCCCCAATTCTGATTCGTCTTGTCTCCTTGGGATGCTTGAATCCCAATTCCAACTCGCAGTCTTTGGCAGTTCTGTATCCGGTTTTTAAAAACCTGAACCACTGCTGCAAAATTTTCTTGTGATCACTTGTAGTGTTTGTCTCTTGTCCGTCCTTGGAATACTTGCTCATCACTTTTGCAACAAGCAGTTTCACTTCATCAGAACTTAGCTCGCTCCATTGCCGTCCTCCAAGCAGTTTGCTCATTGCAAGTATGGAATCCAGTATCTTGCATTTTCTTCCGGCCTTCAGACCATCAATTATCATTGCCTGATCAAATCTTGCAAGGACATTGAGGTCTTTCTCAGAGAACAGTGCCTCCAGTCTGGACTTTGTAGCTTCATATTTCCTTGCAGATACTATGCTTCTGCTAGCAGGTTGCATGTCCATTAGCTAAAAAAGATCCGTCTGCCACTATTTCAAACATTTGACGATTTTCCAAAATCATGGCTTTCTTGATCTGGAAA
>Ga0233434_1002485_pt1 | contig 16064 bp, 13 predicted proteins | sample SI_122_August201_4_FD_182738 | JGI IMG/M metagenome (GOLD analysis project Ga0233434, IMG submission 182738) | Seawater microbial communities from Saanich Inlet, British Columbia, Canada - SI_122_August2016_120_MG | ecosystem: Environmental > Aquatic > Marine > Inlet | place: Canada: British... | reverse complement strand
AAATTTCAGTCAATGGCAATTTTTGTTTTGCTAGTTTAAAAGATTATTTACAAATATGATGGTGTGATATTCATGTATTTCAAATGAATAATCATGCCACATTTTAAATGTCATTAAAAACAAAAAACCACATTGACTAACATTACATTTCATGGTGGAGTAAATGATATTGGAGGAAATAAATTCCTAGTAGAATCAAAAGACACCAAAGTTTTCATGGATTTTGGAATGTCTTTTTCTCAAGAAGGACAATTTTTCTCCCAATTTTTAGGTGCTAGAACATCAAATAGTCTCAATGACATGTTTGAATTGGGAATTTTACCCAAAATCAAAGGACTTTACAGGCGTGATTATGCAAAACACATGGATTTTGATGGAACAGAAGATACAGAAATTGATGCAGTGTTACTAACTCATGCACATGTTGACCATTGTGCATATCTTCCATACCTTCGTGAAGATATTCCAATTTACTGCTCTGAAGAATCAAAATTGATTTTACAAAACTTTGATGAAACATCATCTAGTCAATATCTAACTGCAAAACAACGATTCCAAATTTATGAAAATAAAAAGGGAACAATGAGTAAAGCAACAGGAGATAAAGTTACAATACCTAGACGAATTGAACTATTTGAATCAGGAAAGGAATTCTCTATTGATTCAATTAATGTAGAACCACTACCAGTAGATCATTCAATTCCAGGTGTTCATGCATTTATTTTACATACTGCTGATGGCTCTATTGGAAATACTGCAGATTTAAGATTCCATGGAAGACGAAAAGATGATACAGAAAAGTTTGTAGAGCGTTGTGCAGAGTCAGACCTTGATGTGTTGCTATGTGAGGGAACTAGAGTAGATGCAGTACCGTCATTAACAGAGTATGATGTTGAATCCAAAGTCGTAGATATTGTAAATAATACAAAGGGGTTGGCAATTTGTGGGTATCCTGTAAGGGATTTGGATAGATTACTATCATTTTACATTGCAGCAAAAAATAGTAATCGAGATTTAGTTATTGATATGAAACAAGCATATCTATTGAAACTATTTCATGCATCAGATGCATTGAGAGGAAAATACCCCTCTCCTACGGATAAGAATATCAAAATATACATTCAGAGAGGATCTTGGGGGTTGCTTGATAAAGACATTAACAAATTTACTGAAAAATTATTACTTGCAGACTATGCATCATGGCAACAAGAATTTTTAGAATATCCAAATGCAGTTGATTATAGAGATATTCAGAAAAAACAAAACCAATACATCTTTTTTTGTAGTGATTTTAGATTACAGGATTTAATTGACATAAAACCATCAGAAGGGGCAACATACATTCGCTCACTAACTGAACCATTTGATTTAGAAATGGAACTAAAAGAAGAACAGGTAAAAAATTGGTTTGTACACTTTGGTGTGCTCAAAAAAGACCAAGACTGGCATCAAATTCACGTTTCAGGACATGGTGATGGTGAGCAAATCAAATATGTTGTAGATAACACCAATGCCAAATCACTAATTCCAATACATACACAACATGATGAGTATCACAAAAAATGGCATCCTAATGTTACTTCTGTGAATCAACATGACATACACAAAATTTGATCATCAAAATTAATGATAGGTAACCACCATGGATGAAGAACAAAGTGAATATTACAAAAAAATGATGGAAGTTTTAGACAGACAAGTGCGAGAAGTAGAAGAACCTACAAGATACACGACTGCAGATGCATGTGAGAATTATGAACCCGAAGAAAGAGTTTCAAAAAAAACATTGTTGAATAAATTAAAAGAAAAATATCCATACTCTGATGCACCATTTCAGAAATACAAAGACAGAGATGAAAGACAGTATTCAAAATTAGTATCTACAAAGGAGCTAAATGTTGCAGAATTTATTTTAAAATGGGAGCATGACCATGGACATAGAATTCATAAAAATATGGCCTGGGAGTTGTTAACTGAGCGAAAAAATAATGGCAGTATTTCTGATGAATTTTTAAAAATAATAAAATTAAAATTCAAAGAATAGCTTAAAAAAATTACATGGTTTTTTATAAACATGATGAGTATGCTCCAAAAGGAAAATACAGAATTATGGGAGTTCATTTAGGAATGGATTATTTTCCAGAAGAAGACCACTCATCTAAGGATGAAGCGTTCAAACGTTGTAGAGAATTAAATAAGATTGCGAAAAAAAAATTTAAAAATAAAGAATTTGAGCATAAATTTTTTAATCATTTTCCAACCTGGTATTATGTGACGGATGATACAGGTACACGAATAAGGAAGAAAAGGATTCCAAAAAAATCTAATTAATTCAATTAAAATTTTTCTGAATATATTTTACAGTATTTGCAGTAGATAGTTTCTTTGATCTACCAAAACCCCGAAGATAAAATTCCTCGTCATTTTCATCATAAACATACAGAGGGTCGTCTCTAAATGGTTTAACTTCGAGGACTAAAAATGAATTATTTTCCCCTATTGAAAAGACAATTTCATCTAAAAATACACTATTTTTTGTAAAAGTATCAATACTATCTTGAACATTACGCATAAATTTATCAAAACTATTACCATAAGATTTCAAATCATCTTCTAATCCAACTACATTTCCATCATCATCTACCCCAATGTACAACTTACCACCCATGGTATTTCCAAATGCAGTTACTGCAATTGAAATTTCCTTTTTAATTGCACGTTCACGTTTATTTTTTTCGCTTTTTAATCCATCAGCTGCTTTAATATTTCCAGATTCTCTAAACTTTTTTTCTTGAGAATCAAAATGAAATGTTTCTTTAAATTCGATAAACTTGTCTTCATTTTTAGGAACATCTGATTTTGGAATAATTTTTGTAGACATTTGAATAGGTTTTATTTCATATTGAGGAGTAGTTTGACGTCTGTAATCTGAAATTTCTTTTAGGTATTTTTGATATTCTAATTCATCAAAATCATCTTTTGATTTATCTGAATTATTTCCAGGAAAGTCTTTTACCCGTCCTATTTTGTTGTCTTCAAGTCTAACCATAATTCCATATGGGTGAGATTTTGCAGAAGTTAATTTTTCTGCAATTATACCTTCAGTTAATTTACCTGTTCCTTGATCTTCTTTTAGTTCTACTAGTACGATATCGCCAATTTTGATATCAGAGTTTTGTGGAAGTGATACCATGAGAAATATGATTTTTGATTAAATTAAAAGATATTGATGATGAGTGTATGATATTCACAAGATGGGGATTACCCTAGAGTTTTTATAATTACAAAAAATAGTCAATGGGTGTCAAATCAAAATGAGATATCAGGCAGAAGCCCAATAAGTGCTGGATTAGCAATTGATTCATTTAGGAAAATGGGATTCAATGTAAGTTCTGCAATTTGTGAAATCATTGATAATTCTTTAGAGGCAAATTCCACATCAATTGAAATTACTATCAAATACCTTCCAAAATCACCAACACAAAAACATCGTAGAATTGAAAAATTTGTTTTTGTAGACAATGGAGATGGTATGGAAAATGACACTCTTTATGATTGCCTTGTTTTAGGAGAAGGAACAAAAAGAGATTTGAAAAATGGTATTGGAAAATTCGGTGTAGGTGCAACTCTAGCAGGAATTAGCCAAGCAAAAAGTATTGAAATTTATTCAAAAACTAAAACTGGGAAGTGGTTTTATACTAAATTAGATTTAGATTTACTAAGTCAAAGAATTGGAATTCCAGAACCTAAAGAAAACCAACCCCCAGCCGAGTATACAGAAAATCTAGATAATCAAGGAACCATCGTCATTTGGGATAATGTTGATAGTGGCGAAACTGAAAAAGATATGGAAAATGCAACACACCAAATTGGTAGAATTTATAGAAAATTCATATCTATGAAAAAAATTGAAGAAGGTAAAATAATAGACAACGTCACACCTGTCTCTATTACTTTGAATGGTGAAAAAATTGCTCCATATGATCCTCTCTATGTTACTTTTTCACCAAAAGCTGGGGATACAAAATTAGCTAAAATCATAAGTTCAGAATCATTTCATTTTAAACCTGCAAAAGGCAAAATGCGTATAACAATTTCTCATTTACCTGTATCTTGGTGGAAGGGCCCAGGAAAAGAAATGGTGCATCCAGGTAATGCACCAGTAAACAAAGTAGATAGAAAGATGACTGCTGATAATATGGGAATCAGTATAGTGCGTGAAGGAAGAGAGATGATGTTTGGCGAAATTCCATATTTGAAATTAATTAGTGATAAATCAAAAGAGGATGGAGGAACATATTTTGTAAATGAAGATAGATTTATGGGAATAGAAATATCATTTGATCGAGATAGTGATCATTTGTTTGGAATAGAGGCAAACAAATCAAAAATGTTTTTGCCACGTCAAACAAGAGACAAGATTGGTACAATTTTGTATCCAGTAGTAAAGCAAAGACGTGAAGATTTTAAAAAAATCCGTGATGAAGGCTCAAAAGGACCAAAAAATCCAAAAAAACCAAGTAAAAAGAGTAAACAAGTTATCCAAAATAACATGCCCAGCCCACATTATACGGACAAGGAGAGAGAAAAATTACAGAAATTTGCTGAAACACTTAGTTCCAGTAAAGTTGAAATTGATGAATTTTACAGTGATCTAGTAAACGGATATCTACCTATGCATAGTTGGGACTTGGATGCCGCAGGACCATTTGTCAAATATGAACACCAATTAAAATCAATTATAGTAAAATATAACATGAATCATCCATTTATGAAAAAGTTTTTTGAAACTCTTGAGGATATTGCTGAAAGAAAGGGCGTTGCAAGAGATGATGCATTAAGTGTTGAAGAAATCCAACGAACAAAAACTTTAGTAGATCTAATGTTAGCATCGTACGGAATAGCTGAAATTTCATTTGAAAATACAAGTCAGAAAGATGAAGTCGGAAACACATTGGCAACATTAAAAAATACATGGTCCAACATCTCCCATAGAATCTCTAAAAAGGACATTCGCACTGAATAATTTTGTTAATTAATCAATACCAACCAGAAGAAGAATTACTGCAACTTGTTAAAACAAAATTCTTTGAAGATCTAGATATTATTTTAAATGCAATTGATGATAAAAAAACACAACCGGTTAGAGCAAATATTGAAACATTGGGATATATTCATCACGCACTTAACCAAGATAAATACAAAGACCCAATATTTCGAAAACAATTATTTGACAAAATACCTCCAAATGTGAAGAAAGAATATTTCAAAACATGCAACGTGGAATCCGTTACATCAGATGATGAAAAAATTAAACAGAGTGTACAATTTGACTGGGGTCCAAACACTGAAACTAAAAACTTTGTAAATTTCTTCCAATATCCCGAATACATCATGCCAATAGAGGATGAAAAAGAGGATGAAGAGCCGTATAAAATGTTATTTGACTTTCAAGCAAAAGTAGTCTTTGACACATTAGCAAAATTAGAATTTCCTATGTCGCGAGCTTTAATACAAATGCCTACAGGTACGGGAAAAACACGAACTGCTATGGACATCATAGTTAGGCTGATTAATGAATCTCAAAAGCCATTACAAATTCTATGGTTTGCAAATAAAGCAGAGTTATTAGATCAAGCTTATGATGCATTCTCACATGTGTGGAGTCATGCAGGGAATAAGGAAATTCAAATAGTAAAATTTTGGGGAGATGAACCAAGTCCTAAAATATCTAAAAATAATTGCATTTGTTTTGTAGGGTATCAAAAATTCTCATCTTTTAAAGAAAAATTAAATCCTGATTACATAATATGTGATGAAGCACATCAGGTATTAGCAAAAACTTACGAAAAGACAATAGAATCGCTTGTAGATGCTAGTAAAGGCACAAGAGTGGTGGGTTTAACGGCTACACCCGGAAGAGGAATTAGTGAAGTACAAAATAAAAGATTGATTGAAAAATTCAGAGAGAATCTAATTACTCTTGAAATTTTTAATGCAGAAAAAAATGAACTTTATGAAGGTAATGTTGTACAGTATTTAGAAGATGAAAATATACTTGCCGAAGCAATTCCGCAAAATTTGAATACAAATTTTCAATATGATCTATCTGAGGAAGACTGGAAAAGGTTAATGACATTACATGAAGGAGATCATCCTGAGTGGTCAGTAGAATTCTTAAAGAGTTTGGCCAACGACAATGTTAGAAATACCATCATCGTTGAAGAATTAAAAAAACTTGCAGATGAAGGGAAAAAAATTTTGTATTTTAGTGTTGATCAAAATCAAGCAAAACTTATTTTTGTAGCATTACAAAAATTAGATGTTTCATCTGCATATGTAGATAAAGATACAGATAAAAAATTTAGGAAACAAATTATAAAAAAATTCAAGGATACTGATGAGATTAATGTGATATGTAATTTCAACATATTTTCAACTGGATTTGATGTACCGGATATAGATGTAGTTTTTATTGCAAGGCCAATTAATTCTCCTGTTTTATTTAATCAAATTGTTGGAAGGGGAACGCGAGGTACGAAAATGGGGGCAAAAGAACCTAATTTTTCACTTGTGCAAGTAATGGATAAAATAAAATCACCTTTTTCAGATTTTGATCCGTATCAACAATATCACTATTGGGATAAAGACTGGAAAAATGAATGACAAATTACTCCAATCACCACTCTTTGATGAAATCAGAACTTACATTTCTCAAGCAAATGAAAATGATCAAATTTTATTATTTGTCCCATACATAAAATCAAAAATCCTAGATAAACTTCTCAAAGATGTTTTAAATCCAGTCACAGTAATTACGACATGGAAAACAGAAGATCTAGTTTCAGGATCATCCGACATTAAATTATATCAATGGTGCAAAAATAACGGAAATTTTCTATATATCAATAAGAAAATTCATCTCAAAGTATACTCTGTAAATCTGAATTCAGCAATCGTTGCATCTGGAAATATTTCTCATAATGGATTAGAAGGTGGAAAATATGAAGCTGGAGTATTTGTGGAAAAATTAACATCTCAAAATAGGCTATTTTTAGAAAAGATCAAAAAAGAGGCACATCTGGTAGATGATGATACATATCAACAATATCTAGAAAATTATGAAGAATGCAAGAAAAAGGCAGTTACACAAGAACCATTCCCACAACCCGAAATAAAATCAAGTGAGGATTATTTCCTACAATCGGCATTACCCATGACTGATAGTATGGAACAAGTGGTACAAGGGTATCTCAAAATACAATCAGAGTTACCTCCTTCGACTGATCCGGTAATTGCAGATTGTATATTCCATGACATAGCAAATTACAATATTCCAGACGAATTGTCTGAAGACGTAATTAGAGAAGAATTAACTAAACAATTTCTATCACATCCTTTTACTCAAACAATTATGGGTGAAATTGATAATAGTGAAAGAAAACATTTTGGTAAGATCACTCAATGGATACATGAACACTGTACTGAAGTTCCACTCCCAAAACCATGGGAATTTAAAACCAATACAAACATTTTGATGAATTGGTTAGTTGAATCTGGAGATTATAGAGAATTTCAATATGGGTCACATACAAAAAGTATAGAGAGAATCAACCATGAAAACAATAGACAATCCAAAAACCCTGATAATTACGAAAATAAAGTTTTAGAAATTTTAAATGGACCTGGAATGACCATTGAACAAATTAAAGAAAAATACAGATCATTACCATCACAACACACTCTCCATTTAGAACCTTCAGATGCAAATGAGGAAGAAAATAAATCTAAATTTATTTGGCATTATAAAGATGAAATAGATATAGAAATTGCCAAGAGGTTTTCTCTAAGTGAAGAAGAAATTGGAGAAAGAAATTCTAGAGGAAAACTATACAAAAAAATTGTAGATATTATCATAAATCTGCATGAAAACAAACTCATCAAATTTTGGTATTATAAAAAACACCGAATTAGGGGAACAAACTCTGATGGAGTTTGGAGACTGACTGATAAAGGAAAAGAAGAAAGTAAACAAAGAGGAATTGTAATTGATAATCAAACGATTAATTCACAAAATCCTATTTCAGAATTTAACATAGGGGAATTTTATCATCATGATGAAATTTGGAAACCACTTGATCTTGGGTGGAGTGGAGGAATTAGAAATAGTGTTAAAAATAAACTTGTTATTTTATTTTGGAATGCACCTGCTGAAAATATTCAAAAAGAAAAAGACGATGAATTTGGCAGAGTCAATATCTATGAGGATTCATTTGATGAAAAAACAGGATATTACAGATACATAGGAGAGGGGAAAGAAGGAAATCAAACATTATCCCGAGGTAACAAGTCCATTGCAGAGGCAAAAAACAATGGACGTACAATACATCTATTTCATCAACATGAAAGAAATGGCAAACATGAATACTTGGGAGAAGTTGAATTAATTGGAAAACCAGAAACACAAACTCATCAAGACATTAACAAAAATGATAGAAAAGAATATGTCTTTTTCTTAAAACCAGTGAAAATATAAGATCAAAAATAATTTAATTCTTATCAGTCAATTCTTTATATCTCATCATGCAAGTTTCAGATTCATTTTTTCTATCCAAAATTTTTAATATTTTTGATTTGAATAACCAAGAATTAACATGAACATCATTCAACTCTATTGATTTGTTAAAACAATCTAATGCCTCTTCGTTTATACCTTGTTTTGCAAGAGTCACCCCAACATTAAACCAAAGAGGCTGATTAGTGTCGTCCAATTTTAAAGCTTTCTTAAAACACACCATTGCATCTGCAATCTGATTATTATTATCTAACAATATCCCCATATTCATCATTGCTTCAAGATGATTTTCATCTAATTCCAATGTTTTCTTAAAACAATTTAGAGCATCTTCAGCTTTACCCAAATAATCTAAAATTACACTACCTTTTCCAAACCATGCTTCAATATTGGAATTATTTATTTGCAATACTTCATTCCAACATTTTTCAGAATGTTCTGCAGCTTCTAACATTTTTTCATTATTAGAAGATCGACGATAATGTTCAGCCATATTTTGCCATGCCGTAGCAGCTCCACTCCATGCTTTTAAATTATTTTTATCTAATTGCAGTGCTTTGGTGAAACAATCTAAAGCATCTCCCGTACGAAAACTTTCCCCATGATGAACTCCTTGTGAAATTAATTCATCTATAGAATCAGTCATAAATTAAAAATCAAATATGAAAGTAATAAGACTATACCCGAATTTTTGCTATTGATTCTAAAGCATTCAATATTTCCTTTATTGCAAAATCAATTTCCTCATCAGTATTGAATCGATTACAGCCTATTCTAATGGAATTATGAGCCTGATCCTCACTTAATCCTAATGCCAAAAGCACATGAGAAGGTTCTACCAAATCACTAGTACATGCAGACCCTGCAGAGATTGCCAATTTTTTGGAAACTGTATTAATTATCGATTTACTTTGTACTCCATCAAATCGGATATTCAAATTATGAGTCAATCTGTTTGTTAGATGACCATTTAATTTTCCTCCAACGGCAGAAAATTTTTCAAGCATTGTATCAGTCCATTTTTTGTATTTTTTATTTTCAGCATCCATATCATCAATTGCAATTTCTACTGCTTTTGCAAAACCTATAATTCCTGGAACATTCAATGTACCTGAACGAATGTTCCTCTCTTGTCCTCCACCATAAACAATTGAATTAATTTTTACTCTAGGCAAAATACTGCGGATATACAATGCACCAATTCCTTTAGGTCCATAAATTTTATGAGAAGACATTGACATTAAATCAATATTTAATTTTTTTACATCAATTGGAACATGTCCTAATGCTTGTGCAGCATCAGTATGAAATAGTACATCGTATTCATGTGCAATTTTTCCAATCTCTTGTATATTTTGTATAGTTCCAATCTCATTGTTTGCAAACATTATAGAAATCAATACTGTTTCATCTGTGATTGAATTTCTTAATTCATCTAAATCAATTAATCCCGATTCATCTACTGACAGATATGTAACTTTACAACCATTTTCTTTCAAATGTTTTGCAGTATCTAAAATTGCTTTGTGTTCAGTAACACAAGTAATCAAGTGATTTCCTTTGTTCTTGTTTCTATCCATTACTCCAAGTAGTGCTAGATTGTCAGACTCTGTAGCCCCCGATGTAAAAAGAATCTCATCCATGTTAGCCCCAATGGATTTTGCAATTTTCTCTCTAGCTTGTTGTACTGCAATTGATGCATCATATCCAAATGAATGATCCAAACTTGATGCGTTTCCAAAATATTCTGTAAAATATGGCTTCATTTCCTCAAAAACACGACTATCTACAGGCGTAGTAGCATGAGAGTCAAGATAAATCGGTAATTTTATCTCAGACATTGCGCTCTTCTTTGATTAGTTCATGAAAATCGCCCAAATTTTGAATTCTACGAGCCAAGGAAGCAACGCCTCGATTAATGTGACAACGAGTCATTTCATTTAATTCCGAAAAAGACAATCCATCTTTTTTTAATCTATTTTTCATCAAACCAAGATATAGAGATTCATACTCTCCAAACAAAACAGCAGGTTCTATATCATTACCCTCTTTGTCATATTGACTAGCAATTGGAGCACCTTTTTCTTTAAGAGATAAACACAATGCAAATCTTGAAAGAAAATTGGCAGTCAATCCTGTTCTTGCTTTTAGTCTACCAAGTTGGTTTAAACTTTTTGCACTAAGTTTTATTCTACTGAACTTCAACTGTCATCTCCTCATTATCAAAAAAATACCCTTCATGGATTTTTGTTTTTCCTTTTACCGTATCAAAATTAATTGTATATGATTTTGAAATATATGGTTTTAATTTTCTGTAATAATTTACATCAATTTCTGAATCAGTTGATAACACTATTGTTTGTTGAGAAGTTTCAGGGAAAAATGATTCTACAAGACTTGATCTATGATCAACATCTAGTCTTGCAAGTGGTGTATCTATCATAAATGGTAGTGGGCGTCCTGAAGTTTTTGCCAATCCCCAAACAAGTGCTGTTGCATAAATTTGTAATTCCCCCTTGGATAACATGTTTTTTGTAATCTCATCATCATTGCCATTGTATAGTTTAACTGCAAATGTTTCCTCATCAATAGTTACTTTAGTGATAAAGTCTTTTTTGTGCAATAAAATTTCAAGACCTTGTAAAACATTATTTTCCAACAAAGAAATTTTTTCATTTCTTAATGATTGTGAATAGTCATCTAATACATCCAAGACAGATTGTGCTAATTCGTCTCCTGAAGATAGTTTTTCAGAATTAGACTGTCTATCAAGACTGGTACGAATTTTTGCATTAAGCATTTTAGATCTAATTTTACCTTGAGCTAAATTCGACTCTAGTGTCTCTAAATCATCTTGCAATCTATGTTCTTTATCACGAAAAGAGTCTCTCTCAGTCATGATTGACTTTATTTCATCAATTTCAGGTTTTATCTTACCTACAACTGCAAATTTTTCAAGAGCCCTTTTCTGAATTCCATAAGATTTTGTCAATTCTTCAAGGTGCAAAATTGTAGATTTTTTGGAATTCTCAATTAATGATAATACATGCTCCATTTGTACTGGAGACCAATTAAAGAAAAAATTAGATTCCAAATTTTCAGATAATGTGTCTTTTAGAAATTTAATCAATTCTGTGTTTATTGATTTTTTAATATCTGTTGAAATATCAGGTAAGAATGATTCTGAATTTAATGCTGTAGTGATATTTTTAGAATTTTTCTCAAAGATTTCTTTCTCATAATTTACTAAAATTAATTTTTGATCAGATTCTATTTGTAATTTAATTTCTTCTAGTAGTTCTGGAATCAAACAAAAAGGCAATTCCCCAGAACACAAATTTGACAATTCTCTTTCAGTAATTGCAATTTTTGATATCATTTCTGATTCATTTTTTTCCATCTCTTTGTTTTTCTCATAATAATTTCCCCCAATTTTTTCAAATCTTTCTGTTGTTAACAAAAATTCATCATGAATTGATTTGATTGATTCATTTTTTTCCTTGATGTTTGATTCAATAATTTGATTTTTTTCTTTTAAAATGTCTTGTAAAAATAACAATGACTGTAATTCTCCTCCGTCAAAATCTTTTTCACGCATTTCATTGGTTGCAAATCTGATCATCGATTCATAATTTTCTAGATTCTGGGGTTTACCATATGCTTTTTCATAACTTTCATAACCGTTACGTAACTCTGCAAACTCTACTAGTTCTGTTTTTAGCATATCATACTTTAATTTCTCCTGAGTCAGAGTGTCTTTTTTTGCCTCTGTTTTCTTTTCATTGTCTTTTTTCTTTTTTGCCTCTCTATACAATACAAATCCAATGTCTTTTTGGAGCTGATTTACTAAATCCAAGCCTAGTAAAGTATCAAATGATGATTGAATGTACTTGTTTTCATCATCATCATCAGCTATACTCTGAATTTGCTCTCCATCAAAGAAGAACAGTTTTGCAATTCCTCTGGGAATTAATTGGTTGATAAACTGTTGCCATTCTGATTTTTCAATAGAATCAATTTCTTCAAATCTTGCTTCAGTATGTCTATTCTTTTTTGTAGGAATTGCTAGGCCTAATTCTTTGAACTCTTTTGATTTAGAGTCTGATTTTTGTATTGACAAATCTTCATGTACTTTACCGTCATTATTACTCCATATTCTGGTGATTTTGTATTCCTGTATTTTCCCATCAAATGCAATTTCAAATTCAATTGAAATTGAACAAGTAGATGAAACAGACTTTGTATCTAAATTTCTATGAAACGAACGGAGAATTTTTCTCTCATATTGTTTTTCAAGACCTGCATCATCAAAGTTTTTACCATAAAAACAAAGCATCATTGATTCAAAAAGAGTTGTTTTACCTGCACCGTTTTTACCGCCACATAAAATTACAGTTTTTCCTGGACTGGTCTTAAAATCAAATTCATTTTTTCCACCATACACTCCAAAATCGGTAATGATAATTTTATTGATAATCAAACTTGTTTTTCCTCTGAAATTATTTTTGCCTTATTTTTGATTTCTTTTTTTACTTGTAAAGTAGATAGAATTTTTTCAAATTCTTTATCGTTATCAATATCACGCCATTCTTTTGATAGTTCTGTTCTTATTTTATCAAAAACTTTAGAGTGTCTATTTGCTCCTTGGGATTTTAATTCTAAATTAAGTAAATTGCTAACTAGTTTGAATGGAATCTTGTGAGTAGAGCAGGTTTTTTCAAGTAATTCTTGTTCAGTACCACTAAAATTCCCTAATTCATTTTGAGTATTATTGAGATTTTTACCTGTAATTTTAGCATAAATCTCATATGCAGTATTTTTCCAGTCACCTTGCTCCATTCTCCAGATTCTTTGAATCTCATGAATCTCTTCTTCTAGTATTAGCTCCATTTCAGGATCATTTTTTAATTTTTGAATTTTTATTTGACCTTCAAGCAATTCACGCAAATATGAGATTCTAAAATCCATTTTATATGGACCTGGAGTATGCTCTATCATAGATTCTTTACAATTTTTACAATTGTTTGATGATGGTTTATTTTCAGCACCACATTTTTTACATTTTTTTATTAAATCTATCCCACATCTCTCATTGCCACAGTTATCTGATTTAGAATCATTTTTGTAAGCACATTCTTCTTTTACTGTTTTCCCGTTTTTATCTACTATCTCTTTTCCATTTTCATCTAATGATGGAATCATTTTTCTGCATTTTATTTCATCATGTGTTTTTAGATCAATTCTACCATTACGTCTTTTTCGTTCTCTGTATTTTTCCCAAACACTTGAATCCTGTGTATCTTTTAATTTCTGTCGTAATTCTGCAAGGATTTCCATCCATTCATTTTTCTCATCATTTTCAATCATATTTGTAAGGTAATTTTGTTTATCAACTACAGTACAAGTCCAGCAACCAAAACGGCCTCCCCCACATGATGGAGTTGTTGTATCAATTACTAGGGGACATTCAGAAGCATTTGCGTCTTGATACATTGCAAGTAAATCTCTATTTTCCTCACCCCAAGGATTTTCATTTTCTAAAAGATAGTTCCACACATCTTCAGATGAAAAATCTTCAATTGGAGTATACACAAAAGTTTGATCAAATTGAGAATGACGTGATAAAACACTGTCTTTAATTTTATACATGTTCATAGATTTTTCACGAACTACACTTTCACTTTTTCTTGTACCCAAAAGGACTATGGCTTCTCCATGTTTTGAAACAGTTTCTTGAATGAATCTATCTGCATTTGATATTTTCAACATGTCTGTGCACCACCTAAACATAGTAGTGGGGGCAGGATATCCTAATCCTAATAGTCTCACCCAAAAAGTATCTTCAGTTTTAGGACGTAATAGGTTGGTTCCAATTGGCAAGTTAATTTTCTTGGCATATTTTTCCATCCTATCAAGACTGTCAGTAATGCGCTCTGCAATTTGTGGGGCCTCTACTAGAGTATTTGAAGAAATTATGTAGATTTTTTTAGTTAATTTCTCTACAGGAAGGGCAGATAATGCATTCCATACTAGTTGAACCATACATGTAGAGTCTTTTCCTCCACTAAATCCGATAATCCAAGGGCGATTATCATTAAGATATACAGTTCTAATCTCTTCAAAAATCTCAGTAAAACTTTTCTTTTCTAAAACTGATTCGCTCAAAATTTATCCTCAATTTTTTGACGCTCTGGAGATAATTTCAATCCACATTTTTGCATTATAATATTTGCAGTAAGATCCATCCCAATGTGGGTTCTTTGCATTTGTTTATTGCTAATCAATCTGCCTTTCCATTCTGGATTTTTTCGAGACCAATCAATGTTATTTAGACTACGTAGTTTGCTTGCCCAATCATTTGGGAATTCTTTAATTAAATGGTATCCTGCAATTCCTAATGCATTAAGACAATTGGTATTGGTATTGACAAAGTCTTTACGTAAATCATATGGTTGTATATCACCATTTAAGAGTAATTTCCACTCTGGCATATATTTTGATACAGTTTGCCAAAATTCAATTATTGTTTCTTCATCTTCTTTTTTTATTTTTTTTGTTTTAGTTAAACCAAGTAATTTTAATGATGCATCAGCAATTCCGTTTAATGTAAATGCAAGAGGAGTTTTACCACCAATTGTAGTTTTTTCCATCTCTACTTTATTTTTAAAGACATCAATAGTATTTGTTAGACTGACAATAAATCGATAAAATTTATCTCTATGATCATATAAAATATTCAAAGACTTTGTAGGCTTTACGGCATTTTTATTTAGATCAGAGAACATTTGCTGGCTGCGTTTTAATCCATCATCTCTGAAAAAAACAACAGAAATCATTTCTTTTCCAAGTTCTGGTTTTTCTTTTAGTGCTTCTTCAATTGCTTTTCTTCTGTGTTGTCCATCATTGATTAATAATTTAGAATCCATGTTAACATACAATCGCCCCAACTTTGCATCATTTCGAAGTGATGGGGCAGGGAAAAAATTCATGTCTCCATCAACTGATGCAGTTAATGATGAAAAAATGTAATCAGTAGGGTTATTCAAAATATAATTTTTAATTGCAGGAATTCGTGATTCGCGTAAAGTTCTTTGAGCTTTTAATTCTGGAGGTAAATCATAATCAATAAAAACAAAGAGTTTTGGAATTATCTTGAGTGGGCACATTGCCACATAGAATTCATGAGTTGCCTGAATTCCTCTAATTGCATCAAAACTGTACGTTTCACCTTGCATCATCTCTTGCTCAGTTTTTTTATCTGCCACGCCTAAAAATACAGGTAGTATGATAAAAATATTTGGTAGTATATTATTTCAATTAGGTAGTATATCCGTTCAGAGTGCTTTTTTGAGCTTTTCTATGTCTGCTTTGCCCAAAGTAATTTGGAACATTCTTGCATCTGGATGTTTTGCTCCACTTGCTGCAGGATGAAAAACTACTTTGATTTTACCACTTTCTTTTGTAATAGTAACGGGTCTTCCGCCAATTT
>Ga0233434_1002462_pt1 | contig 16194 bp, 21 predicted proteins | sample SI_122_August201_4_FD_182738 | JGI IMG/M metagenome (GOLD analysis project Ga0233434, IMG submission 182738) | Seawater microbial communities from Saanich Inlet, British Columbia, Canada - SI_122_August2016_120_MG | ecosystem: Environmental > Aquatic > Marine > Inlet | place: Canada: British... | reverse complement strand
TGATCCTTCTTGATGAACCCACCAACCACCTTGATGCGGAAACTGTACAATGGCTGGAAAACACACTCTCTAATTATCCCGGCAATATTATCGTTTCCACCCATGACCGATATTTTCTCGACAATATCACTAAATGGATTCTGGAGCTTGAAAGCGGCAAAGGGAAACCGTTTGAAGGAAATTACAGTTCCTGGCTGGAACAAAAAGCTGAAATCTTAAGGAGAAGGGAAAAATCTGCTTCGACCTTACAAAAACGCCTGGAAAAAGAATTGCAGTGGTTAAAGGAAACGCCTGGCGCGCGGCGCAAACACAATAAGGGTAGAGTCAACGAATACGAAAAGTTATCTGCCAGAAAGGTAGATATGGATGACAACTCGCTTGAGATTCAAATCGCCCCCGGCCCGCAACTCGGTGAACAGGTTATTGAAACAGATTCCCTTAGCAAAGGTTATGGAGAAGAACCCATTATAAAAGATCTCACCTTTTCCGTGCCACGCGGCGCAGTGGTTGGATTGATTGGTCCCAATGGAGCCGGAAAAACCACCTTATTTCGCATGATAGCGGGAGAAGAACAGCCCGACTCGGGTTCACTCAAGCTGGGTTCTACCGTACAACTCTCATACGTTGATCAACATCGCCACGATCTAAACCCTGAAAATAATGTTTTTGAGGAAATCACCGGCGGCACGGAGCATATCGAAGTCGCGGGAAAAACGATCAGTTCCCGGGCTTATGTAGGGCGGTTTAACTTTAAAGGTCCCGACCAGCAAAAAAAGGTAGGTGAACTTTCTGGCGGAGAACGAAACCGGGTTCATCTCGCCAAATTACTCAGGCGAGGCGGAAACGTCCTGTTACTGGATGAGCCTACAAACGATCTGGATGTAACCACCTTGCGTAACCTAGAGAATGCCATTCTTGAATTTAGTGGATGCGTACTGGTTATCAGCCATGACCGGTTTTTTCTGGATCGCATTTGTACTCACCTCCTGGTTTTCGAAGGAAACAGCAAAGTAAGATGGTTTGAAGGGAATTTTGAAGAATATCAGGAAAAACGCAAATTGGAATTGGGAGGCAAAGAAGAAAATCGCAGATCCAAATACAAAAAACTAACGATTCACTAAGACGTTACAACCCATCCTCATTGCCCAAACTGTTTCACATAATGGATCAATACCCAGATTTTCCAATCTGCCAAATCAGGATAAGCAGGCATAGCGGTACCGGGCACACCATTTCTGATGACCCAGAACATCTGCCCGTCTGAAATAGTTTTCATTGTGGCAGAGCAAGTGAAGTTTCGCGCAGGAGGGTTGGCCTCCAGCCCCATATGCCCAGCCCCATCTCCTTTTACACCATGGCAGTGCTTGCACTGGAGTGGAGAAGACTGAGATTGATAAATCAATTTCCCTTTCGCAATCCGTTCGGCCGTAACAGGAAGAGGATTCACCAAATTCAGAAAATCATTGGGAACCTTTAGGGTCTGCCGCTTTTGAGGGCACTGTGCTTTTTTCGGTTCATGGTCGGCAAAAGCCGGAGTCATCCACACTACTGCCGCAAAAATAACTAAGCCCGATACCTCATAAAAATTCTTTTTAAATTTTTTCAAAATTACGTTTGATGGGAATATAGAACAAAGAGTTTTCTTTTCAGGAATTATACTTCATCAGGACAAACAAAAAATGCAAGTTATCATATCTGGCTCGCTGGAAAAGTCAGGGAGAACGTTGTTCCTTCCCCTTCCTGGGATGAAACATCAATCTTTCCGCCATATTTAACCACCAGTTGATGAACAATGTTCAGTCCCAGTCCGGTCCCTCTACCCTGCTCCTTGGTGGTAAAAAAAGGATCATATATTTTCGACAGGTATTCTTTTGGAATGCCCGGCCCCGTATCTCTGATTATCGCACGAACATTCCCATTTTCGCCTATGGTTGAAATTCGCAGTTCTCCTTTACCTTCCATAGCCTGCACAGCATTAGTCAGCAAGTTGATAAAAATTTGTTGAATTTCCTCAGATTTTGCCTTGATCGGAGGAACCTCAGAAAAATTTTTATCCAACTTGATATCATTATTATAAGAGGTAAGAATTGCAATTTCAATGGCCGCATCAATCTTCTCGTTAAGGTTTATCTCCTTTTCTTCCGTCGACATTGCCGAACGCATATAACCCGACATATTGAGGATAATCGAGGCCATATGCTTGGAACGGTCAAAAACTTTTTCAGCATACTTATGAATTTTCCCCGGATCTTTTTCGTCAAGAATGGCTTCCGTAAACCCCATTATAGAAACCAGCGGGTTGTTTAACTCGTGGGCGATACCCGCAGTGAGCGTGCCTAAACCAGAAAGTTTTTCTGCCATGGCCAGCTGGTCATGCAAATCCACATCCTCAGTGACATCCCTTAAAAGAAGTCCCAGTCGCTTACCACTTTGATCATGGATAACAATATCAAAAATCTGAAAGGCAAAAATCTTTCCATCCAGCTTGACGGTTTGTTTCATGCTTTGAAGGGATGGAGAATCCTTAGGGGCAAGTGGGTCCCGAGCGGTATAACATTGTATAGTCTGATTCCCCAGGTTTCGAGAACCTATAGGAACCACCTCACTGTAAAAATTAAGGAGCGCATCCTGCACCTTATGCCAGGTAGATGCAGACTCAAGTTCCAGGTCTAATAAAGAATGTCCGAGAAGTTTTTCGGCAGTTTGCCGGGCAACATGTTCAAACTCCGCATTCACATACTCTATTTTCAAATCAGGATCAAAAATAACTACTGCATCAGGGACACTTTTTAGAATGCTGTCAGTATATTCCTTAAGATACAGAACCTCTTCTGTTTTTTTGCGAACCTGGCTTTCCAAACCCGAAAAAGATTTTTGCAACAAGTCGTTCATTTGATTCACTTCATTGGCAAGTGCCTCAAGCTCATCTCCGGTTTTTATTTCCAACGCATCAACCTTTTCCCCCCTTCCTATACGTTCTGCGGCTTTCTGAAGTCTGCGGATCGGCTGAACTATTTTCTTCGCCGCCAAAGAACCCATACCCCCAATCAGCAAAATAGAAACCGCCCCTGCCATGGAAAACCATAAAAAAAGTTTGTGCATGGGGGCAAACAGTTCATCCGATGCCTGCCATGCAAAGGTATACCACGGCCTCCCTTCTGATCGGGTAATCCATTCGCTAGATTTTTCCAGAGGGGAAAACCCGATAAGCGATAGCTCTTCGCCGCCATGACCATTCCCCATAGTTTTAACCCAATCTGGATTATTTCCGGTAACGCTCTTTACCAGAACGGGATCGGGCAATAAAAATCCTGTCGGCAATATAGGACAATCAATAACCATTCCACTTGAATCAATCAGCATGACATGGCCTGTTTCACCAAAAGTAATGGGCTCAATGGACCCAGAAAAAAACTCCTTCGCATCAAACACGTGATGGAGAACCCCGATGGTTTTTGATTTTTCATCCAGAACGGGAAAGGCAAATGTCATCAGAAAAGACTGGGTCTTTTCATTAAAAGTAACCGGCCCTATGTAAACAAAATCTTTACCTCCGGCGATGGTTTTTTCCCAATCGGGTTTTCCAGTATGGAGAAATTCAGGAAAGTCATTGGTGCTGGCCCTTAGAACCCCGAACATATCGGTGACATACAATGCCTGGGTGGCAAGGACAGACCGGGTTTTTCTTTTCAGAAAACTTTGAAGTATTCGGCTGGCTTCTTCTTTCAGGTGAGACCGGGAAGAACCTAGGGTCTGCTCCTGAATATTTTGTTCTCTCGTCACAGAGTCAAGAGCGAGAAGAGACTGATTAAAACCCTGAACGGTGGACCTGATTATCGGGTGAGCCGCATGGCGGATATTTCTTGAGTTCTCACCCTCAATTAGCAAATCAATTTTGGTAGAGGTTTCATATGCCAGAACCTTGAAGCTGGCTCCGATCACTCCCTGAAGGGATTTTGTTCCCTGCAAATAGGAAAGAATCATAGCCAGCATCAAGGGTAAGGCCCCAACCCCAAGCATGGTCCAGATCAGTTTATTTTTTAATCCGGTCCTTATGCCTTTTCGTGTTTCATTATCCTCGGAGCTTCTTCTGAAAAAAAGGAACTGCGCGGTATCCATTTAATGGACTCCCTTTTATGAGTGCGCAGTTCAAACATAATCAAAATCTTGGGGGGCCGCCAGCACTTCAGCAACTTTTTCTAACAACCTCGCTTTTTCAATAGGCTTGACCATATAATCCTTCACACCCTTCTTTAACAAAGAAACTGCCAAATCTGAATCCGGGTAACCAGTGACCACTACAATCGGAATGGAAGGAGCGTTTTGCTTTAAATAATCAATCGCCTCAATGCCATTGACCTTCGGCATCCTAATATCACAAATAATCATCCCAACTTGTAGCAGGTTGGAACCCGACTTCATCATGTTGACTCCTTCTTCACCATCGACAGCCTCAATCACATTGTAATTGGCCGATTCCAAATGAATCCTTAATACTTCTCTTACCTCCGATTCATCATCAATGATCAGGATTTTTCCTTTGGTGCTGGATGCGTTATCTATTATGGACATGACAACCTCCTACTCAGGGATTGGGAACAAAGTTCACTACTTGGAAATAATCCGCAAACTTGCTTTTCCACAAATAGTGAACTTAACCACTAACTTTAGGGAATATAATTCCTCAAATACGATCCTGCCATAGTTTGTAAAATTAAAAAATTTTAAGATCCGAATTTCAGAGTAGAAATCCGGATACAAACTTTTGTAATTAAAGAAAGAAGATCAGCTGGGAGCCAACAGAAACCAGGCTTTGTGTCCTCTTCAGGACACAAAGCCTTAATCCCTTATTCGCCTTTAAAGGTGGAGCGGACATAAGCAATGACATCGGCAAGGCTTTGCTCAGACAATGTCACACCCCAGTCCGGCATATTGGGAGATTTGCCGACACTCTTTCCTCCAAAAAAAATCAGGTTATACAAATAATCCTCCGGATAGTCGGATAGTGGTAAATCTGCGTGCACCGCTGGTTTCGGGTCAAGTCCTTTTGCTCCGGGTCCATCGCCCTTACCCTGAGGCCCATGACACTGAACACAATATTCTTTGTAGACCTGTGCTCCGCGTTTTGCATCGGCATTTTTAAATGACGTTGAATTCCAAGGCTCATAAAATTTAAAATCCTTCACACCCAGAGTCATGAGATACCCAATAATATGGCGTGCCTTGCGAGGGCTGATGTCAGCAAGGTATTCACCGCTATGCGGGGTAAAATCCTGCGGGTTTTCTGCAAACCGGCTCCACCAATCCAGCGTATAGCGATTGCCCGCATCAAAGAGATCGACGCTGATCGGGCCTCCAATTTTCTTTCCCTCATCATCCTTGATTTGATGACAACCGAAGCAGGAATATTGCCGAAAAATATCTGCCCCCAAGCTGGCCTCCATTTCGGTAAAGGTTGACATATCGACAAAGCTCTTCTTTATCCGTGAGTCGCGGTACTTCTTTTCCATATAGTCCGCAATAGCAGTGGCTTCTTCGCGGGTCGATATCATATGTTTGGGAGAGAAACTGGATTTGTCCCAGCGGTAACTGTTGGGATAGAGGTTATCCTCCTGGCCTATCAGCCAGCGGATCAACCAGGGTCGTTGGTATTTCACACCGCTCCACATTAAGTCGGGGGCTTTCAATTTAAATTTGGATATCGGCTTACCCTCAAACCGGTGACAGTTTTTGCATTGACTGTTGATTATTTTTTCAGCGAACCCGTCATCCCCAGCCCACAATCCTGAAGGAACTGAAAACAAAACAAACAATAAAACTGCGAAACCCTTGACCGATAATTGCCACATAACTTTTCTCCTCTAACATTAAAAATGTTAACAATCTTCATACCCTAAGAAACCTTTTTATAAACCAAACCAGTTGCCAGATTTCCTCAGGTTTCAATGTCGATTTATGAGGCGGCATGGCGGTGCCACGAGACCCGTTTTGAATAATCCAGAATAACTGACCGGCTGGTAAATCTTTCATTACCTCAGCGCAGGTAAAATTCCGTGGCGGAGGGTCCATCCTTCTGGCAAGACTGCCATTTCCATTCCCCTTCGCTCCATGGCAAAGTTTACAAGCCGTCGGTTTAGCATCCTGATTAAAAAGTTTTTCTCCTCTGGCAATATTTTCAGGAGTGGATGGAATTGGGTTCTTCTTGTTCAAATACCTGCTCGGGGCTTTTCTTGTTTTGCGGTTTTGTGGACAAATCCCCGAAACCCGCTGTATTTGAAACAACCCTTCCACACCTTTGACTTCTGAAAATAAGGGTGGAGCAGAACCTGCTAAAACCTCCTTCATATCGTTAACCAAAAATATCAAGCACACCAGGATCAAAACCCGGATCATCATTTCACCTGCGCCGAGGTTGAGAGAACTTGCGTAAATAATGAACGATCTGCCAGATTTCCCGATCCTTGAGATTCTTAAAAGCAGGCATACCTGTTCCCGGTGAACCATTGCGGATGATCCAGAACATCTGACCATCGGAAATTTCTTTCATCGTTTCCTTGCAGTTGAAATTTCGCGGAGAAGGATTCAGTCCCTGTGCCATTATGCCCAACCCATTCCCATTCACCCCATGACAGATTTTGCAGGCAGCGGGTTGCACATCTACCTGAAACAAGGATTCCCCGGAATAAAGAACTTCCTGACTCGCCTCCAAAGGGTTGGCCTGATTACCGATATCATCAGGAGCCTGAGCTGTGGTTCGCAACTGCGGACAAAATCCCTCCCCCGCAAAACCCTGCCCATGGTGCCCTTGATGGTGGCGCAAATGGTGCCGACGCCCATGCCCTAAAGGCGGCCCGGCCCAGACCTCGGCAATCATCCCGAATAACAACATTCCCAAGACCATACCTACAATGTATTTTCGATTCCTGCCTAGACCCTGCTTCATAGTTTTGTTACCTGTAAAGTTTCACCCAGATTAATCGGCTTGAGAAAAAGTACGGATAAAATGGATCACATTCCAACCTTCTTCTTCACTAATAACTTTTCCTACCCGAACCGGCATCTGTGTTCCGGGGCTTCCGTTTCTTAAGACCCACATCATCTCTCCATCCGTACGAATCTCCTGCCATTTTGGATCAGTGAAATCTCTCGGTGTATGACCAGGAAGTTTCACTCCCTTGCCGTTGTGGTTATGGCAGGTGACACACAAACCTTTGCCGAAATAAATTTCTCGCCCGGACTCAATCCTTTCAAGGCTCGGAGGATAAGGGTTGTCCATATCCTGAAGCGCTTCCAAAAGCTTTGGAGGAACTCTCGGTTCATAGATATCCAGGTGAAACGCACTCACCCAACTCACTCCTATGAGATGGAGAACAAAGGCCCCAATTATGATTAAATGAATGATTCGCATGGTTTAGACTCATTTTTATCAAAAATCGGGACAAGATTCTACCCTTCATACTCCTCTTCCCATTCAACCAAAACCTTACCGTGTAATTTTTCACCCCATTAAATTAAAATTAATTCTGGCCCATAGATTTTATTCATGGAACTGACGGATGTAATGGATCAGTTGCCAGACTTGCACATCATTCAAATCTGTAAAAGCAGGCATTCCAGTTCCTACAGAACCGTTTTTTATAATCCAGAACAACTGCCCGTCTGGAATATTATCCATTGTCTCTTTACAGGTGAAATTTCTTGGAGGTGGATTCAAGCCTCCACTCATCATACCTAACCCGTTGCCCGACCCATGACATAATGTACAGCTCGGTTGCGCATCCAATTGAAAAAGTAATCTTCCCTTTTCGACAATATCCGAAGTATTTGCAAGCGGATTGGTTTTGCTATAAAGAGGCTCAGGAGCTTTTGATGTAGTTCGCGTTTGCGGGCATTGGGCTTCCCCATCCAATCCCGGACCACTCCCCATTCCATGCCTCATACCATGTCCCCTGCCTCCTTGATGTCTCATACCTCCCTGATGTCCCATCCCTTTTCCCATACAACCCTCACGATGACCCCTGCCACCTTTGTCACAATCCATGTGAGCTAAAACAATAGATGCCTGATTTTCAGGTTTCATTAATAGCTTACTACCTGATTCAACAAAATTTTCATTGGCCATACCTTGCCCAATGAATACCCACAATGCCCCCAGGGCAATAAAAATTAAAATTAAAAAAGGCTTAAAAAAATTAAAATTTTTCATAATGGAATCCCTTATTTACCAAATGATCGAACATATAAAATCACATGCCAGGCTTCCTCCTCGGTTAAGACCAGAGGAATGAATGGAGCCATTGCAGTTCCCTTACTGCCATTTTTCAATATCCACAGCAGTTCACCATCGACACGCGCCGCTTGCCAGGACTTGTCGGTAAAATTTCGCGGCAGTTTTCCTACCAGCCCCGGGATATCAGTATAGCCTCTACCATCCTTTCCATGACAGGTAACACAAAATGCCTTGCCAAGAAAAAGGGCTTTGCCTTTTTCAATGTTTTCTGGAGTGGCAGGATATGGATTAACCCAGGATTTCGCTTCTTCAATTTGGTCGGTTGGTACACGGGGTTTCAATACTTCAGGATCAGCGGCTTCAACCCATCCAGGCCAGAACCCCAGACAAAGCGCAAAAAAGACCCAGAGCCTCCTTTTATTCCCAATCATAGCTCTACTCTCGATGAATTAATATATTGTTGAACACAGGGAGAACGTATCAACGTCCCCCCTGTATCCTGATCGCTTATTTGGTTCGGAAAACGTGACCCACAGAAGTCGGTGTTGTCACAGTTCCATCTGGTACCACTTGACCTTTTCCCCAGAGATGAAAAATCACACCATCGGTTTTCCCGGCGGCTTCCGCGAGAGCTTTCACTTCTTTTGGATCTTCAATATCAAGGATTACCACTCGGCCCGTATCAATCTCGACCTGATGATCATGGAATGCCCGGTTCCACTGAATCAATGGCACATTTTTTCTAGCGAGATCCTTGGCAATAAAATATTCTACAGCCACCAGCTTGGCATCTGGAGCAGTAGTAGGAAAGAGAAGGCATTGTAGAATTTCTCCCCCTTGAATCCCTTTGCAGTAATGGTGGTAGGGTCCACCCACAGTGCCATCGGCCATCATATGTGGGGCCTGAACATGAATGGTATACCCGTCTGCTGGCCCATTACCGGCACTCATAGCCGGGGTGGTCAGAAAACCTAAACCCACCAGGCTCATGATACTCATCATTAAAATTGTTTTAATTGTACGTTTCATTACTACCTCCTAATTAAAATTAAATAGAATTAAAATTTGGTCTTTCAAGTTTAACGTCCAAAACATAATTAAATTTTTTTCTGCTCCAGACGTGCTATCAGGTTAAAAATACCCATAGCTAGTACAAATAATGCCAAAATAAACCACCATGCAGACCAACCTGTCATGGATGGTAAAGTTGCTTTTCCTAAGTTTCCAATATTCAGAATATTTGCCTTTATCCAGGGATAAACTTCCGCATATAAACCTGCACCCACAATCATTCCCAAAACTCCTGGGACCGCATGTCTGGAACCTTCACCTATGGCGGCTACTGCGGTGCCAGGGCAATAACCCAAAACAGCCATGCCCGCGCCAAAAATCAGTCCGCCTAAAGCGTTTCCAAGAAGGGCCGTGGCCTTGATATGCAGACCGATGTCGAACCCCAAAGCCAGCATGCCATATATGCCAACACTACCCACGACTATCGCCGTCAACATTATTTTGAGAACTGTAAAATCTTTGAACAGGAATTGGCCAACAATCACGCTGTAGCGGGTCACCCCACCTTTTTGCAGTAAAAAGCCAAATATAAATCCAGTGACTCCTCCCATCAAAATGGTAGTCGGATCTGCAAAAAAATTCTCAAACATGATCTTTGCCCTCCTTGCCATATAGTAGCCAAGCCGTAACTATTCCCGAAGCGAACAAACAGAGAAAAAATATCCAGGACGAGACAGCTAACTGCAGGCCACCTGAAATCCCATGCCCGGAGGTACAACCTCCAGCCAAACGTGCTCCGAAAATCACAACGATCCCTGCCAAAAAGGCCCCAGCGAAACGAAGCCTCTTAGAAGAACCAAACCGCCATTTCCAAAGATCCGGAACGGCTTCCTGTATTCGAGAAGAAGAAAGAAGCGCTGCACAAAACGCACCAACAACGAGCATGACCACTAATGAAAATTGCCACTCGAAAACAGGATTGGGTTCTGCGGCCGTTCCCAAATATTTCAAAAAATAGGGATTTGACTTCACATAGGTTTCAGATACCAGCCCCTCAACAGCTCCGGCAGTCCGAACCAGAGTTGTGGAAACTCCTAAAGCTTTATTCATCAAAGCAAAGGTAATCCAGGAAAGTATGCCTATTCCTGTTCCCACTGTATAAGGGGACCACCGGGCTTTTTTAAATATTGAAATCATTTTCATCTTTCCTTTTCAGGGATCTCTGATTACATATGATGAGGTTTACAGGTATTGATGCCAAACAATGTATATGCTGGACAATTCCCCATTAATCCCGTCCCCAGTGGTATCAATCCAACAATACCCATGATCACTCCCGGGCTACCTGATGTTACGATCCCCGTTATGACCAGAACTACTCCCAAGGCTACTCTCAAAATTCGATCTGCTTTCCCAATATTACAAGTCATTTTTTTCTTGCCTCCCTAAAAATAATTTTTAATAAAAATACCTTCGGCTGGAATCCTCGAAAAACTCTAATTGAGATGTTTCCAGATACCAGCTAAAGAAGTAAAAAACTTGGGATCTGCGCATCCAGTTTTCTTTTTAACTCCCTGGATAACTTTTTAACTTTTCCAGGCCCCGGATTTAAACCCGGATCCTGTTCCTCAATCTTTTTCCAGTACTTGCGACTCAACTCCTGACTGGAAAGTATTTTTTTTAGTCTCATCTTTGCGTTATAAATTCTAACTTCATGAAACATATTCCACCTCCTTCAAAATGAATCAAAGGGCAAACTGGTTCCCTTTCTGCTGTTCACTCAGTTGACTTAAAATTTTCACAATCAACTCAAATTCCAATGATTTATTAAAAACGAAACCTGCTCCCGCTACTTTCAATTGGACTTCAATATCTTCATAGGGTTGTTCCGTCAAAATCATGAACGAAGGTTTCTGTTTTGAGGATCTCATTTCCGTCATGACATCCAGAGCTGTTCCATCCAGCAAATATAAATCAATCACCAGCACATCTGGTTTCAGGCTACTGATAGATTCGGTGATCTCTTTTACTTTTATCAGCGTAATCATTGGGTCCACTCCGGGAATGCTCCCAACCAACCTATATAAACGATCCAAAACGCCCTTCGAGTTATCTACCGCCAGCAAGACTTTCATTGCTCGCCTCCTTCACTTCATTCACTGGAATTAGTATGGGCAATAATTAGAAAATAAAATATCGTTGTGCTTGGGGTTTTAGGGGTCGGTGAAAGGAGATTTAGCGTGTCGTAGATATTCGACAGGAGGGTGTTGCGAATTGAGTGTGCGTCAGGAAATTATTCTATGAGTTGGTTTTTTAGCGCGTAATGGATGAGTTCGGCATTGGACTTCAGGTTCATCTTTTCCAGAATTCGCGATCGGTGGGTGCTGACTGTGGTCACACCTACCGAAAGCTCTTCAGCTATATCTTTCAATGACTTGCCTGACGCTATGGAGCAAAAGACCTGAAACTCTCTAGGGGAAAGAGTTTCGTGGGGGGACTTGTCAGAGTCCTTCCCCAGTTCATCGACCAGCCTTTCGGCCATTTCCGGGCTGATAAATTTTCCGCCGCCAGCGACTTTGCGGATCGCTTGTACCAGTTGGTCCGGGGCACCGGCCTTGGTCAAATATGCCGAGGCTCCCGCCTTGAGAAACCGTATTCCATACATGTCCTCAGAATGAATACTCAAAATAATGATCGGAAGTTTTGGGTACAGGCTTTTCAGTTGCGGGAGGACTTCCCAGCCGATTTTTACTGGCATTTCAATATCCATGACTACAACATCAGGTGCGCAGGCTTTAACTTTTACCAGAACCTCGTTGCCATTTTCCGCCTCATCAACCACTGAAAGATCGGGAGTCTTGGACAATATCTGTTTGATGCCCTGACGCACAACGGCATGGTCATCCGCAACAAGGACTTTGATCACATCTGATTTAGTCATGGTTCAAGTGGGATATTTACAACAACCTTTGTCCCCTTACCCGGTTCACTTAAAAACTCAACCTCTCCACCCAAAAAAAGAATCCGCTCGCGAATTCCTATAAGCCCAAGAGATTGCGAATGATCAATTTTTTCCAGAGGCATGCCTTTACCATCATCCTCAATTTCCATGGTCAGGCTATCACCCTTTTGGAGAAATCCAACGCGAACCCTATCTGCCTCCGCATGGCGAACAACATTTGTCAAAGCTTCCTGAAAAACCCTGAATAAATCCGTGGTCAGTTCCTGGTTCAATGGAATATGTTCACAATTAAGATCAAATTGAAGGTTTGTTCTTTTCTGATATTCCTTGGCCTGCCATGCAATGGCCTCACATAATCCCATTACATCCAAAATCTGAGGGCGCAATTCCGAAGATATCCTTTGAACCGAGGTGATGGTTGAGTCAATCAAACCAGACATGGACTGAACCCTCTCCATCATCTCAGGCTGTTGCGGGGGCAACTCATCTTTCAAACACACCAGGTCCATTTTTAGCGCTGTTAAAGACTGTCCCAGTTCATCATGAACTTCGCGGGCGATCCGGATTTTTTCTTCCTCACGGACGCTCTGTAAATGATTACTCAGGTTGCGCAATTGTTCCCGAATATTTTTTAACGCGTTTTCTGCACTGGTCCTTTCCACAACCTCTTTCTGCAATGAGGTGTTGACCTGTTTTAAGTCCGTGGTTCTTTCCGCCACCAGTTCTTCCAAATGGCTACGATAATTTTCCAGTTCCTCTTCAACCAGACTATGCTCAATCGCATCGGCCACCAATCCCCCAATAGAAAGAAGGACTTCCTGGCTATGCTTGTACCAGGAGGGATTGGTATTGGTGTACAGGAACATCACTCCTATAAGTTTTTCCCGGGTCTTGAGGGGAACAATATAGTGGCCGTGGGCCTGCATGCCTTCATATCGCCTCTCATGCCGGGCATCGCTGAAACAGCTTTCACTCATCAACAGTTCACCCGACTCGGCCACCCGACCACATAGACAACTCCCATAGGGAACCACCTGCTCATTTTCCAGAAAAACGGGGGTGAACTCACCCAAAGTACAATACAGGTTGAGAACCTTTTTATCAGTATCGACAAGAAAAATGCCTGCCTTTCTTTCAACTTTCAATTCATCGAATCCGGTGAGGACTAACAACACATTCTCCAACATACTCTTCATTCCCTGGGAAGAATGGAGAACGCGGGCCACCTCATGGAGCACTTCGTACTCCTGGGTCAGGAGTCGGGATTGAGGGTCTGGCGAGGTAGGTCTTGTCGGCATAAGATTTGATTTTAAAAAGGTGTTACCCCTTATACGGGCAATACAGTGCTGGCCTCACCCTTAGCGGGCCTGCCGGACCAATCTTAAGAAAGCATCTGTACCGGATATTTTATCCTGATAGGCCTGGCCGCCTTCGTCTTTATAGGAAACCGCCACCGCTTTATTACGTTTTTCTTCGCTGGTCCAGGTACCCCAACCCGCACCTTCTGGGAACATGCTGTCGATAAAAATTTTATCGCCGTCTTTATCCACATTACGCTTTCTCCTGTCATACAAAGTAGCGGCTTCATCAGGGGTGGGCAGGCGCCAGTCCCGGTACCCAGCGAAATTTTTATTATTCATACGCTGGGCGTACTCAATTGCGGTATACCAGTTGACCCATTTAGCATTCACCTGCCAATAGTCCTGAGTCATCCAGATTAGACTGGTTTTTCTATCCAGAGTCGTACCATCCGCAAAATTGGCAAAACGTTTATCGGCAGATTCGGCAATCGGCTTTTGATCCGCCCAAACACTTGTAGTAAAGAGCAAGGCCATTAAAATGATCCCCATCCTTGTAATACTTAGTGATGACATAACCTCACTCCATTGAAGAAAAATTCACAGCTTTACTAAAATCAAAGAATGTAATAATTCTACCTGCTCGCCCAACTCAAGTAAACGGGAAATCCCCTTGAACGGGTTTTGTGCTTCCGGTAAAATAACAGGAAAACTCATTCAAGGTCCCTCCCATGAAATCTTTTTGCGATCCAAAACGCATTATTCTTTTAACAGTGCTTTCCCTTTTATTTTCCAGTTCGTCTGTGTTGGCCCACCCCAAAGACAAAGACCGATGGGACAATAAATACAGCACCGAGATTTATCTCTTTGGAGAAAAGCCTATTCCATTTCTGGTGGAAAATGTTCGCCTGCTCCCGAAGGGCAAGGTATTGGACATCGCTATGGGAGAAGGAAGAAACGGAGTTTATCTCGCCACTCAAGGGTTCGAGGTTACAGGTTTGGACATTTCTGCGAAGGGACTGGAAAAAGCTCATAACTTAGCGAAAAAAAACAACGTCACTATTGAGACAAGGGTGGTCGACCTTGAAAGTTTTCAACTGGAACCCAATAGCTATGACGTGATCCTTTGCACATACTATATGCAAAGAAATCTTTTCAAACAGTTCCAGTCGGCGCTGAAACCCGGTGGAATGATCGTAGTCGAAACCTATAATGTCGACTATCTGAAATATGCCCGGTTCAGCCGTAAATGGGCACTCGACACGAACGAATTGCTGGATATCTTTAAAGACATGCGAATCATCCGTTATCAGGATTATGATGATGGCAAGGAAGCTTATTCCAGCATCATCGCACAAAAAGCCTCACCTTAGTGAATCCAGTCGAACGATTTTTTATTGCTCTGGCAAATCTGTTTCCCGTCTGGGTACTGACTGGAGCCGGACTGGCCCTCTGGAAACCGGAAACAGCTACCTGGTTTCAACCTGATTGGATCCCCTATTTTCTTGCTCTCATCATGCTGAGTATGGGGCTTACCTTGAGCTTGGAAGATTTTTCCCGTGTCCTGAGGATACCGAAATCTATCTTGCTTGGCGTTGGCCTGCAATACACCATCATGCCAGGGATGGGCTATGCACTGGCTCTGGCTTTTAACCTGCCCATTGACTTTGTTATTGGACTCGTTCTGGTTGCCTGCTGTCCAGGCGGAACGGCCTCCAATGTCGTCTGCTTCATTGCCAAAACCCATGTCGCCCTTTCCGTCAGCCTGACCACCTGTTCAACATTACTGGCTGTTCTTCTCACTCCGTTTCTGACTACCTGGTGGGTCGAGTCCATTTCCCTGGAGCTAACCGGATTAAAGGTGGACGTTGACACCTTGGGGCTTCTACTTAAAACCTTGAAGGTGGTCATCCTTCCCGTTTTGATTGGCGTCTTTCTGAACCATTTTTTCCACCGCGCGGTAAAAAGAGTGGAGGCCTATACCCCTTTTATCGCTGTACTTTCTATCGTTTTCATCGTGGATTTTATACTGGCGGCTAAAAAGTCTGCCATTCTGGATATCGGGGCTTCATTAATTTATGCGGTGATTTTGCTTCACTTGGCGGGATTTATATTGGGCTATGTTTTATCGCGTTTGCTACTTTTTCCCGAGCGGGATGCGCAAACTGTATCGATTGAGGTCGGAATGCAAAATTCCGGTCTGGCAACCGAACTGGCGAGAAGCAATTTCCCCACCTATGGTTTGGCGACTGTTCCCGGAGCAATATCTGCCCTCACCCATTGCATATTGGGAAGCATCGCCGCTGGCCTGTGCCGATGGCGCAACACTTCTGCAAAAAGATAAGTACAGAACATCGTGAAAGTTTCAGCGAGGAAACATTTCCCAGGTGAGGATTTGTTCGGCAGATATGGCGACCTTGGAAGCTTTTCCAAGTACACCATCCAACTCGTTGGGTGGAATGCCCGTTCCCGGACGCTTGCAAGCCAGCATGGATGATTCTAAAGGGGTTCCAGCCGGGATATCGACCCGCGCCACCAAACTGCGCCTGGCAGACAACCTGACCGGAATTTCCGACTCCTGGATTTCCTTTTTTCCTTCACCCAGAATTTTTGTAACATTAAGAATATCTGATTTTAATTGGCGAAGGTCTTCCGGCTGCATTGAAATCGACTGATCCACCCCGGGCAGTTTG
>Ga0233434_1002456_pt1 | contig 16211 bp, 17 predicted proteins | sample SI_122_August201_4_FD_182738 | JGI IMG/M metagenome (GOLD analysis project Ga0233434, IMG submission 182738) | Seawater microbial communities from Saanich Inlet, British Columbia, Canada - SI_122_August2016_120_MG | ecosystem: Environmental > Aquatic > Marine > Inlet | place: Canada: British... | reverse complement strand
TGTGTTGCAGATGGTGCATGTATTGAAGCATGTCCAGTACAAGTATTCCAATGGTACAGAACTGAAAAAGATATTCCAGCAAAAGATGTAGTTGGTCAAACTTTTGCAGGAACTGGAAGTGATGTTAAAGATGAGCGTAAAGATTTGACTGACAAGGCAGATCCAATTAGAGAACATGATTGTATTTGGTGTATGGCATGTGTCTCAGTTTGTCCACCACAAGCAATCAAAGTAGATCAGGCAAATGTTGAAAAACACGAAAGTGCAGCAAGAACTTTGTAAATATTTTAGAAAATCATATTTAATTCATAAAATTACTTGTATCATTATTGTAGATCTGAAATTTAGTTGCGACTAATTTCATCTAGATTTAAATAATATTCTAAAACAATCCAATTATGGTAGATCTAGTTATACCAGAAGACTTTTGTCACGACGATGTAAAGCCTACAGGAAAAACAAGTCATTCAGATGGTGAAAATAAACACTTTATCTGGGGTGACGGACGTTCCGATGGTGCAGCATTCTCAAATGATGAAGTAAAGGCCGCATATGAAGAACATGGGGATAAACAAGTTCCTTTGGGTATTCATGGTACCACTGTCGCAGTAGATTGGGATCAATGTACTGCACAAGGTTCATGCTTTAGTGTATGTCCCGTTCAAACATTCCAATGGTACAGAACTGAAAAAGATATTCCTGCAGCAGATTGCAAGGGTGAAACTTTTGAAGGTACTGGACTAACAGAACAAGATGAAAGATTAGACTATTCAGACAAATCACAACCAATCAGAGAACATGATTGTACAATTTGTATGGCATGTCAAGAAGCTTGTCCTGAAGGAGCTATCAGAATTGAAGCATCCAATTTGGAATGGCACGAGAAAGCAGATGGTTCATATGTAAAAATGCCATCTAGCGGTGGCGGACCACACGCAGGTCACTAAAGAAACTTTTTCTTTTTCTTATTTTTTATTATTCTCATTTTTGCATCATCCTCAACAAATTTTAATCACCATTATGCAACATTTCTTGCAGAGGTCGCCTAGCTCGGTAGGGCGCGGGCCTTGAGAGCCTGTGTGCGCAAGCATACGGGGGTTCAAATCCCTCTCTCTGCGTTTTTAATTTTCTATTTTAGCTAATTCTGCTAGCATTGCAGATAGTTGGATTTCAGAATTTGCTCCAACTAGTATTCTATAATCATACTTTGCAATGACTTCTAAAATATCTGCTAGTTTATCGTGCTTTGATTTGAAAACTGCAGAATTGAGATATTTCAAAAAGTCAGATTCAGACATTCCATAAACTTTGATTAGTTCTATCATTTTCTCTCTTGCTTCAGGAACCTTTCCAGACAATGCGATTTTTAGAACATCATCGACATCACTGGTTTTAGTTAGACCAGCTGATGACAAAACATTCTCTTCTGTAATTGCACCTAAACTTGCAGTTGCCTGCATTAAATTAATTGCATGTCTCAAATCCCCTTCTGAATAATCATAAATTGCCTTTAGTCCCTTTTTGTCTGTCTTTATTTTTTCTTTTTTTGCAATCTCTTCTAGTCTACTAATTACATCTTCTTCAGGAATTGATGTGAACTTGAATGTAGCACATCTGCTTTGAATGGGATCAATAATTTTTGAAATATTATTTGCAATAAAGATAAATCTACAAATTTTTGCAGTGTCCTCTATAATTCGTCTAAGTGCAGTTTGAGCATCAGACGTCATCTCATCTGCTTCATCTAGAATAATTATCCTAAATGGAACATCAACCATTCCTGCAAATCTTGAAAACTTTTTCACTTTCTCTCTGACCATTCCAATTCCTCTTTCATCTGATGCATTTAGCTCAAGTGTGTAGTCTTTGGCATATTCTCCTAAAATTTGTCTGGAAATACATATTGCAGCAGTTGTTTTTCCAACTCCTGCAGAACCTGAAAACATCAAGTGAGGCATGTCTGTTGGATCTTTGATTAGTGCTTCTAGGCTACCAATAATTTCAGTTTGATCTACAATTTCTGAAAGTTTTGTTGGTCGATATTTTTCTACCCACATACCTGTTGCAGACATATGAGTACTTGGGTGTAATTCCCATTAATAAATCCGAATTGGTTATTGTGATATACAGTCAATTAAAATCAAAACTAATACAATTAATCGTGCGATCAGCCTGTGATTAATTAGGATCAATTGATCTCACTAAATGGTTAACAGAATTGATCGATCCGATACTTAGGTTCTAAATCAACAAAAGTGATCTCACATGGAAATAGATAAAATAGAAAAAGTGCATTCAATTGGATACGGCCTAAAGGATGCTAAGGTTACAATTAATCAAGATTTCAAATTCAATATTGCAGGTATGAAAATTGAAGGAACTCAAGGTGATACGAACAATATGCCTCTGTGGATGGGGAAGATTTTAGCAGACAATAATATTGCAACCCTCAATTCTCCAGATATGATTACAGAACTAAAACAAGCATTATCAAAAGAAAAGATGGTTGGAGAATATCAACTCTCTACACTAGAGCCTCATTTTTACATCAAACTAAAAGCATCAATGAAAGAATTAGGCCGTGATGATTTTGATAAAGTTGAAAGTATGATGCTTGAGTTATTTAGAATGAGGAGAGGAAAACTAGTAAAGATAGCAGATTCTATCAAACTAAATTCTGAATTATACAATAAACTAACTGTTGAAGAAAATGTATTCTACAAAACTATCTATGATAACAGTAAAGAATTTGAAAAACAAATCACAGGGGATCTAAATGAGTAAAACCCAAACTAGTACATTTACTGATTCTGCATTATCTGATAAAGTAAAAGATTTTCTAACTAGATTCAAAGACAAGCATGGCGTCTACAAGTATGTAGAAGCAATAGATGAGATGATGCCTAAAAATGCAAAATACATTATTGTTGATTATAATGATCTAGTTGTAGAGCCAGAAATTGAGGTAATCTTTGCTGAAAATCCTGATAGACTCTTTGATGCATTTTCAAGAGCAATCAAAGAAGCATTACAAACAAGATTTCCTGATTATGCAGAAAAAATCAAAGACGAAGTTCGTGCAAGATTAATTAATTTTCCACTAGAGCGAAGTCTAAGACAAATTAATGCAGAAACTATTGGACACATTACCAGTGTTTCAGGAATGGTAGTCCGAGCATCAGAGGTAAAACCTCTTGCAAAAGAATTAGTCTTTGTATGCCCTGATGAACATCAAACTAAAGTAATTCAACTAAAAGGAATGGATGTTAAAATTCCAGTTGTATGTGATAACCCCAGTTGTAAACATAGAGACTTTGATCTAAAACCTGAAGCAAGTAAATTCATTGATTTTCAGATTCTCAGATTACAAGAACTTCCTGAAGATTTACCTCCTGGACAACTTCCACACTACATTGATGTGACTACTAGACAGGATTTAGTTGATAATTCCAGGCCAGGGGATAGAATTATCCTTACAGGTGTGGTGAGAATAGAGCAGGAATCCATTGCAGGAGTTCAGAGAGGTCATAGTGGATTGTATAGATTAAGAATTGAAGGAAACAACATTGAATTTTTGAGTGGACGTGGTTCTAAAACTGATAGGAAAATAGGAAGAGAAGAAATCTCTCCTGAAGAAGAGAAACTGATCAAATCTCTTAGCCAAAGTTCTGATGTTTATCAAAGATTAATTGATTCATTTGCTCCACACATTCAAGGTCAATCATTAATCAAAGAAGCAATTCTGTTGCTACTTGTAGGTTCTAATCAGAAAATACTTGGTGATGGAAGTAAGGTTAGAGGAGACATTAACGTATTTTTAGTTGGAGATCCTGGTACTGCAAAATCTGAAATGTTAAAGTTTTGTGCAAGAATTGCACCAAGAGGTTTGTACACTTCAGGTAGAGGTTCAACAGCTGCAGGACTTACAGCTGCTGTAGTTCGAGATAAGACAGGAATTATGATGTTAGAAGCTGGTGCAGTTGTATTAGGTGATCAAGGTATTGTAAGTATAGACGAATTTGATAAAATGAAACCCGAAGACAGAAGTGCTTTACACGAGGTTATGGAACAGCAATCTGCAAGTATTGCAAAGGGTGGTATTGTAGCTACACTAAATGCAAGAACTTCAATTTTGGCTGCAGCAAACCCCATGTATGGAAAATATGATCCTTTTAAAAATATCACAGAAAATGTAAACTTGCCAATTCCATTACTTACTAGATTTGACTTGATCTTTGTTGTTAGAGATATTCCTACTAAAGAACGAGATGAAAAAATTGCAAGACACATCATTCAAAGAAACACCACCAAAGGTACAGACAAAAAATCTGTCATTGAAGTTGACTTGCTAACAAAATACCTCTCATTTGCAAAACGTGGTGTTCCTGAGATGACAAAAGAAGCAGAAGAAAAAATTCTTGCTTATTATCTCCAGATGAGAAATGTAGAATCAGAAGAAATGATTACAGTTACTCCAAGACAATTAGAGGGAATTATTAGACTCTCTACTGCCAGGGCAAGACTTCTCATGAAAGATATGGTAGAAGAGGAAGATGCTGAGCGTGCAATTTTCCTTATTCAGAGTATGTTACAAGATGCAGGAGTTGATGTTAATACTGGAAAAGTCGATCTTGGCGTGCTACAAGGAAGACCACGAAGTGAGGTATCTAAGATGCAATTATTCATGGATGTCATCAAAGGTCTTGAAGGCGATAACAAGGTGCCAGTAGAAGAAAGAGTATTTGTCAAAGAACTTGAAAAGAGTGAAAAATTCACTGAAGATGAAGCAAGAAACTACATCCGAAGAATGCTTAGAGAAGCATCTATTTATGAATCAAAACCCGGTCATTATAACCGAGTATGAAAATAGAAAAATTAGAACTTCCAGACACTGCAATTGAATTTTTAAAATCCCAAGGCTATGAAAAATTATATCCACCACAAGCAGATAGTGTAAAGGCTGGATTGCTAGATGGAAAAAGTATTCTAGTTTCTGCACCTACTGCAAGTGGAAAAACTCTGATTGCAATGCTTGCAATATTTAATTATATTTCTAAAAATAATGGAAAGGTGATTTATCTTAGTCCATTACGTGCATTGGCTGCTGAAAAATTTTCAGAGTTTAAAAAATTAGAAAAAATTGCATTGGGTAAAAAAATCAAAGTAGGTATATCTACTGGAGATTTTGAAAATATTGAAAAAAATTTAGAGAAAAGCAATATTTTGATTTTGACTAATGAAAAAATGGATTCTATAATTCGACATGGTGTCGAATGGGTTGATGAAATTGGTCTAGTTATTTCTGATGAAATTCATCTAATTGGAGATGAAAATAGAGGTCCAACACTTGAGATGATTCTAACACAACTAAAACTATTAGATTCAAAACCACAGATAGTAGGTCTTAGTGCAACAATAACTAATTCTGATGAGATTGCAGATTGGCTTGATTGTAAACTAGTGAAAAATGATTGGAGGCCTGTCCCACTTTCTGAAGGAGTATGTGATGCAGGAGAAGTTACTATGAGTGATGGTAAAACCTTTGAAGTTGAGCGTAGTTTACGTGGAACCCCTATTGATTTAGGCGTACAATCAGTAAAAGAAGGAGGACAATCCCTGGTTTTTGCAGAAACTAGAACTCGCTCAAAATCTCTTGCAACAAAAGCAGCAGATATAATCTCTCAAATGCTAGAAAAAAATGATTTAAAAGAATTAGAAAAAACATCAAAAAAAATCTTATCTCAAAATGAACATACAGAAATAGTAAAGACATTAGCACTTTTAGTAAAAAAAGGAGTTGCATTTCATCATGCAGGACTAAACCAAAATTGCAGAGAAGCAATAGAAACAGAATTTCGTAAAGGAACAATCAAACTATTATCTTCAACCCCAACATTAGCAGCTGGTGTTAATCTTCCAGCAAGAAGAGTTGTTATTTCAAATATTAATAGATATAATGCCAAAGTTGGAGCAAACAGACCAATTAGTATATTGGAATACAAACAGCTTTGTGGACGAGCTGGGAGACCACAATATGATGATTTTGGTGAATCTATAATTGTTGGAAATGGTAATACTGAAGATCTAATTGAATATTACATTAATGGAGAACCAGAACCAATCACTTCAAAGATTGCTGATGACAAATCTTTACGAACACATGTGCTAAGTGTTGTAGTTACACATCCTGGAATCAAAAAAGATGAAATTTTAGAATTCTTTTTGCAAACATTGGGTGGATTACAATCAAGAAAACTCACAATAAAATTTGCAATTGATATTTCATTACGTTTTCTTTCAAGTGAATATTTGATTATTAAAAAAGGTGAAAGATATGCTGCAACTGAATTTGGAAAAAAGACATCCATGTTGTATATTGATCCACTAACTGCAACTCATTTTAGAGACGCAGTTGAAAATGTATCTCAAGACAGAAAACATACTTTTGGATTTTTACATCTAATCTCAAGTTGTGAAGAATTTTTCCCTAAATTCTCACTTCGACAAAAAGATTATGAATCTGCCAGCCTAATGATAGAAAATAACTCTTCAGAGTTACTTGAACCAATATCTGAGTATGATTGCTCAAGAAGCCTTTTAGCACTACAGGCATGGATTACAGAATCCTCTGAATTATCCCTCTCTGATAGTCTGGCAATAGAGTCTGGAGACATGCATAGAATGGCTGAAATGGCAAATTGGCTTTCATATTGTCTACGGGAGATATCAAAACACGTTGAAAGAGCAGATTTGCTTGAAGAACTAGATGATTTCAGAAATAGAATCATTTATGGAATTAGAGCGGAATTACTTGATTTAGTTAGAGTTAAAGGAATTGGACGAGTTCGAGCTAGAATTCTTTACAAACACAAAATAAAGAATTTAGATGATTTGAGAAAAATCCCAGTGAATAAATTGGCAGAGATAGATAAAATTGGTTCAACCATTGCGGATAACATAAAGGCTGAATTACAAAAGGTTAGATATTGATTGAATTAACACTCCTCGCAATAATTTCTTGTACTGTTGCATTTTTTATTGTATATGTTATGACTCCTCCTTTAATCAAATTTTTAGAAAAGAGAAACTTTACAGTCAAAGATGTAAACAAAAAAGGAAATGTAATGATTGCCAGGCCTGGAGGACTATCCATAATTTTAGGAATTGTAATCTCTGAAATTATTCTTTATGCATTTTTACAACTAAATGAAATTCTTGCAATAATTATTACAACTTTTGCATCTTTTGTAATTGGATATGTTGATGATAGAAAAGTTATGGGTGGATGGTTCAAACCAGTTGCATTAGCATTTGCTGCAATTCCAATTATTGCACTAGGTGCATATAATTCAGATCTTGCATTTCCATTATTTGGAACAGTACAAATCCCAATACTTTATTTTGCATTGATAATTTTTATGATTCCAATTACTGGAAATACAATTAATTCTATTGATGTTTTAAATGGTGTTTCTAGTGGATTTATGGTAATTGCAAGTTTCTCCTTGTCGATTTGTTTGTTTATAGTGCAAAATTATGAAATTGCAATTGTTAGTTTACCGTTGGGATTTGTATCATTAGCTTTTTACAAATATCATAAAATTCCAAGTAAGATTTTTCCTGGGGATTCTGGCGCACTAACTTTTGGTGCAATGTATGGAGCAATTGCAATTGTTGGTGGTGTGGAAATTATTGCAGCAGTAGCACTATTGCCTGCCATAATCAACTCATTTTTGTTCCTATCAAGCGTAAAAATCGCAGAACACAGACAAATCAAAGGAGTCCCTGTAGAACACACTGATGATTTCAAACTAAAGGCAACTAATGACAAATCTGCACCTATTACTTTAGTTCGATTGATTTTGGCAGGAGGATCATTATCTGAAAAACAAGTTGGATTTATGATTTTCAAACTTGCTATATTCTCAGGAGTTCTGGCTATAATTACTGCATCTTTAATGGGGGTTTCTCTTTGAAGTATAATCTCTTTGGATTTTTGTTTGGAATGTGGATTTTGATACTAGTTGGAGGTGGAATTGCTGTTACAATATTAGGTCCATTCTCTGTTTCTGGATTTGGTGAATTTGATTGGTTAATCACATCTGTCATTAAAGCTATAGTTGCAATTGGTCTAGTTGTGATGTGGATTTTAATTTTATCAAAATTGAAAAACTGGATTTTCAGAAAAGAAATTAAATTCTAACTTTCTTTCCACAGTCTTTGCTTTTTATCATATTCTTCTCTAGAGTATCTGATTGTTGCTGGAGATCCTATGACTACAGAATTTTCTGGAACATCTTTTGTTACAACTGAACCCATTCCAACTACACTATTTTTTCCTACAGTTACTCCTGCTTTGATTACTGCACGTGCACCAATTATGGCATTATCTTCAATTGTAACTCCTACCATTTTATTACACATAGGATATGGATCATTTGTTAATACTACTGCAGGTCCTATGAATACATTTTTTCCAATTCTTGAAAGTGGAGGAATGAATACCTGGCCTTCTATCTTTGTATTTTCTCCAACTTTTACATTATAATCAACATGTGCAAGTGAACCAATCTTTACATTGTCTCCAATTTCTGTATCATCTCCAACATATGAAAAATGCCAAATCTTTACATTGTCTCCAATTTTTGCTTTTTCAGAAATAAAATTAGTAATCATTATCTTACAAATGCCATGGATTTGCCTTTGTAATAATTTTTTCAGGCAATTTGTCCTTGTTATTTTTCAGAAATTCCATTTCCTGTTTTTTGTCTCTTAGTTCATCAGGAAGCATTATTGGAATCTCTTCAATAATTGGATAAAATCTTGAACATTTTGTACAAAATAACGCTCCTTCTGAGACTGTATTGTCTTTTTCTGTAATTTCAAATAATTCCAAAGGGTGACTTTTGTCAATTGGACATGCCAAAATATCCATCATTGTTTTATTCATTTTAGATCCAGATAGATTGGAGTTCCTTTCTGACTAGATAAAAGTGCAGCTTCGGCAATTTTTGTCACATTGACTGCTTCTTGGGCTTTGACAATCTGTTCACTTTTTCCTTCAATTACCTCTAGAAAATTCTGAATTTCTAACAATAATGGCTCTTGTTTTTCATTTTGTGGAATTTCAGTTTCTTCATTTTTTTCAATCTTGATTTGCTGTGAAATAAAATCTGATGTAATTATTGCATCAGTACACACTGCACTAAATGTTCTGACTTTTTTTGGTGTAATCCAATTTGATGAAATGATTGCAACTTTATTATCTTTGTATCCTAACATGACACTTGCAAAATCTTCATGTTCATGTTTAATTTTTCCAGCTCTTGCAAAAACTACTATTGGCATTTCATCAAATAACCAATTTGCAGTGTCGATATCATGAACTGAAGTATCATAAATTATACCCACATCTTTGATATGTAGAGGCATTCTATTTTCACGATGAAATTCTAACATTACTAAATCTCCATACTTCTTTTCTTTGATAATTTTTTTTACAACATCTACTGCTGGATTGAATCTTTCAATATATCCACATGTAAGAATTACTTTATTTTTTTCTGCAAGTTTGGTTAGTTTTTCACCATCTTCTGTTTTGTATGTCATTGGTTTTTCTACAAATACGTGTTTTTTTGCCTCTAACAATTTTTTTGCAATTTCTGTATGAGTTGATGTAGGTGTAACTACAAATGCACCATCAAATTCTTCAGAACCAAGTAATTTCTCTAATGATTCATAATGATTTACAGAATACTTTTCCCCATACTCTTTACTTTTCTGAGGGTCTGTATCACAAACAGCTGATAATACTCCTAACTGAGATAAAATCCTGGTATGGTTTTTACCCCAACCGCCAGTTCCTATTTGAACAATCTTCATCTAATACACCGGAGTTAACCAATGAGCATAATCTTCATTTTTATTCATAACTATGTCTGTATATTCTTGCATCATCTTTCTCGTAATGTTTCCTGCCTTGCCATCTCCTACCTTTTTTGAATCCATTGATATTACTGGGGTAATCTCAGCTGCTGTTCCTGTGAGGAATATTTCATCAGATATCACTAATTCACTTCTTGTGATGTCTCTTTCAACAAAATCAATATCCAAATCATTTGCAATTTTGATGATTGCATCACGAGTAATTCCTTCTAGTGCTGATGATGCAAGAGATGGTGTTACTAATTGACCATTTCTTACAATAAAGATATTTTCTCCAGGTGCTTCACTGACATTTCCATTATGATCAAGCAAAATTGCTTCATCAACCCCATTTCTTTTTGCTTCTTGTGTTGCAATGATGGAATTTAGATAATTTCCACCCATTTTTGCTTGTGTTGGGGTAGACATGTCTGAGAACTTTCTCCAAGATACGACTCCTGCAGTAATTCCATTCTTGTTAAACAAATCACCAAAAGGAAATGTGAAAATTGCAACATTTGTTGGGGCTTTTTCAGTTACATGTAAGTTAATTCCATAATCCCCTACGAAATAAAACGGTCTAATGTAACATGATTTTTTAATATTGTTTTTTTTACAAATTCCAATAACTGCATCACTAATTACTTTGTCTGAATAATTAAGCGAAATATTGTAAAATTGCCCTGATCTCCTAAATCGTTTTACATGCTCATCTAATCTAAATACATTAAGATTTTTTCCATTCCAATATGCTCTAATACCTTCAAAAATTGATGTTCCGTAATGAATTGCATGCGTAGTTATTGGAACATTAGCTTTTTCAGTTAGAACATATTTTTTATCAAACCAAACATATTTTGAAAGTGGAAGTTTCATAGGAAAATTTTACCGTATGTGTATTAATCTCTATTTATTTTGAGTATCCTTCTTTAGGAAATTTCATTCCTACAATTCTTGTGGTTTGATCTTCTGTATTTGCAAATTTTTCTACAGTTTCCCATTCATCTTCAATTATTTTGGCTATACTTTCTGGAACGTCATCTTTCCATGATGATTCCTTGCCAAGTGCTGCATCGTATAATTTTTCTTTTACAGATGTTGCAGAAAGTGACTTTCTTTCACCAATCTTTGGTTTTAATCTGTAAATTTTTAACATATATCCTTCAGCTTTATCTCCTGTATAGGAAAAAAATTCCCCTTCTACACCATTAAGAATCTGTTTTCTTAATTTCCATGATCTCCGTCTTACTAATGGTGGCAAGTATTTTTTGAATGGTGAAAAAAATGCATAGTCATCAGTTATTTGAATTGAATCCCCAAAAACAGATTCTAACATCTTCTTTCTTGTTTCAAAATTAAATGGAAAACTTTTACTGTTAACTTCTTTATCCTCATATTTGAAAACTACAGGCATGACTTTAACAACATCTGCTTCTTTTTTTAGATCTGTAATAATTTCAACATGAGCTTTCGTCACTGGGTTAAGATGTGCAAGATATAGTGCAGTAATCAATTAGATTTCCTAAATAATTCTCATATTTCAATGATTGATTTTTAAAAAAATTATTGTTTTTTATCCGTATGATTCGTATTTGACTTCAAAGCTTCCGTCTTCACGTTTGTCATGCTCTGTGGCAAAACCTTTTGGATTCAAAAAATCCATTACCCCATCAATTGTTCCTTGCCAACCACAAACGTAAAACATTGTATTCTCTTTTGTAATTTTATCTCCAATTAATTCTTCTAATGGAGACATTCCGCCATCTCTTGGTCTTAGGAACGTTTCAACTCTTCCAATTTGACCTGCCCATGATCTGTTAAACCATTCTTGTGGTCTACTAATTGCGGCTCTGTACTTGAAATTCCATTCATTTTTGCCTTTAGCGATACTCTCATTTTCAAGATCTGTTAACAAATCCTTGTAACTTAATTCATCAACGTAACTGGCACCATGTAAAACAATAACCTCTCGTTTATCTCCTGTATCGTGAAAATGTTGTGCAAAGCTTACAAATGGTGCAAGTCCTGTACCTCCTCCTATGCAAACAATTCTTCTATTGTCCTTTTCTCCGTTTGCAAGTTCTTGATTAATCAATAATGCTCTTCCTGTAGGTTTTAACCAAAGAATTTCATCTCCTTCTTTTGCATTAAATATCTGTGTAGTTAATCTACCTGGAAGTGGTTTTCTTACCCATCTAATTACAAGCTCAACATAATCTCTATTTTCTGGATGAGATGCGATTGAATATGCTCGTCTAACAATTTTACCACCTTCTGCAGGATTTGGTAATCCTAATGTAATGAACTGACCTGCTTTGTATTCTGGAACTGGTCCTTCATTTGGAATAAATCTGATAATCACAAGATCTTCTTTAAGTAATTGAACATATGTGATGGTTCCTTTGTTATCTACTACCATAACGATTGAATCAAGATTATCAAGGTTAAATATATTGTGTTAATTTCATATATCAATTTTCATTTAAACCGCTAAACGTTAATAACCAATTTGAAAAGTGTTATTCAATCAGATTTCTGATATGGGCCGGTCGTCTAGTCCGGTAGGATAGGTGCATGGCATGCATCGGATCAAGGGTTCAAATCCCTTCCGGTCCACTCATCTTTTTAATTCTGATAGTAATTTTTCTATTTCAGGATCATTCTCTTTCGAAATCTCGCTAATCTTCTCTTCTGAAATTGTGATATTTAGATTAATAATTGCTTGAAGAGCACTTTTCCTTACTTCCAAATTTGAATCTAAAAGTGATTGTAAAATAATTTCTTTAGCTTCATAAGCTTTGAGATGTCCTAATGCTCCAATTGCACATGATCTCACCATAGAACGTTCATCTTTTACAAGTTTTATTATTTCTGGAATTGCAGATACTTCATTTCGATTTGCTAATACTAGTGATACAAAACCCCTGATGTTTTTATTTGAAGAATTCAAATTTTTTATTAAGAAATTTGAAATTTTATTTTTATTTAACATCAATGAGCTAAATGCTTCACCTCTCACTTGAATATCTTCATCATCTAATTTCAAAATTATTTTTTCTAAAATCTTTGGATCATTGATATCTTCTAAAGTTTCTAAAATTTCAATTTTCTCCTTATTACTTCCTGATTCTAAAACTTTTGAAATACTTTGCAAATTCTAAATAAAATACCGTTTTCTTGTTAATATTAGTTAGAATTTTTCCTTTTTTTTAATCAGATTCAAAAAAACCCTTCTAGCTTTAAATTATCCTTAAATACCAAATTTTACATGTCAAATGAAACCCGAGACACCGTATTCATTGGTAAGAAACCATTGATGGCATATGTAACATCAACGCTAATTCAATTGGCAAACTTACCTTCCGTCAGTATCAAAGCTAGGGGCATGAGCATAGGCCGTGCTGTAGATGTAGCTCAAATCATTGCACGAAAAACAGAAAATGCAGGCTACACTATCGGAGATATCAAAATTGACTCAGAATCACTAGAGTCACAAGATGGTAGAACTAGAAATGTTTCAACAATAGAAATTCAAGTAAAGAGAAATCCAAACAACTAATCTTTACTCTATATTCTTTCTTTTATTCTCTTTTTGAAATCTTATACTTTTTTTCCATCTTTCTAAACTTTGCAAGTTCTACCAAATCATTGAACTGATCAAAATTTACAACTTTTTGTTTATACTTTGCAGTGGTACCTGATTTTTTTAACTCTTTTAGAATATTCATGGTTGCAAATGTGTTAGCATACAAAACAGATAACGGATAAAGAATTATTTTAAACCCCATTCTGTTTAGTGTTTCAGCTGAACTTAATGGTGTAGCTCCCCCCTCAATCATGTTTGCAACTAGTGGCGCATTAATCTCCTTTCCAATCTTCTTCATCTCTCCTATTGATCTTGGGGCTTCTACAAATACTGCATCTGCACCTGTTTTCTTATTTTGTTTTCCTCGCTCAATAGCTGCATCTAGTCCCTGAGTAGCTCTTGCATCTGTTCTTGCAACGATTATGAAGTCTTTATTTTCACGTGCATCAATAGCTGCTGATAATTTTTCAGTGTATTCTTCTTGTGTGATTACTTCTTTTCCTTGCATGTGTCCACATCTTTTAGGCCATCTTTGGTCTTCTAGAAAAATTCCTGCGGCTCCTGCTGATTCTAATTCCTTTACTAATTTCCACACACTTAATGCATTTCCATACCCTGTATCAGAATCTACAATTACTGGTACTGATACTGCTCTACAAATACGTCTAGCATTATCAACTGTTTCTGTCGCTCCAATAAATCCATAATCTGGCATTCCAAATAGAGTAGCTGATGTTCCATAACCTGTTTGAAACATTGCCTCAAATCCAACTTTCTGAGCAATTTTTGCACCTAATGCATCATAAACACCTGGAATAACAAGTGGTTTTTTTGATTTTAACATTGATTTCAAATTTTTCATAACTGTCTTCTTTTTCTGAATTATTTATGATTTTAATCAAAACTTGTACATATTTCAGAAATAATAATTTCTATCTATAGATGTGATTGTTTTGAGATTTTTTTAATAGTAATTATTCGATCTTGATTTGCTTCCCTTTCTTTTTTACATTCGTTTCTTGAATTTTCTTTAATTCTAGTTCAAGAAATTCTCTGTATTTCTTTGTCTCCTCGTCTGTCATATTTGCAAAATTTGAACTTAGAATTGAACCCATTGCTGAAATCTTTTCTAACATATCCATTGCAACAAACCTTCCTACATTTCCTAGTCTAAAAAGAACATCTAATTGCTTTTTCACAATATCATTTACTTTGTCCACATCTTGTGCAGTCTCTGCTCCTTTCTTTGTGAGTTGATATCTTCCATCCTTTGTCTCTTCAATTAATCCTTCATCAAGTAATCTTCCTAATAATGGATAGATCAATCCTGGTGATGGTTTCCAAATCCCGTTACTTTGTTCTACTGCATAATTGATGATCTCTTTTCCTGTGTGTGGTTTCTTTTTCAATAATTCTAATATGAAATATCTTGAGAATCCCCTTGGAACTGAACTTCCTACTCTTTGAAACCATTCAGAAATCATCACTAGTGATATCACTAGTGATATATTTCAATATTTTGGATCACGCCTGTCAATTACTACATATTTAACCCGTCTAAAGCAAGTTTATCTGAAAAATGGTAGACTCCCTTGATTTTGATTTAATTATTTGTGGTTCTGGTCTTGCTGGATTAAGGGCTGCAATTGCTGCTGCTAAAAAAGGACCTCATCTCAAAATTGGAGTTGTTTCCAAAGTGCAAGTAATGCGTTCTCATTCAGTCTCTGCAGAAGGTGGAACTGCTGCAGTACTCTTTGAGGATGAAGGTGATACAATTGAATCTCATATTTATGACACTGTAAAAGGAAGTGACTTTCTTGCAGACCAAGATGTAGCAGAAAGACTCTGTGTTGACATGCCAAAGGAAATTCATCAATTAGATCATTGGGGAATGCCATGGTCTAGAAGACCTGATGGGAGAATTGATCAAAGAAATTTTGGTGGTTATAGTTTTCCAAGAGCAACCTATGCATCAGATAAAGTTGGTTTCTTTGAAATGCAAACTTTGTATGATACATGTCAGAAATTTGAAAATATTGAATATCTTAACGAATGGTTTGCAACATCAATTGTTCATGATGGAAAACAATTCATGGGACTTACTGCAATAGAATTATCTTCTGGAACTTTTTACACAATAAAAGGAAAAGCACTCATCATTGCAACTGGTGGTGCTGGAAGACTGTATAGTTTTTCAACTTATGCACTTTCTTCAACCCCTGACGGTTTGGATATGGGATTACGTGCTGGTATGGCACTAAAAGATATGGAGTTTGTCCAATTTCATCCGACAGGAATCTTACCATCTGGAATTTTGATTACAGAAGGTGCAAGAGGAGAAGGTGGATATCTTCTTAACAATAAAGGTGAACGATTTATGAAAAATTACGCTGCGGAAAAAATGGAATTAGCTCCACGTGATATTGTTTCAAGATCAATTATGACCGAGATTCAAGAAGGTCGTGGATTCAAACATGAAACTGGGGAGGATTGCATGAAACTTGACTTGAGACATATTGGAGATGAAAAAATTAAGGAAAAATTAGGTGGAATTAGAGAAATCTCTATCAAATTTTCTGATGCTGATCCTGCTAAAGATTTACTCGATATTAGACCTGTATGTCATTACATGATGGGAGGGCTACATACCGATATTGATGGTGCCACAGAAATTCAAGGCGTCTGGGCAGCAGGTGAGGCT
>Ga0233434_1002453_pt1 | contig 16228 bp, 16 predicted proteins | sample SI_122_August201_4_FD_182738 | JGI IMG/M metagenome (GOLD analysis project Ga0233434, IMG submission 182738) | Seawater microbial communities from Saanich Inlet, British Columbia, Canada - SI_122_August2016_120_MG | ecosystem: Environmental > Aquatic > Marine > Inlet | place: Canada: British... | reverse complement strand
TTTTTTTTAATTCATCTATTTTAGTAATTTTATTGTTCACTACTTCATCAATACTAGGAGAACCTGTATGAAAAATGTTTTGTGAATTTTCACCCATTCTCAAAATTCTATTAGCACTCTTTTTTGTTGCAGCAAAATGAATATTAGATAATTTTGTAATTGCATGTCTAGTATATTCATCTAGTCCTCCAGACTTATCTCCACCGTGAATATGTGCATTAGGGATATTCATATGATTTGCAGCTATTGCTGAAGCAAGCATTTCATCTCGATCTCCAAAAATTACATTAATGTCTGGTTTTAATTTTTCAAATATTTTTGAAAATTCTATAATAGATTGACCAAGAATTTTTGTTAATTCAAGTTTAGAATCTGTTTTTGGCGTTATGGGAATTTTTGCAGTAATTTGATAACCATCTTTTTTAATTTGATTCACAGTCATTCCATATTCTTTTAAAAAATGTGAACCAGTAACAATTAATTTTAAATCTAGTTTTTTACTATTTTTTATTTCATCTAATATCGGGCGTAAAATTCCATAATCAGCTCTGGTACCAGTAGTTACAACAATACTTCTTTTTTTCATTTAATTAAGCCAGTACCCACTTTAAATTTAGGATGCCATATTCCATCATTATCTTGTTCAAACAAGTCTTTATTGTACCATTTATCCATAATTTTCCAAAATTCATCAATATCTAACTGTGTAAATTCACAAAATTTTTCAATAATACCTTGATCTAATTTACCATCTAACTCTTCCACAACTGAAATCATTTCTTCACGTGTTTTCAATCCATATCTAATCCATCGTGATGCATTATCTGTTGCAATTGAATGTCCAAATTTTAGATATTTCATATATGGATTTAACAAATAACTGATGGAATCTATTTGATCATAATTATCAATAGAACCTTCTCTCAAATATTCGTGACCCAAATGCTTGAAACCCCATTTTTTTGCAACTTCATAATTATGATGTGAATTCCATGGGACAAAATAGCTCAAATAAATTGGATTTAATTCTGCATTTTTACATTCTTCCAATGTTGGTTGCTTAATTGATTGTAATTCTTGTTCAGTAATGTCTCCATCATCTAACCATTCTTTCCATACAGGTTTAGATACATCGTTTAATGGTTGAAGCATTGCAGATGGTGTTTCCTTGTCATGTTGTCCACCATATGTGTAATTAACATCTTCACCATATACTAAAAGTTTGATTCCTAATTTAATACACATTTTTACTGGAAATGAGTAAATTTGATAATCTAAATACCAGGATGGAGAACCTATTTTTTCAAATGCTTTTTTAAACATTTTTTTAGAAATTTTTCTATTTGGTTGTTTCATAATTATGTCTACTCCAAAAGTTTCTGAAATATTTTCTAAATTTTTTCTACCAATTTCTGTCCAATCTAAGTTCCCTACAGAAATTAATAATGGATTCATTTTGAGTTTTTCTTTAATGATATATGTTTGAAAATGTGAATCTTTTCCACCTGAAACTGCAATAGCACAATCATATTCTGATTCATTGTTTTCTTTGTATATTTTACAAATTTTTTCTAATTCATTCCACCTTTCATCCCATTTTGTATTTTTTTGTTTTTCATAATTGATGCAAGCAGCGCACACATCATCAATGAAATTAATATTGGGTCTTGTATTAGGCATTAAACATTTTTTACAATATTTCATTATTACTTTAGACAAAATAAACGATATTTAAGTTGAAATGAGGATTTGTATTATCAATTTTTCTTAAATTCATTATAATAATCAAGATTAGAAATTTTAGGAAGAGTTAATTCAACTTTAGGTGGAATAAAATTCTCTAAATCGGTATTATGATACATGCCAACTAAAGAAAATCTTGTTTCTTTACTTGAATTTACACCAGAACGATGAATCAATCTAGAATTAAAAATCATAAAATCACCTAATTTCATTTCAGTACGAATTGGATGATATTTTTCAATTTCTTTTTCTTTTACTGTATATGGTGTTGGCGTATTTGAATTCTGGTCATAAGATTGGTCAGCAATTCCATTTTTGTGACTAGTTGGACAAATTTCAATACTTCCATTTTCAATGGTAGTATCTCTTATCAAAGGTGACCATGTTTGAAGAAATTCACTTTTTGGAATAGAATAAAAAACTTCTTGATGCCATTTAACATTTCTTCTATCATCTTTAGGGAGATCAAGTCTACAACGATTATACGTTGCAAATAAAGGAGTATTGATATCACGATTAGATAATTGATTGATATACATACAAGTAGTATCCTTGGAAATAATTCTTAAAAATTCAGATGTATAAGGTATAGTATCATAAATATTAGATATAATATTGTGATCAATAGATTCTAATTTTAACAAACCTTCATCAAATTCTTTACCATCATACAGATCAACTTTTATTTCAGGATCTATTGAAGAGCATTTAGCTAATGCCGTCTGAATTAATTTTCTAAGCATTTCTTTAAAATCATTTAATTCTTTTTGTTCAAAATAATTTTTAATTATTAAATATCCATTTACATCAAAATAATTTTTTTGTTCTTCTGTTAATTGCATAAATTTTTAAAAATATCACCCTTTTTGAACTTTTATTTTATTCTTATTATAAAAAAATAAAATAAGAATTCTAAATGGGAAAATATTATAACATTTTATGTAAGAAAAAATGAAGATAATTATGTTCATTGTTGCTGAAATAGGAGTGAATTGGGATGGAAATTTTGTTTTAGTTAGAGAAATGATGGAAAAGGCAAAAGAATTTGGCTGTGATGCAGTAAAATTTCAATCTTTTTATGAAGAGCAAGTTAAAGAACATCCAGAATTTGTTAGACTAATGAAATCTTCAATTTCTAAAAACAATATAAAAAAAATAAATGATATCTCTAAGGAGATTGAAATAGAATGGTTTTGTACACCTATGTATGAAGATGCAGTAGATTTGTTAGATCCATATGTAACTAGATTTAAGATTAGAGAAAAAGATGGAAAAGAAATTTTAAAAAATAATTTATCTAAATTAATAGAAAAAATTATGTGTACTAAAAAAGAAATAATTATAAGTTCAAATTCTTCACCAAAAGAATGTCAATTTTTTAATAATTCTAAATTTAAATGGTTATATTGTGAACCAAAATATCCATGTGAATTATCAGAATTAAATTTTAAAGATATGAAAGATTTTAATGGATTTTCTAATCATACTGCAAATGCAATTGCTCCAATCACAGCTGCAATATTAGGAGCAGAGATTATTGAACTGCACATAACTTCTAATAAAAATATTAATTTTATAGATAATAATGTTAGTTTTGATTATAACGAATTAAATAATTTAATTAAACAATTAAAATTGATTGAAAAAATAAAAAGATAAAATGTAACAAAAATTTAGATAAACTATGAAACCAATTTGCATAATTGCAGCAAGAGGAGGTTCAAAAGGTGTACCTAGAAAAAACATCAAGATATTAGGAAATAAACCATTAATTGCACATACAATTGAATTATGTCAAAAATCAAAAATTTTTCAAAGTGTTGTAGTTACTACAGAAGATCAAGAAATTGCTGAAATTTCAATGAAATATGGTGCAGAAGTACCTTTTATGAGACCCAGTAAACTTGCAACAGATAATGCAAATATGGATGAGGTCCTATTAGATTCAGTAAATCGACTAAATTCACTTGGGTATGATTTTGAAACAATAGTAAGTAGAGACTGTACAGTTCCATTCATCAATATCACAGATATTAAAAAATCTATTAAAATTTTAAACAAGAATAAATGTGATCTAGTATGTGGTGTCTATAAACAACATCATAATCCGTATTTCAATATGATGGAGATAAATAAAAAGGGGTATTTAGAATTCAGTAAAAAATTAAAAAAAAGAATTCAGAGTAGGCAAGCATCTCCAGATGTATTTCAATTAAACGGATTATTTACTTTAAATGCATTGCAATTTAAAAAATTTAAAAAATTTTACATGCCAAAAATTTTACCTTGTGAAATTCCACCAGAAAGAGGATTCATGATTGATACAAAATTTGAATTTAAAATTGCTGAACTAATTGTTAAAAATAAAATTAAAATTTAATAAACGTTTGAAAAAAAATTTACCAAGCAGTCCAACCGCCATCAACAACAAGATTAGATCCAGTCATATATGAAGATGCATTGGATGTTAAGAATAACAATGCTCCATCATAATCTTCTTTTTTAGACATTCTACCAAGAATTGTTTTTTTAGAATAATTTTTTACAAATGTTTTATCCTGATGTAATTGCTCATCAAAAACACCTCCAAGTGTAAGAGTATTGACTCGAATGTTTTTTCCATGCCAATAAGCTGCTAAATATTTTGTAAGATTAACCATTCCACCTTTGGTTGTTGCATAAAAAGCAGGGGAATTCAATCTACTTTTTCCATAAATTCTTTGATCTGCTCCACTAATACCATATATTGAAGAAATATTTACAATTACTCCATGATTTTGTTTTACCATAGTTCTTCCAATTTCTCTACAACACAAAAATAATCCTTGTAAATTAGTATTGATTGTTTCATTCCAAAGATCTAAAGGATAATTTTCAAATGGGAAATCACGTTTAGGATGATCTCTTGGAACAAAATGTGCATTGTTTATCAAGACATCAATTTTCTTAAATTTTTTAATAATTTTTTTAACCATTTGTTTTACAGCAGATTCATTTGTGATATTGATGTCAAATACTTCACAAGTAGTATCGTATTTTTTAGATAATTCTAATTTTAGTTTTGTATTTTTTTTGGTATCTTTATCTACAAGTATTACATTCGCACCAGATGCACATAATATATGAGCAAATCTCGAGCCTAAACGACCAGCTGCCCCTGTAAGTACCACGGTTTTACCATCTAAACTAAACAATTCATTAACAAAATTATTTTTCTTCAATTGATCATCACCATTTTTTTGAGTTTAGATGACTTTTTAACTGCAATAGCAATATTGAGGATTTTTGCACCATCTTCAACAGGATTGATTGATTTTTTTTCTTTATTTACACATTTCAAAAAATGTTTTATTTCATCCACATACATATCATTTACATCATAGTTTTTTAATTTTAGATGATTAATCCATTTTTTATTTTTCATATCATATAATTGAACAGAGTTTTTACTTGAATCCCAATAAACAGTTCCACGTATTCCTACAATCTTACAACTACGTATAGATGGTTTTTGAAAATAGTCCAAATGTGCCTCAGCTACAATATTATTTTTAAATCGTAGTAAAATACTAGATAAATCTTCTACATCAATTTCTAAATCACTAAATTTTCCAGTTATTGAAAAAACTTCATCCACATTTCCAAAAAACCAATACAGATAATCTAATTCATGAATATTAGTCAATACAACCCCACCTCCTAAATCACTACGTGAAGCATAATTTTTTTTATAATCTTCATTAGTATGCCAATCTGGAAGATATGATCCATTTTCTACATGAACAGATATGATTTTACCAATTTTATTTTCTGAAATTATTTCCTTAATTTTTTGAATAGCAGGATGAAATCTTAATACACATCCCATCATAGTAACAAGTTTTCTTCTCTTTATTGTATTTAATAATAGTTTTACATCCTTAGTTGAATTTGAAAGAGGTTTTTCAATGAATATGTGAATATTTGCATTTGCTAATTTTATTGCAGTTTTTACATGAAGATTTGTAGTATTTGTTATAAATGCAATATCTGGTTTTTCTTTAATACAATCATCTAACGAATTGAATATTTTACATTTTTTACTCTTGAGAAACGAATCATATTTTCTATTTGTGCAAACAAAAATATGTACATTAGGAAATTTAGAAAGGTTTGCGATATGTCGTTTCCCTATTGAACCATATCCTACAACTAAAACATTCAATGAAATTTAATCAAAGAGGATGATATTAAGCCTTAATCATAGAATTAATCATAGGATTAATTAAGTCCAAATAGAATTTAAATATTAGAAAACTATTGCTTGTTGATAAAAATGAAAAAATCTAACAATAAAATCAACATTAAAAATCAATTAAAAAATAAAACAATTTTAGTTACAGGTGGTGCAGGAAGTATTGGATCTGCCCTTACAAAAAAACTTCTAGAATACCCTGTAAAAACAGTTAGAGTCTTAGATATTGATGAACATGCTTTATTTCAATTAAATCGTTGCATTAATGATTCGAGACTACGTTTACTATTAGGAAGTGTTACAGACAAGGAAAGAATTGAAATGGCCGTAAATGAAGTAGAAATAATTTTTCATTTAGCTGCAATAAAAAATATTGAAATTTCTGAATTTAATCCAATTGAAACAATTGATACCAATATCAATGGTTCAGTAAATTTAATTAAAATGTGTATGACAAACAAGCCAAAAAAATTCTTCAATATTAGTACAGATAAAGCATCAAATCCATCTACACTTTATGGAACTACTAAACAATTATCTGAAAGACTAACAAGTTGGGCAGGATTTCATTCAGATCATACTAATTTTACTTCAATTCGCTTAGGAAATGTAATGGAAACTAGAGGAAATGTGTTTGAAATTTGGAGTGAAGAATTAAAAAATAACAAACCTTTGTCAGTTACACATCCATCTATGAAAAGATACTTCTTTCATGTAAATGAAGCAGTTGATTTCATTTTACAATGTTTAATCTATGCTAAAACAGGAGAAATACTTGTACCTAAAATGAAAAAATATGAAATAAAACAATTGGCTGATAAAATATCTAAAAAACATAAAGTTATTGGACTTAGACAAGGTGAAAAAATGGAAGAAGTTCTTATTTCAGAGGATGAAATAAAAATTGCTGATAAAAAAGAGAATATGTGGGTAATTAATTATTATAAATACAAAAATAAGAAAAAAGTAACTTAGTTTTATTGATAATCAAAAAATTCTGAAATTGATTCTATAAGATATATTTTTTCTTCGGAAGTCATATTTGGATAGAGAGGGAGAGTCAATATTTGTTCAGAAATAATTTCTGTTAACGGTAGAAAATTCTTCTTCATTCCAAATTTATTTCTGTAAAAATCAGTGAGATGTATTGGGGAAAAATAAATTTTTGAAAAAATAGATTTTTCTGTTAAAAAATTATGTAATTTATCACGAATTTCTTTACTAGACAATCGTATAGTATACATTTGATAGATATGTTCAGAATCTCCGTCAGAAGAGGGAGTAATTATTTCTGGAAATTTTGATAAAGATTTTGAGATATATTCTGCATTATCTTGCCGCATTTTAATTATTTTATCTAATTTAGAAATTTGGGAAATTCCTAATGCAGCTGTAATTGATGACATTCTCCAATTATAGCCTAATTCAAGATACTTTGATTGTTCAGTATTTTCAAAATATCTTACATTATCCATTCTACCATGAGAACGAATTAATTTTATTTTTTCAAAAATTGCTTTATCATTAGTTACTATTGCACCTCCCTCACCAGTGGTTAGAACTTTGTTTCCACAAAAACTGAAAATAGATGAATCTGCAATAGAACCTACTTTTTTTCCATTTACTGATGCACCCAATGCTTCAGCTGAATCTTCAATTAAAAGAAGATTATTACTTTGTGCAACTTCTTTAATTTGATTAATTTTACATGAAATTCCACCATAATCCATTGGAACAATAGCTTTTGTTTTTTGAGAAATTGCCTGAGGAATCAATTTTGGATCTAATCCAAATGTATTTTCTTCAATATCTGCAAAAACAGGAGTTGAGCCAACAAAAGATACAGAATTAGCAGTAGAAATAAATGAAAATGAAGGAACTATAACTTCATCGTTAAGACCAAAACCGTATGCAAGGAATGTAGCATGTAATGCAGAAGTTCCAGAATTTAGAGTCAAACAATAATCAACACCAACATAATTTTTTATAGCATTTTCAAATTCCTCAATTTCGGGTCCAAGTGCCCAATTATTTCCACGTTTTATTATTTTAGTAATTTGAGTAAAATCCTCTTCATCGGTATAAATTTTATACAAAGGTATTTTCCAATTATTAGAGGAATTTGTTTTCATGACTTCCATCGGAATCACAAGTATTTCTCTTTTTGTAAAAACTATACTAAAAATTTAATTAAAAATAAATTTAAAAATTTTAGTCTAGTCTAGTTTTTATATTTATAAAAATTTTAAGAGTAAATGACAAAAATATATTTTTTAGATGGAATTCCTCAAAATATAGAAATACTTGATCAAAAAAATTGTAAAATTTTTCCTCTAAATTTCAAAGTTGAAAAGTATCTTATAAGTAAAAAAATTATTCCAACTGATACAAGTAATTGGGTAAATTGGGAAGATTTTATGTTCGTAGACACAACAGCGATAGATATTCCAATGAAATGGGGGTTAATGAAACATTTACAAAAAAATCTAGATTTTAGAGGAGTCAATTTATCACTATTAATCGAAAAAGAATTATTTTTGTCAATACTTCCATTAATTCATAGAATTATTTTAATTGATAAAATAATTGAAAATGTCAATCCCAAAATAGCTGTAATTGATGAAAATGATAATACATATTTTGGTAAAATTTTAAAAAAAATTTTAAAAACAAACAATATAGAAACAGAGCATATAGATATCAAAAAAATATCCGAGCAGGGTTTTAAGGGTGATAAAATATCATTTGGAATAGACCTCTTTGGAAAAACTTTTGATATATCATTAAAAAGAAAATATTTTTTTATTTTAAAAGATATAGTTGAAAAGTATTGGGATATTAAATTTAGAATTAATCAGTTTAAAAATCAACAAAAACAAAAATATAATAAAACTATTTTACTTGTAGATTTCCAATTAATTAATTATTATTCTTTTTTAAAAGGACTATCTAATGAAAATTATAATTTAATTTTTTTAAATAGTAGAAGACCAGTAATATGGAATCAAGAATCATTTCAAATTTCTAAAAATATTAATTTTGAAAAAATGTATTTAAATAAAAAAAATAACTACAAAGAATCTAAGAAGAAAGTTTTAGAAATAAAACAATATCTTGATGAAATTCAAGATGAATCAATTTTTTGTATAAAAAAATATAATTTTTCAGATATGTTAAAACCAATGATATTGAAATTAATAGAAAAAAGAATTTTGGAAATGATTATGACAATTAGTAGTTTTGAAAAAAAATTAAAAACTCAAAATATCGATATGGTTTTAACATTAGATGATAGTCAGTTATTTGAAAGAAGTATTATTTTTAATTGTAAAAAAAAGAATATACCAGTAATTATGATTCAAAATGGTGATATTTAATGGAAAAATCTAAGAAATATTCAAAATTTTTATCACAATTAGTAGCAGATAAATTTTTTCTGTATGGAAGTCATACAGAAAAATCACTAACATATCATGGAATTCCAAAAGAAAAATTAATTATTTCTGGTTGTGGTAGATATGATATTCTTTTTAATGAAAAAGAAAATACTGAAGAAAAATATATCATATTGTTGGGTTCAGCAATACCCAGTACAGCTTATTCATATTTTTTATCCAATAATAAAATTTTAGAGTGGGAAAAAATGATAACAAGTGTTTTTGTAGCTCTCAAAGAATTAAATGAGAATATAATTATCAAAAGACATCCAACACAAAATAAAGAAATTATTAAATTTCAAGATTTAGCAAATAAATTTCTTCCAAATGTGAAAATCTATAAAAATAGAAATACATACAAATTATTATCAAAGTCAAAATTAGTAGTTTCAATGTTATCATCAGTAATAACAGAAGCCATAATTTTAGATAAACCAGTTGTTATGCCAAGATATATGGAACATGATTTGGGTGCACAATTTATGAGTACAAATGCAGTACTAACCATTGATAGACCTGAAGATGCATTAAATGTTATTAAAAAAGCACTATACGATGACGAAGTTAAAGCACAATTAAAAATTGGTAGAGAGAAATTTTTAAAAGAACATTTGGAATTCAGAGGTAATGCAACAGAAAAAACTTTAGAACTAATAAGTGACATATTAAAAAAGTAAGTAGTTTTAAAATTTATCAGTGGATTTAAATGAAACAAAATTTTGTTTGTTTTAATAATATGGTACATAAGAACACTATAAAATTTATTTTAAAACATGGTGGATTTAATAAAATAATTAGAGCAACATGTTTTTTTATAAATGATAAAATTAAAAGATCAAATATTAATTTTGAAAAAAATAAATTAATTTTAGGAAAGTATGAATTTCAAACTATAGAAAACGATGAAGGGATATCCACAGAATTACAAATTTATCAATCTCATGAACCATTAACGACTCATTTAATGATTAAGGAATTAAAACAAGATATGGTTTGTTTAGATTTAGGAAGTAATATTGGATATTATGCAGTAATAGAAAGTAATATTGTTGGACAATCTGGAAAAATTTTCGCAATAGAGCCATCACCAGTAAATTTTCCAATACTAAAAGTAAATTTAGAAAATCAGAAAAAAAATAATTTTTCAACACATAATATTGCAATTGGAGATAAAAATGAAGATATGGAATTTATTATTAGTTCAAAATCAAATTGGAGTAAAATTAGAATGAATAATGAAAAAATTAATCCTGAAGATAAAATTATAAAAATTCCAGTAAAAACTTTAGATTCATTTGTTCAAGAAAATGATATTAAAAAAATAGATATTTTGAGAATGGATGTTGAAGGATTTGAATATAACATAATTCTTGGTGCAAATAAAATTTTAGAAAAATTTAAACCAAAAATATTTGTTGAAATTCATAAAATGTATTTAGGAAAAGAGAAAACATATGAAATTTTTAATAATCTTAATAATAAAGGATATGAAATAAAATATTATATTCCAAGAATTTATGATTCACCAATAATAGGAAAATTAGATGATATTAAAAAAATAACCATAGATGTAATACTAAATAAATTAGATAATGATACCATACCTGATGCATTTCAAGTTGTTTTAGAGCACACTAAAAATTAATTTGAGAACGTTCACCTAAAAGATATACAGATTCATTAGAGGGGTTCTTTTTTATTTCTGTTCCATCAGCTATTATACTATTTACAATTTGAAGAGATGCATCAATAATACAGTCATTCATAATTATTGAATTTTTAATAGTACATTTTTCTAAATGAGAATTTTTTCCAATACTTACATTTGGTCCAACTACTGTAGATGATTTAATTATAGAATTTTCATCAATAATGACAGGAGAAATTATTTTAGAACCAGGTTCAATTGTACAATTTTTTCCAATAAAAATTCCATTATTATTATCATCTTTCATACTTTCAAGAATTAATTGATTAGCATGAAGGATATCTTTTGGTGTTCCAGTATCTTTCCACCAACCAGTTACATAATCATGTTCAACATTCAATCCTTTTTCCATAAGTAATTGTAAAGCTTCAGTGATTTCTAATTCTCCTCTCCAAGAAGGTTTCAATTCACTAATAATTTTAAAAATTTTGGATGTGAGGAAATAAACTCCTATTACAGCAAAATTACTTGGGGGATTTTTTGGTTTTTCAATAATTTTTAAAATTTTATTTTCTTTAATATCTACAACACCAAATTGGGATGGATTTTCAACTTCTGCTAGTAGAATTTGTGCATCACTTGAGGAATTTTGAAACTTATTTACAAAAGAGGATAAACCTGTTCGTAAAATATTGTCACCAAGATAGACAATGAATTTATCATTTCCAATAAAATTTTCACATAAACTTATTGCATGAGCAATCCCTTTAGGATTATCTTGATAAACATAAGTTAAGTTTACATCAAATTTTTCTCCATTACCATAAAATTCCTTTACTTTTTCAGGATAAACATCACCAATGATGATTGCTATATCTTTAATTCCTGCATTACGAAGATCTTCTAAAACATATTGAGACATAGGCTTGTTAGCAATTTTAAGAAGTTGTTTAGGTCCAGTATGAGTAAGAGGTCTTAATCGTGTTCCATGACCACCATGTAAAATAATTCCTTTCATTTTATTATAAAAATTGATAAAATTTCTTAGTTATAAAGAAAAAGAATCACTCAATTGAGGCACATAATTATCAAGACTTTGCTTAATTGTATAGGTTTTTGTTTTCAAAATTGCATTAATTTTAGATACATTCAAAGAAGAATCAATCGGTCTAATAGCTTTCCATGGCATTGTATCAATTTTTACTGGATTAAGTAAGGATGAATCTAAATTTAATTTTGTAGCAATAATTTTAGCAAATTCAAATCGAGATATTTTAGTTGAACCAGACAAATGAAAAAATCCCTCTAAATGACGTGAAACTATTTCAAGAATCATTTTACTTAAATTTGGAACATATGTTGGGGAAGTAAATTGATCTTCAAGTACATTAATTTTTTTATTATTTTTTAAATTTTCATAAACCCAAACTGGAAAAGTTTTTTTTAAAGAATGTACTCCAAACGGTGTACTTGTTCTAACTATAGACCATTTAGAAGTGTTATTCTCTATAATTTTCTCACCTAATAATTTAGTTTTTCCATAATTGTTTAAAGGATTTATTGAATCAGTTTCTTTATACAATCCTTTTTTACCATCAAAAATATAATCAGTCGAAATATACATTAAGTAACTATTAGTTTTTTCTACTTCTTTAGCAATTACTTCAGTTGCTTTAACGTTAATTGAATTTGCTAATTCTAATTCTATTTCACATTTTTCAACATCAGTAAGTGCAGCAGAATGAATAATGATATCAGGTTGAATTTTTTGAAAAGTTTTACGGATATCCTCTAAATTTAATAAATTAAGTTTAATTGGAATTCCATTAACTGGCTTCACATTATTATAAGAAGAATATACTATCTCCCCAGATTTTTCAAGATCATGAACAATCTGATTTCCTATTAAACCAGCAGAACCAGTCACAAGATATTTCATTTTGACCAATTAAGCGTCCAAGGTTGAGGATGAAGAACTTTATCATCTATTAATGGCATCCACCAATTTTTATTTTTCAAATACCAGGTTACAGTTTCCTGTAAAGCTTTATCAAAATCATATTTTGGTTTCCAATCAATTTCTTTTTCAATTTTAGATGAATCTATGGAATATCGTTTATCATGTCCAGGTCTATCAGAAACAAATTCAATCATTTCATCAGAAATATTCATAATATCTAAAATTTTTTTAACAATTGTTTTATTAGAGATTTCTTCATATGAAGTAATATTATAAACATCACCAGATTTACCTTTTAGAATTAATGATTGAATTGCATCTACGTGATCAGTAACATAAATCCAACTTCGTATTTGTTGACCATCACCATAAATTGGAACTTTAAGATTTTTTATTGTTCGAATAATTGTTTTAGGAATTAACTTTTCAGGAAATTGCATAGGACCGAAGTTATTTGAACATCTAGTAGTTATACATTTAATTCCATATGTCCTATAGTAAGATGCCACTAAGTGATCAGCAGCAGCTTTGGTAGCAGAATATGGATTACTTGGATTAATTTGAGATGTTTCATTAAATGATTCTTGATTTTCTGCATCCCCATATACTTCATCAGTTGAAACATGAATGAATAATTTATCATGTTTTCTTATTCCCTCTAATAACGAATAAGTTCCTAAAATATTGGTTTCAACAAATGGTTTTGGGTTAGATATACTTCTATCAACATGGGATTCAGCTGCAAAATTAACGACAATATCAGAATCCTTAACAAGATCTGAAACTACTGATTCATTTCTAATATTATCTTGAATAAAGTGATATTGACTATTATTTTGAATATTTTTCAAATTTTCTTGATTTGAACCAATAGTAAGATTATCAAGATTTGTTATATTTGATTCAGGATTTGATTTTAAATAATTTTGAATAAAGGTACTACCAATAAAACCAGATCCACCGCAAATTAGAATTTTCATGTTAACAAGTTTAGAGTTTATTATTTAACTTTAATTAATAAAACACACTACAAAATAAAATTATATGTTTGATTTTTGAATAAAGGAAGATTTTGATCTTTTTCAGAAAGAATTGGTTTTGAAATAGGCCAAGAAATATCAAGTTCAGGATCATTCCAAATAATTCCTTGTTCATATTCAGGAGAATATTCTTTGTTAATTTTATAGACCATACTAGCATATTCACTTAAAACACAAAAACCATGTGCAAATCCTTCTGGAACATAAAGGGATTTATGATTTGTTTCAGAAAGAATTTCACCAACCCACTTACCAAAAGTTGATGAGTTTTTTCGTAAATCTACAGCTACATCAAATATTTCTCCAGAAATAGCAGTAACTAATTTTGCTTGAGCTTTTGGATTTTTTTGAAAATGTAATCCTCTAATGATATTTTTTTTTGATTTAGAAAAATTTTCTTGAATAAAATTGAAATTAATTTGATTTTGTTTAAATATAGAATGATTAAAATTTTCAAAAAAATAACCTCTTTCATCATTAAAAAGATGAGGAGTTATTAAAATGACATCAGGTATTTCTAATTTATCAAAAATGAATGACATTAATAATTCTAAATTAAATTGAGTTAAATAAGTTTAAAAAAATTAAATAAAAAAAGTATTATTTTGATTCATTTTTATTTAATAGTTAAAACAATCAAGGATAATTGAATAAAATACCATTAGTTAGCGTCATAATTCTTAATTTTAATGCAGGGGAATTACTTCTAAACTGCATAAATTCACTAACAAAATTAACATATCAAAATATTGAATTAATAGTAGTAGATAATAATTCGACAGATAATAGTCAAAATGAATGTAAGCAAAAATTTCCACAAATTAAATTAATTCAAAATCAAAAGAATTCTGGATATTGTGGAGGAAATAATATTGGGATAAAAGAAGCAAAAGGAGAATTTGTAATAATATTAAATCCAGATACAATTGTTGAACCCAATTTAATTAAAACATTAATCAATGAATATTCTATTCATGGTGAAGGTCTATACCAACCTAAAATTTTATCATTAGATGATAAACAAATTCTTGAAAGTACTGGAAACATGATACATATTTTTGGGTTTGGATATGCAAGAGACAAAGGTAATTTAGATAACAATGAAATTAAAAAAGTCACTAAAGTGGGATATGCTGCAGGAACATGTTTATTTTCATCTAAAGAAATATTTTTAAAATTAAAATTATTTGATGAATTTCTATTTTTGTATCATGATGACTTAGATTTAGGTTGGAGAGCTGCACAAAAAGGAATAATTTCATATATCGTACCTCAAGCAAAAATTTACCATGCAGAAAGTTATTCTTTAAAATGGAGTCAAAAAAAATTTTTTTGGTTAGAACGAAATAGAAGATATTGTTTAATGACACATTATTCTAAAAGTACATTAAATAAAATTCATCGAGAATTATTAATTACTGAATTTCTAATATGGATGGTATACATTTCAAAAGGATTTTTGAGTGCAAAAATTAAAGCAGAATTAGATTTAATAAAAAACAAAGAATTAATTGTTAAAAAACAAAAAGAAATTGAAAATGAAAAAGTTATTTCAGATATTAAATTAATTAATACATTTCCAAATAGAATTGAAATTCCAAAATTTGTTTCAAACAATTTTCTAACTCAATTATTTATAAATTCAATAGAAAAATTAAGTATAAAAGCTAAAAACAAATTAACTTGAAATAATTATTTTTAAGATATTACTATTTTAAATTGAAAATAGAGGTATTGGGAAATTAAGAGACAAAAATTCCAACAATAGTTTATATGAATAAACAAAGTTTGGACTATAATTAATTTTAATAAAAAAATTGAAAATACTTTGTTTAAAATATACTTCAAATCAGCCTAAATCTAATGAAAAATTAATAGTATAAATGATAATTTTCTAGTAAACTATTTTTAAACACTAAATCTTCTAACCAAATAGTATTATGTCAAAAATTGCTATTGGTTTGCCAGCATTCAATGAGGAAAAGAATATCGCGAGTATTATTTTACAATTAAAAAAGAAATATGAATTGATTATTGTATGTGATGATGGTTCAAACGATTTAACTGCATCAATTTCTGAAGAAATGGGTGCAATAGTAGTTAAACATAAAAAAAATCTAGGATATGGTGCTGCAATTAGAAGTTTATTTTTAAAAGCACATGAAT
>Ga0233434_1002448_pt1 | contig 16258 bp, 24 predicted proteins | sample SI_122_August201_4_FD_182738 | JGI IMG/M metagenome (GOLD analysis project Ga0233434, IMG submission 182738) | Seawater microbial communities from Saanich Inlet, British Columbia, Canada - SI_122_August2016_120_MG | ecosystem: Environmental > Aquatic > Marine > Inlet | place: Canada: British... | reverse complement strand
ATTGTTAGTGTTTTTGGCATAGTGTGATTTTGTATTATTGTAATTATGTAGTTTTACATTATTACATTATTGACAATTAGTCAACGTACTTCAACCCAACGCAAGTGTCCGTAAACAGTAATCTCCTTCATTAACCATTAATCATCAACACTATCAAAAAGATTACATAAATTATATTTCCAACATTTAGAAGGTTTACCATTGGAATAATGAGAAGTGATATTCTTCTCTAAAAATCGTTTAACTCCCATTACTCATTCCATTCCTATTTCTTGTAAGATTTTGCCAAGTTGAGGTAATGCTGTTATGAGTCCTGTTATCAGTGGTATTGAGAATAAGAGGTGTATAGTTACATGAGAGTCCATTACACCTAGAGCCATGAGTGTTCCTAATCCTCCGGAATATCCTGTAACATAACTGCCAAGAATTTTGGCTCCACGTTTTGTCCAATTCATCTATCAATCAGTGAACATTATAATTAAAAGTATTCAACTGTTATCATAAATAAAAAATAAAAAAGGTTTGCCTCTATTTGCTAGAGGTCTTTTTTGCTACCACTTTTGCTTTTACTGCTTCGGTGAATACAAGGTCAGATTCCAATCCTGCACATTTGCGTCCAATAGATAAACCTCTTGCGTGGTCTATTTTGGAGTCACAATCTGCGAAGTTTTTTCCTTCTGAGGTTGCTTGACACCTTTTGCAGAAAAGTTTTGACATATTCATTTACTCCTAGAATGATGTAACCTTGTAGGCTCCATTTTCGTCGGCTTCCTGAACATCAAATCTCATTACTAAGTCAGTGTTATACAATCCACCTACTGTAAGGTCAAAGTTCTCAAGTGTGAGATCTTCTCTTACACCTACAACTTGTGCAACATCACGTTTAGTGATAGTTACAGTGCCGGAGGTTTGTTGAGGTGTTTCCCAAACGTTTTTCAAACCTAGTGCCCCTGCCAAACCTGAATTATTAACAACATCTCTGTCGTCAGTTGGTCCAAGTATGAATCTGGACAAGAATGGATAAGTTCCACTTGCTCCAGTTGAGGTTGCTATGGCTTGATGTGCGTCAGCAGGATTAATGAACATTGTATCTGCTCTATTTCTTTGCGTGCCCGGAAATGTTGATCTAATAACATTTGATAGTGCTTCAAACTCTGAATGAACAGATGTTCCTAGATCCAAGTTGGCTCTAGTATCAGTGTTGGTTGCAGTATCAGTGTTAAGAGTATCAATGATTCTCTTGCCTGCTAAGTAATAAAACAAATTACCACCGTTTTTGAGTGGTTGTTCTACTGCTAGGAAATTATTGTCTTTTACATCATTTCGTTCAACTTGAATAGTGCCTCTAAAGGAATTGGCTGTATTGCTACAATCCAACTCAATAGTTTCCATTTTACCTCCCATTACAGGTGGTTTTCCTCCTGCTTCTTTGAAGATGTTAATGGTGTCAGCACTTGCGCCTCCAACCTGATCTGAATATCGGGTTTTTGGAACGTTCACTTTTGGTGTGTCCATATTGATCAAGTGAGAGTATTGTTTCCAATCACTCCAAGGTTCTGCGCCTTCTATAATCTCATCTGCAATTTTCAAAGCAGAAAGTGTGCCGGGAACAGAAACTGTCTCTTGCAATTTTGAAGCACTGCCTTTAGCGTAATCACCCATTCTAATACCGAATTGTCTTTTCCAAATCTCTGAAAGATGTGGATTGGCTCGGTTATTTTGCATAGATCCTTCGCTTTTGTCGAAAAACAATTTTAACGGTGTTTCTCGTATAGGCTTCCAAATATTGAACTCCTCACCGGAATTAGCACGGATTTCAGCACTAACTTGTAGTGTTTCTTTCACGTGATTGAACTCAGGGAGATCAAGTATTGAACTGCGTGTGTATTTGTCTTTGTATGTCATGCTTATAGGACTCCCTCAGGGTTTACTTGACAAAGTATAAAGTCACTTGCTCCAGTGCTTGCTTGAAGTGCTATGCCAAAGACAATATCACTTGCTGCTGCTATTTCTGCAATTCCGTCAACTGCATCTATTGTAAGAGGGCTGTTGATAGAAATTGCTGAAGTTGAGCCATTGACTCTAACTTTACATCTGCCTTGAGTACATACTTTAACTGCTTCACCTGCTGCACTTGCTGCAACTTCGGAAGAGCCACCGTATGTTCCATTATCTTGTCCACCAACACAAACACCAAAGGCTCTTGCGCCTTGAGTGGCATTAGGTTCGACTCTAGGAGCCAATTCACCTGTTGCTGCTGCTACGACAATTACTGGAGATCCTATTGTAACGGATTCGTCAGCGATAGCATTTATGACGGTTGCTGCCTCATCGACAGCGCCATCAAAAATACCGGGATATAAGTCAGTCATTTTCTTATCTGATCTCATGGGAAATAGGATAAAACTGTTTTTAAAATAAAAGAAAAAAGAGATTAAGCCCAGTTTGCTAGGGCAATCTCGACATTGATTTTTGCTTGGCTTCTGTTTTTATCCTCATAGAAGGATTTAACAAATGCTAGGTGAGTTTGTTCTGCGTTTTTGCTAGTATCATAAGCATGATGATACATTCTAGTAGTGTATTTTCTAGGAATATACTCACGGTCAATGCTCATATATTCAGGTTGGTCACTTAATTTACCGGAGATTTTATGCTCAAGGATCCAGTAAACGTCCTTGTTATCTACTACAAAATTTGGGAGATAAGTCACGCCACTAATTCTAGCAAAAGGCTTATCGTTTACATCAACAAATACTTCTATATCTGCTAATTTTGCTTTACCACTTTTGGTATCTTCAAGCACTTTTACAAAAATACGGAATGCTCTGCCGTCCCTAACTAAGTTTGCTGTTCCATAATCCTCTCCATAAAGAGGAGTCATTGAACTGCTATGTTTCTCGATAATTTGATCACAAATTTCGAGGTGTTGCATTTCAGTTATCATACCTTTAGTAAACTAGTTTACTTATTATAGTTTACTAGTAAACTGCTATTCAGTATATAATAAAAAAGAAAAACGTGCGTTTATTGGACGCCCGGTCTTGAGAGTTCGTCGTTCAAACGTTCCATAGATAAAGCAATTTCATTTCTATTGAATCTGTTTTTGTCAGCAGGACTAGATTTTGCGCCCGGCTCTGTTTCTTGGATTCTTACTGGAATTGCATTGCTCTTGATAGGAATATCTAATGCGACAGTGTTTGATTGTACGGTTTCTTGCACTTTACCATCTAAAGCAACTAATCCTTCTTTGAGAGATTTAATCTCTGAAACAATAGGTCTTAATGATTCTTGGACAGTGTAACGCATTTGTTGCATCATCTGTTCATTATTCATTTGTGGCATTTGTCCCGGAGGAGCCATAGCCTGTTGTAGAGCAGGATCCATTTGTCCCGGAATACCTTGAGGCATACCCGGTTGTCCAAATCCTTCTTTCATTTGATTTTCAGTTGCGATTGCTCCTGCCTCGACAGGTTCTTCACTACCTTCACTTTTCAAACCTGTTGTAGAGGTTGATTGGTTATTGGTAGATCCACCCGGTTGAGTGTTGGAGGTTTCCACTGCTTCTGAGGTTGGTGGTTCAACGCTACCATTCTTTGGTTTTACGTCATTATCATCATCAATCTCTTTGATTGCAGTGTGCATAAAGTCTAGTGCAATACTTCTTTGGCGTCCGTCAGTTGAAGTCATTAAGGGAATCGCTGTTTCAACTAGTTTTCTAGCAGATTCAGAAGGTCTTAATGTTTCCATAATGGCGTTTGCTTCGGTTAAAGTTCTACAATTAAGCAGATCTTTTTTACAGTATTTCATAATTTAACGGTGGTAATTTAGGATAAAACTGTTTTCACTATGTATTCTTGATAAATTCCATAAAGCCATCTCCAATAGTAATATCAATCTGTCCAGAGTGCCTCAAGTGGAGCATACGAATATCAGTATTACAGATTAAAGGTAAATGATATTGCGCACAGGTATTGCTTAACACTACATCTACTGATCCAAATCGTCCCTTATCCGTATTGAATCCTGAATCATCTCTAAACGGTAATTTCTCCATAATCCTCCGGCTAAATGTTCCGGCAGCATTTCCGGAGTGCTTCACCTTCATTATGCCTTCAACTTCTGATTTATGATACCAATCATAATATCTCCACCCATAACCAAATTCATTAACTCTTGTAGGGTGAGGCAGATTCTTAGTGATAGATAATAGATCCTTGCCTTCATCTGTATCTACATTACAAACTCCGGATAAAATATCAAATTGATTCTCTTGTAATGTTTCTTCAATAGCGTCAACGTGCATTTTACGAATAACTAAATCATCAGGACACCATATCAAATGAGTATATTCTTCATGCTCTAAGAAATATTGCCTTAATTTTTCACCGGCTTCTTGAATAGGGAAATATTTAGCATATAGAATATCATAGCCAATTCCCTTTAGAGCCTCCTCCACTTCTCTAATATCTCTTGGACTTGGAGAACAGAGTAATGGATTAAACGAATGTAGAGTCAGCAGTTGATCCTTGAGGAAATGTTACAGTATGGGTTGAAGTTGTATTATCTTGATCTAACCAAATGTTCTGAATTTCAGGGATTGGTCTTTCAATCTTTTTAGAGTGTTTTACGCAGTTATGGGATTTACAGTTACATTTCTCAAAATTTTCTTTACACATACAATAGGTCACGATTTATTCAATAAAGGGAATGTATTTATTTTTTTCATTTCTTCCAGTTTGACTATTTCTGGATCCCATTTATCAAATCGTTCCAATAATCTCTTTTGATCTAATTTGTAGGCATTAGTTCCTTCTCTAGTGATTATGATAACCTTCCTGCCTCTAATCAGATCATCTATTGCCTTGTGTCCTAATTTGTAAGCCATCTCATGTCTAATCACGTCATGTCCTTCTTGCTTCAAATAGCTCTCTAAAGAGGTGGAGCCACTATTTGGAAAACCTAAAATCGCATATCTCATAGTATTTCGATTTTAGTTGTCTTGACTCCGGGTTCTGCGTTTGGAACGTGTTTGCCTTTCCAATACATTCCGTTTGGACTAGTCACTACATAAGTTAATGCTATTCCATCATCTTCACCCAAAACAACTCCTTTAGGGACTACAAAACACTCATCTGATCCACATTCAATATTCGACTCTCTTGGCGCTCCTCCGTTAATAGATACAGCGTCAATAGTGCCGTCCTTAATTGCGTCTAATATCTCCTCATCTCTTTCAAGGACTAGCATTTGAGATTGTCCTAAACTTGGATCATATTCTGCGTCAACAATTTTACCTCCTGTCGCATAATCCCTTCCATAATGATTAATGTCCATATCCTTGCCTATGGAGGTTCTAGTTGTAGCAAATAACTCCATGCCTGATAATTTCCTTCTGTATGGTTCGCCTTCTGATCTATGGTCAGTTATTGTTTCTTCACTGGCTCTAATGATTAGCCATTTGCCACCTTCCTTTTGTGAAACCTTTTTGAGTCTTGAGATATAAGATTCTGTTAGCCATTGAAAGTCTTTTTTGATTCCTGTTACGGCTTCTCTTATCCTAATTGATTCATAGATTGGATTAGTTTTTCGGGTTCGTTTACTCATGTGTCCGTCAGCGTGGACGGTATGAAGTTTGCCCTTTTTGGCTTGCCTTCCAATATCTCTAATTATCGCAGTTGAGTTCTTTTGCTGTTTCTTATTTAGAGTGCTAATTTTCTTCTTGGAGGTTTTCAACTCTTTGTATTGGCATAGACAGTTCGGGTGTGTAGTTGTATAGCCTAATCCTAAACTTGGAATAATTGGAATATGGACAGTATCATTTAGGTCAAAGACTTTCTGATCAAAGGGTTTACAGATTTTACAGTTGTTCTTCTCCAAATACATGAATCGTGCTAGTCTTGGCTCTGTTGTTGTTTCTGTTAGTGATATTTCCTCCTCCGGTAATTCAATGTAAAGTTTATCCGGTTCGCCTTCCTCATCTGCTAAATCTTCAATCTGTTCATTTTCAGGCACTTTCATTTCTAAATCATCATTGATAATTCTTACAGGTATGTACGGCTGATCTTCTTTGTTAGCCTTCTTTAGAATATCCGGCATATCATGGCGTTCATTACTCCGGGTTTCATAGAGTGATATCTCATGTGGATAAAATGCCTCTTCTGGAATATTTCTTTGATTGATAGCCGGTTCTAAATTAGTTGGATAAGGCTCTGAATTAATTTTGGCTCCGGTTGCTACATAGTTTGTATCATCTACATATCCGTCAGGCTTGCCACTATCAGGAACAGCGTCAGTTTGATTACCGGCTTCATCATATTCTCCTGTTGTATCACCCCAATCCTCTCTAGCAAGATCATGTGTAGAGCCATTAGCAAACTCCTTCATAATTTGAAGTAAAATCTCTTGTTCAGTTAAATCGTATTTGGCTAGTTCAATAGCACGTTCATTTATCCGATCGGTTAAATCCCTTGAGATATTGCGTCCCATGTAAACTGTTTCTCCAATTTTGACTCTTGATAAATTACCGGAGATTGCGATTGATTCGTCCATTACTTTAAGGATTAAATTCTAAACCTTCTGATCCCCAAATATCATCGGCTTGTTCTCTTGAAATGTTATATCGTCTTGCAACAATATCTATCATTTGATCTGAATATCCTGAATTAACATCTCCGGTCATATCCGGATCTGTTATTGAAGTCATGTCGTTGTAAATTGCTGCTGCTTTTTGCGCAGGAGGCATATTCATTATACCTGCTATGTGGTTTTGATATTCACTTGAAGGGACGTTTTGTGGAGTTGTAGTTATTCCGTTAGACTTTCTTGAACCTTTTTGATGTTCATACGGATCGTTTGTTGTATGTCCTTTTTGTCCGGATCCAACACCACCTTCTGAAATAGGCATATTAATTTGAGGTCTTTTGGTGTATTTAGTTTTAGTCCAAGCAAAGTTTTGTCTTGGATTAGAAGGTTGACCGTCATATCGTTCAGGGACAAATCTATTGCCTTCTGTATTGTAGTTAGGATTATTCATTGGAGGATTGCCTTGAACTTGGTTATCAAACTGATACTGTCCTCCTCCATTTTGCATAGTGTTTTGAGGCATGCCCATTTGTGGAGGCATTTGTTGAGGTATTCCGGGCATTTGAGGATTATATTGATTCATTAATTGCATAGTGTATTCTTTTCTTAATCCTAGTCCATGATCTTCAAGCAATTCCCTTATCTCATTAGGATCTTGTATTGCTCCGGAGTTAATACCAATTTCAATTAATTTCATTGCGTCTTGTGCTTCAATGTCAACCTTCTTTGCTCGTCCAAAGTTTAGTTCAAAGTCACATTCTTCATAAGGCATAGAGATCATTCCACCTCCATAGTTAGCAGAATACATCGGGTGTGATTCATACCAAGGCTTGAATAGTTTTGCCTCTAGTTGTCTTGTCACTGCTAATGGGAATGAAGCCAATCCAATTTCGTCCAATACAGATGATTCCTCTGCGTTAGCAAACTGATGAGAAGATTCTGCTGCCATTTTACCTCTAAAGTCATTTAATGCTTTGAAGATTCCTCCTTGAGTAAGATCACTAAATAGAGTTGGATCAAATGCTCTCTGTCCACTTCCTAGTTCTTGAACTTCAACTTTTTTGCCGACAACAAAATCTTCACCGGGATTCAATGTGTTAACATCAGCAGCAAGTGAAGCACGCTCCTCTTGATTTGCGCCTTCTGCGACATATACATTATGAGGAATGTATCTTCTTTCTGCTATGTGCATGGTCATGTGAGTTGAGTATTTTCTATCAAGTAATGAAGGCAAAGTGTTAGTTTCAGTTCCTGCCGGAGTAATCTGATCAAATGCTTTCTGAACTGTTAGAGCAGTTATGAAGCCATTACCGATAACACTACCATTGACAGGGTTCCAATTAAAAGCGATAATGTCTTGAGGATTATGATAGCCTTGATATTCTGCTCCTCTAAATTCATACTTGTAAGGGCGTCTTTGTCGATCCCACCATACAGCGACAAATGAAGATATAGGAATTTGCATTAAATCATCTTTGTTTCTAATGTTCTGAATACCCAAACGTGGCTTCCAAATGGAATTTCCATATCCCAATAATTCTTTAACTAAAATAGTATCAAACCAATCAAAGTCAATCTGTTTAGAGAATTTAGATATATGATCTGAAACCTCATCATCTAATCCTTTCCAATAATGTGCGCCACCTGTTACTTTAGATGATAAGTGATTAATTGCTAGTTGAACGTCCTCATCTTGTTCCATAGCCTTTGCTTGAGTTCTAAATTTAACGACAGGTGTATCTCTAGTCTTTGAAGTGTAACCTTCTCTTGAATATGCTCCAACTGTATTAATTTCTGCTCCCCAAACTGGCTGACTAAATCCTCCCATAGCGTCCTGAATAGCATGGACGTCCATTGAGGTTCCTGAATTTCGCATATAGGGCTGTTCTGATTGAATACCCAACTTTGCTAATCCATTCGCCAAACGGCTCTTAAACGTCAATGATATGTTTTCCTTCTTTATTGCTAAAAGTGTTTATAAAATGTGGGAGATTAGGTTTCAGAATTAAATTTGAGAAATCCTAATGGGATTAAACTAATGCTAAGCCAACGGCAATAGCAATACCTGCCCATGTAGGCAAGTGAGGGATAAGTGCGTGCATAAATGAATAAAAAAATAATAAAATAAAGGTGTTAGTGGCTAGTCACAATCAGTGCAATAGCCGGAGTCGTTTGAACAGTTGCCACTTTGACGACAGGCACGACAAACACCATAGGAAAATCCCTGTGCTTCGTCATAGTCCTCCATGTCCTCGTCAATATCAACAGATGAGTCGTGTTCGTGATCAAGCGTCAATGCCTTCTGCCTCCCTGAGTTGTGCTTCCATTACAGATACCATATATTCATTATGTACGAGTGCGAATCCATTTGGAATATCAATATCGTGTCCATGATCTGAATCGACGATTTTAAACAAAACGTATTTAGTCAATTACAAATCTCCTCTATTGCGTTTTCAATGGCTTCCAGTTGGAGTTCGATAATTCTATCAAGCGTCAATTTTTAGCCTCCGAAACATAAACCACTTTTTGATATGTTCCATCAATTTTCTCTATTCCCGGTGTTTGAACATTATGTTCGCTTTTTACATGGTCAATAAAATCATCTAGTTCTTCACATCTAAATTTGCAGGAGTCTTTAGGGCAGAATATAGTCAATTTTGCTCTCCGTCAATAATTGCTTGTAATTTCTTAAACTCTCTCAAAACATCTTCTGCTGTTCTTCCTAATCCACAATCTTTAGAGAGTTTTTCCAAAAAAGTTATTTTCTCTGTAATTGCTTCTTGTACTTTTGTTGCATTATTCATAATATTAGTAAACTAGTTAACTATTAAAGTATTTTAGGCGTAAATTGGTCATAATGAGTGAAAATCAGTATATTTCTGCTCTCCCATGTAAGTTCCTCCGGTTCCTTTTTTTGGCATGGATTTTAGAATCCTAATACAATAACAGCGATAACAAAGTTGATAATCTCTCCAATTCATCGCTTTAGGAGATCGACTCACTTTGCGACATTCGGGATTGCTACACCTCATGTTTTCGTCCGGCTCCGGTTTTACCTAAATAATGACACTTGGGACAGTGCATATAATTCCAACAGTGCCTATTCTTATTTGCTTTAGCAGTGGCATTTTTACAAAGTTTACACCTCATCATTATCTCCTCTACACTTTTTACAATAATGATACCTTTTGGTCACGCTCTTGACGTCCTGCTTATAGAGTATGCTCCTTCATCAAAGTTCTCATCTGCTGTAAAGCAGTAAATTAAACTCATCATAGAATCAGCCGGGTGATTAAATTCCTTCTTGGCTTGTTGTCTAGGATCTTCAACTACCAAATCTGAATCTTGCTCTAAATCTTTTCTTGTAGTTGCGCATAGATCTTTAATTAAAAAGTCAACGTCATAGTCATTCTCATACGGTATCATTAATTTTGGACGGTTGAATGTTTTATCCTCCGGGAAATTAGGGTGACTCACTTGCCACTCTAGTAAATCTATAAACTTTTGAATTGCTGCCGTTTTGGAGATGTTAACTCTTGATATTTCGGTTCCATGCTCGTCAGTTGTTTCTCTAAATTCTGAACTCTCTTTATGTAAATCTCCAGTTGAACGACAGCCTACAAAATGAGAAGATCCTAAACCATTGAATTTATTATCATTTGAATCTCTGCCTCCGTCCTGAATTAATTTAACTTGAATCTGTCCATAACCTAAATCTCCAACTCCAAAGTCGCAGTTAGCACTTCTAAATACATCTGCTATGTATCGAGATTGGTCAATCTGATTCTCTTGAGGACGTCGTGAGATATAGGCTAATTGATAGCGTTTAGATTTACGCCAATGGATAATTATACTGATTACAGTTAAAGATCCGGCACTGGCTCCACTACCAAAATCAACTCCCATTAGGATTCTAACTTCATTTCCAAATAATGCTTTAATTTCTCTAATTTCTTCAACTGTTAATAATTTCATGTATCTGTAAGGGTTCATACAGTTCTTGACCATTTCCGGAGTAATTGGACGACGTTCTGCTTTGAAAAACTCTCCTTTACAGTGAGATAAGTAAATTGATTTTGGATTGTTTATCCTTTGCCATTCTATTGATAATTCAGGCTGAACTTTGTATTTCTCAACTGCGTCCCTAATGGTTAAAGGAATAGTGGCGAACATCTCTTGAGGCATATGATAGCCTCTATACTGCGTATTTTCAGGTTTTCTTGGAGTCCATCTTCCTGCTAGAATACTCTTTAATTCGTCCGGTTCATTAATGACGTTGCCTAAATTATCAAATTCTAATCTATCACGCCATAATGGATCTTCATATATCCATTCACGCTGATCTGTACGCTCCCACATCTCATTATATGGAGATCCGGCTTCACCTCCTATACCAAAGCAATAGAATCGTCCATGAGTTTGAGATAAGGTGTAAAAGGCTTTAGATAAGAATTGAACATCTTGATATTGTGCCTCATCTAGCATTAAAACTGATAATGATTTACCTTCTACTTTGTTATACTCATTCTCATCGGTCATAAGATATGCTATTGAGTCATTTAGTAATACAGTAGATCCAATGTTTGCCCTTCCTTTGCCGGGCATAAACTGTCTTAATTTACTATTTTGAATCATAGTTTGTTTTCTAAATCTCTGGAGTGAAAAGGCTCCCAAGTGGGCTTCATTATCTGCTACATATCCTGCCTCTACATTATCCCATGCTGTTATCGCATTTCCTAGAATATCAGAACAGGTTGTAGTTTTGAAGGTTTGACGTCCGTTTACGCACATAATATTCGGGTGATTGTCCTCATAAAATTCGATATAAAATGGAAATAGGTCAAAGTGTCGGGGTTTACCGGCTACTAATGGACGTGCTGCTTCAATCCATTCTAATTTATTTTGAGGTAAATCAGGCAGTTTAACGCCTAACTCATTAATGCTCATCTCATCTTCTAATAGACCATAAAATGGGATTTTTCTGTTAGGATCTCTCAAGGTGTTCTAATCTTTGGCATTTCATATCCTGTTTTAAGTTCAACTTGTTTCTCCATGATAACTCTAGTCATGTCATAGGCTCCGGATATGTACGGTTGCATTTCTGCGATTTTAGTTAGAATTGAGGCACGTTTGTAATTATCGGGTTCTGAATTGAATGTTAGCCATAGTTCATGCTCTATAACTTCCAATGTATTAATTCGGTCTAAATGTTGTTCAATTAAACCGTCATGTAATGCTATATTTTGTAATGTAGTTACTTTAGTGGTTTTAATTTCCTCTTTAAGATTATAATATTTGTTCACTCCCATTTCGTGATTTCTAGTTTTGAGATATACTAGAGCCTCACGTTCACTCATTCTCATACATATAGTGTGTAAAACAAGTCTTTTCTCCTCCTCTTTTTTTTCAATTAGTCTTTTACTTTTAGCCAATGGTTATACCTACTGCCAAACTTGCGTTAATGATAAATAAACTTTGGGTTAATTGAATATGCCGTTAGCCACTACATGATATTCATTATACGGCTTTGGAGGATTGTATTTGAATCGGCATTTACATTCGCACTCCCATAGTCCTTTACATCTTGGGTGATAGTCATGGTTTCTTTGAGTTTTAATCCTAACGTGATAACACCATTTACATAATCTCATAACTCTAGAATCTCTTTGAGTTTATTATGCCAAGGATAACCATGTGAAGGCACTTTGTAATTTTTAACAAATTCTATAATTTTATTATATTTTTCTTGATTTTTTAATGCTTCCAATAATTCTTTCATTTCTTCGGGTGATTCTTCAAAATCCATATCTATTGAATTGTTTGCTATAATTCTGTCGTATAGTTTCATATTATCATACTCACTATTCTGAAAGGTTCCTTCTGCTTCTTACGTCTAATGATTATACAGGTATTACAGTATTTTTGTCTAGAAGATCTTTGAATAAACTCCTTTAAGCATTGGTGACAGGTTGCTTCATTCACGTTCTTGTAACCTTCCTTGTTTTTTGTCTTTATGCCTATATTGAGGATTCTTTGGTTTTACTAGTCCACATTCAAGACATTCTTTTCTTACTGATGAGTTTAATCCTTGACATTTAGAACATCTCCAATGAGGTAAATCTGTTAGATGATCGTATGGGGTCATATCAGTTTCACCTTATGCTTTAGATCGTCCCTATTGTAGTTCTTTAGAGCCTCCTTTATGATTGATTTATCCTCTTTGTTAATATCCCTGTAATGTTTTCCCATTCCGTCCTTCTCATAGTGATCGAACATAACTTGAGTGCTATTTTCCTTCTTAAAGCCTGATAACTTCCTCATCTCATCTAAATTGTAAACCACCGGGACTTCATTACAGTATTTTTCAAATTTAGATAAATGATAGTCAAAATCTACTCTATTACAAGGATTCTCATTACCGTATTGAATTGAGGGTTTATCTATTTTCATAAACTCCTCTAGAGTAAATTGTCTATAATAGCCAAAAAACCAATACATAGACCATACTGCCTCTATTTTATCCCTGATTATTGCTATTGGATAGCATTTATCTTGAAATGGTTTGTAAGTAGGAATACAGTTGACGCTTGTAATATCTTCTGTTGTATGAATATCAGTAATGCCTTTTGTTTCCTGAAACCATTTGATTAAACTGTTTAGTCCACATTTTTGAAACCCACATAAATAAGGAGAATATTCACTTGATTGCATTATTCGTCCATCTCCTGTAATTTTTCATCTAATATGATTAATTGTCTATATGCCGGATAAAATGGATCTGATTTGTCTAATTTGCCTCCCATTTCTGAATCAATAATCCATTCTTTAAGACATGATACGCATTCTTGTAAATTTTGCATTTCCTAATCTAAATTAAAAGGATTCACTAGATAAACAATTTGGAATATTTCGGCTGTTGTAAATCCTGATTTATAGCCATTATATCTAGCCATAATCTCCATTGTTTGTTCATTACGTTCTGCCGGTGGAGCCTGCCATTCAGATCTATACATTTCCATTGATTTCATCTTAATCTCTAATGTATCTGAAATGTCCACGAACATATTTGGTTTGAATATATCTCTTGATTGATCATTATCAGTGGATATTACTGCCTTGACTTTATTTTCCGGGTTTAATCTAGTTGCTACTTTCACGGCTGTAAACGTCCTTCTATGATCTTCATTTAGATCATTTCCATAATGAGTTATGATTAGATCCGGCTTGAATACTGCTATTTCATCTTCAACTATTTGATTAACCTCTAGTTGACTAATCATATCCATTCTCATATTTGGAGTATCATAGACTTGAAAATCAGGGATTCCAATCAGTTCCATTGATAGTTCTAACTCTTTAAGCCGGGTTATTTCTCTCTCATTTGGATTCTTAACAGGTTTGAAAGGCTGTCCCGGTGTTCTGCGTCTTATTCCTACTCCATTATTTAGATAAATTGCTCGCATTTGATTATCATCATTATATCTTCCATTCTCATCAGGAGTGACTTGCTTTGACAATCTTGCTAGAGTTCCTGCGCAATAACATTCATCGTCCGGGTGAGCAAAAACACATAATATTCTCATACTACTTTCAACTCCATAGCCTCTTTTAAGATTGGCTTTGAGTTCTTGACTATGTTAGTCACGTCCGGATCTTCTTTGATGAGGTTTGCTAATTCCTCCGGAGTTTCAACTGCTAGACAATTATGCCCTTCCTTCCATATAGAATCTTCAATATTTACCCAATCTCTATGTAAAATTAACGCAGTATCGTGATGAATAGCCTCTAAAATACAATAATCAGTGCCTCCACCGTCCCGGACGTATTTAGCAAGATCAACTGAAAATTTAGCCGGGTTGAGAATCTTCTGCCTTGTTTCCCAATTCATATCGTATGCTCCTGTATTCTTTTTTCCTTTAGCCCATTTCTCAAAGCCTAATTCATTGAGAGTATGAAAAACGTAAATTAAATTGCGTTTACCCCAAATATCAATAGGATTTTCTAGCATAGCATTTGCCTTACAGATTATATCCTGATTTTTTCTCCACTCAACTCTAGTCATAGAGATTGCTTTTGTTTTGGGCTCCGGCTCTCCTTTAGGATATTCATAGAATGGTATGCCGACAAATTCAGCGTCAATGTTGTATTCTTCCTTTAGAAATTTAGCAGTTGCCTTCCTTGGTGTAAGGACTCTCTTGAATGATTGATACAGTTCTGACTCCTTTTTGGAAGGTTCTGCTGTATCGTGTATGATTACAGTAGGCTCTTTCAGGTATTTTACACAATCGTAAAAATGAGAGTCAAGAGATATGATTACAGGATCTTGAATGGCTCTTAATGCCTCTTTTGGAATATTTTGGTATCTTACTCCAAATCCATAATCTCTTGTTGTCTTTTCTAACTTCTTGGACACCTTATACACTATTTTATTTGGATAGTCCCGGAGGATTAAATGAGAAGCATAAGTGATCCACCCTCCATATTTTGGTGTTGAGAGGTGTAAAAATTCCATTAGATCTCTTGAGGCAGTTCACCTTTGAGTCTTTTGAGCCGTTTAACTTCACGTTCAGTTTTTCTTTTCTTAATTCGGTTCAATTCCTCCTCCGGTGATTCGCATTTCCACATCTGCTTTAATGAATAGTAAACAATAGTGAATCGGTATGCGTCCCTGTTTAGATAAGTAATTGGAGTCACGCCATGTAAGATCTTCTGACCGTCAAAGAATAAAACAGAATTATCTGCAATTTCTAATCCAATATTATAGGCAGGCATAGACAAATATCCTCCTCTAACATCATGTTTTAGTGCGACCATATTGGAGTAAACGTCACTGAAATTCCCTCTATCAAAGTGATAATTGAGGGCATTATTCTTGTTTATGATTCCGGAGGTAAATGGAGATTTTTCAATTACCCAATCTGATTTCACCTTCTCATCTATGAGTCCTTTATGAAATGCGTATATTTCCGGACAAAACTCATCATAATAATCTGCTAAATTTTCTGCGTACTTGCAAACTGCTGCGTGTCCTTCTGGATCATCTCTAGCAAAAGCCGTCGTGGAGCAATAATCTTTTCTGATCTGCTCTCTTGGACTAGAGCCAAAGATCTTAGAGTATGTGATTAAACCGGCTGTACGTCTTGCCTTTGAATACTTTTGATTTGTTATAGCCTCTCTAAATTTTAATGGAACAGGAGGCAACCGGAGATATACTGCTTTAATTGAGTCACCTTCTTTGATAATACAAGAATCCCTGATTAATTCGCCAAAATCAGATTCAACTGCTTCACGTTTTACAAAATCGTGTAAATTGAGTTCTTGCTTCTCAACCTGAATTACTCTTGGCTTCAATTAATTCCTCCCAAAAATTAATTATCTTATCCGGTAAATTATAATCCCCGTCAATGATTAATTTTTTACTCATTCCCGTTTCTCCTTTTTGTCATGTCTTTATTTTCTTCATTTTCCATAACCGTATTAATTGCAAATTCCCCACAATTAGCACATTTACAAGATATTATTTTATCTTCAATATCTCTTAAATCTCCATTATCAATAAGTTTAAGAATTTCTCCTAAATCTGTTTTCCCTTCTTTAATAGGATAAGTTACATCTTTATTCTTTTGTTTCATGTTCCTCTAGTAATTTGAAAAATATATCTGAATGATTATCC
>Ga0233434_1002440_pt1 | contig 16296 bp, 7 predicted proteins | sample SI_122_August201_4_FD_182738 | JGI IMG/M metagenome (GOLD analysis project Ga0233434, IMG submission 182738) | Seawater microbial communities from Saanich Inlet, British Columbia, Canada - SI_122_August2016_120_MG | ecosystem: Environmental > Aquatic > Marine > Inlet | place: Canada: British... | reverse complement strand
CTAATTTGGATCCTATTAATCCAAAAATTCAACATACTGATATTTTAAAATCCGTTGAAGATATTTTTGAGTTGTATGATTACGTTCTAGTTGAAAAAAAGGGTAAGATTGTAGGGATTTTAACAAGGCAGGATCTTAATCAAGAATTACTAAAATAATTCAAATTTTTGTTTAATCAGATAAGCATTTAAGAACAAAAAATTATTTTCTATTATTGTTACTAAATGTTAAATTTGCAAATATTCTAGAGTGGAAATCTATCTTACAGGCAATAAATGAAATTGCTGAAGAAGTGATGTTCATTTGTAATCAAGAGGGAATTACATTTAGAGGCCTCGACTCCTCTCATGTATCATTATTGGAAATTACATTTCCACGTTCATCGTTTATTTCGTTTAATTGTACTTCCACTTTTTTTGGTATTTCTGTTAGTGATTTTAAAACTATGATTAATTCTGCATCTAATAACGATCAAATTGAATTATTAATTGACACTCCTAATAAAATGAGAATTTTCATCAATGGCAATTTACAAATGAAATATGATCTAAATTTGATTGAAAAATCATCAATTAATACTCCTAATCCAAAAATTAATGCTTCAAGTAAGATTTCCCTTTCGCCAGATATTTTGATAAAAATAATGTCCAATATTGAAAGAGTTTCAGAGAATGTAAAAATTTCAAGTGTTGATCAAAAAATTCAATTTAGTGGTTCTGGGATAATTGGAAACGCTACAGTGGATTTAGAGGGGAATAATGCTGATGTATCATTATTAGAAATAACTCGTGATACCTCTTCAATCTATAGTCTTGAATATATGGCTAAAATCATTAAAAATATTGGAAAAGCAAGTAAAAATGTCAATATGCAGTACGGTGACAAAACACCAATGCATATGTTGTTTGAAATGCCATCATCAACTAAAGTTGATTATTATTTGGCCCCTCGAATTGAAACCTAGTATATAAATTTCAAATTTACGTAAGACTTATTCCTAATTTGAAAATGATTTAGTTATTGGATATTTCTGAATTAAGAGTTGGTGCAATAATAGAAGGTCCAAAATGGCCAGACCCAGTTGAGATTAAAAAAATAGAAACTTTGGGAGATGACGTAAACATTATTGGTTCCCGTATACCTACAGGAATACATGTTGATGTAATTTTATCAAAAGAAGAACTATCTCATATTAGTCTTAAGACAATAGATTGTGATTTTTCTAGTGAACCATGGAAAGTATTTTTATCTCTTGAAACTATTCGTTATCGTTTTGCATCCCTTTATGATCCTATGTTAGCTATGAGTACATCCAAAGTGGATCCATTACCTCATCAAATTGAAGCAGTATATGGTCATGTTCTAAAATTACCTCGAATTAGATTTCTATTAGCTCATGACCCAGGAGCTGGGAAAACAATCATGGCGGGATTGATCATTAAAGAATTGAAATTAAGACATTTAATAAATAGAATTTTAATTGTAGTTCCAGGTCATTTGAAAGACCAATGGAGACGTGAACTTAAAGAAAAATTTGAAGAATCTTTTGTTATTGCAGATAGGGGTTCAACAAACTCTCTTTATGGAGAAAATGTTTGGTCAAAAGAAAATCAATTAATTACTTCAATTGATTTTGCAAAAAGAGAGGACATATTACCTTCACTGCAATCATCTGAATTTGATTTAATCATAGTTGATGAAGCACATAAGATGGCAGCATACAAGTATGGTGATAGTGTAACAAAAACTGGAAGATACAAACTTGGAGAAATTTTATCTTCAATTTCTGAACATTTACTGTTTCTAACTGCAACTCCTCATAAGGGAGATACGGAGAATTTCAGATTATTTTTAGATCTTTTGGAGCCTGGTTTCTTTGCCACCCCTGATATGCTTGAAGAATCTATTGAGAAGGATGAAAATTCACTATTTTTGAGACGAATTAAAGAGGATATGAAAGGATTTGATGGTAAACCTCTATTTTTACCTCGTTATGTTGTCACCCCTGCTTACAATTTATCTGGACCTGAACGTGATGTATATCGAAAAATTACCGAATATGTTCGAAATCAATACAACAAAGCTCTATCATCTGAGAAAAAAAGAAACATTGGGTTTGCATTAATTATTTTACAAAGAAGATTAGCGTCAAGTAGTTTTGCCCTATGGAAATCCCTCCAACGTAGAAGAAATAAACTAAATGATATTTTACAAGATTTTGAGAAATCAAAAAAAATTACTCCCAAAATATTTGATTTTGATGATGCTGAAGACATGAGTGAAGAAGATAGATGGGAACAAGAGCAAATTTGGGAGACTCTTAGTATTGCAGAAAATAAAGAGGAATTAGAAAAAGAAATTCATACACTTGAAGAATTAATTGAAGATACAAAAAAAGTAATTGATCAAGAAGTAGAAATTAAATTACACGAACTCAAAAAGGGTATGAAAGAATTAGAAGAAAAATCAATTAACAAGAAAATTCTAATTTTTACTGAATCAAGAGATACTCTAGAATACTTAGAAAAACGAATTAAAACTTGGGGATACACAACAAGTACTATTCATGGAGGAATGCAACTTGCAGAAAGAATAGAGGCTGAAAAAATATTCAAAACTCAAACACAAATAATGATAGCAACAGAAGCTGCAGGTGAAGGTATCAATTTACAATTTTGTCATTTAATGATAAATTATGACATTCCATGGAATCCAAATCGATTAGAACAAAGAATGGGAAGAGTTCATAGATATGGGCAAAAGTTTGAAGTACACGTTCTCAATTTAATTGCACAAGATACAATCGAAGGTAGAATATTTAGAAGATTATTTGAAAAATTAGCAGAAATAAAAACAATGTTGGGTAGTGATAAAGTATATGATGTAATTGGTGAAATTTACTATGGAAAAGATCTTTCCAAACTATTAACAGATGCAGCAATGGGTGCAAGAACTGAAGAAGAAATCTTACAAGAACTAGAGATAACTGTTGATCCAGAATATATTCAAAAAATCAGAGAGGATTTAGGAGATACTTTAGCCACAAAACATATTGATTTTACACAGATCCAGGATTTAAGAGAAAGAGCAAGAGAAAACAAACTCATTCCAGAATACACTGCAGAATTTTTTAAAAGAGCATTTACAAAAGCAGAAGGAAAAATCAAAGAAAGACCAAGATCACTTTTTGCTATTGATTCCATACCATATTGGATTAGAAATATTACAAAAGAGGATAAATATAAAAAATCATTTGGGTCAACTCTCAATTCATATCCAAAAATTACATTTGATAAAGAAATTGAATCAAAAGATCAAGATGCCGAGTTTATTACATTTGGACATCCGTTATTTGAAGCAGTATTGGAATGGGTTAGTAGATCATTTTCAGCAGATTTGCAAAAAGGTACAGAGTTTATTGATCATTCAGGACATCTAAATGGATCCATTCTATTTTTTGAAGGGTCCATTAGTGATGGTACTGGAAGAATTGCAGGTAAACGATTATTTTCGTATTATGTGGATTCAGAAACAAATGTAGTGGAATACATTCAACCCACAATTCTTTGGGATTTAGAAGAATCAAAAGTAAAAAGTACTGGTTCAGTCAATCTTGAAAATTTAAAGAATAAAGTGCAATCAGAGGTTATCAAAACATTAAGAAATTATCAAAATGAATTACTAGAAGAAAGAAATAGACAAGCAGAAATTAAAGAAAAGTATGGTATTAAATCACTTCAGAAATTAATTTTTAATCATGATTCAGATTTATTACAACTAAGAGCAAGAAAAGATGCAGGGGATAATGTTGATCTTGCCATACGTAACAAAGAAGGAAGACAAAGACAATACATGGATAATAAGAAACATCTTGAGGATTTAATTCAAAGAGAGAAAAGTCTCACGATTAGCACGCCTACATTTTTGGGGATAGTTAAGGTAGTTTCACCTGGTGTAATTCAAGATGAAATGAGAGAGAACTCAGAATCTGAAAAAGTTGCAATGGATGTAGTAATGAAATTTGAAAGTGAACATAATAGGACTCCATCTGATGTTTCAAAAATCATTGGTCCTGGATATGATATTAAATCAATTGATGAAAAAGGAAACACACGTTACATCGAAGTTAAGGGGAGGAATGCAGTTGGTGCAGTTGCGCTATCAAAGAATGAATGGTTTAAGGCAAAACATCTTGCTGAAGACTATTATCTCTATGTGGTTTGGAATACAAAAGATTATCCTGGAACTGAATTAAAACCTCTAATTATTCAAGATCCCGCACATAATCTAAATCCAAAATTAAATATTCATTATTTGGTAGATGCATCAGAAATTAAAGAGAAGGCAGTATAATGGAACGCAGACATATTGAAGAGTCATTACCAATAAAACAAATTGGTCATAATTCAAAGAAAGAAGATGGTATTAAGAAAGGACATATCCGATCTATTCATAAATGGTGGGCACGCAGACCATTATCTGCATCTAGAGCGACTGTTTTTGCATCTTTGATTGAATATATTCCAAAAAATAATCTAAATGAATTTATTGATAAATTATCTCAGATAGAAAATTTAGATAACCAAATAGTAATAAAAAATGCACGAGAAAAAATTTTAAAATACAATAACGGAAAATCTCCAAAAATTTTAGATCCATTTGCAGGTGGAGGTTCAATACCTTTAGAATCTTTAAGATTAGGATGTAATACACATGCTTTAGATTATAATCCAGTAGCAATTTTAATTCAATTTTGTAGTCTGGTTTATCCAAATTCATTTACAGCTAAAGATGGAATTATGTCTGGATTACCATTTGAAATTGAAAAATGGGGGGATTGGGTATTATCAAAGGCCAAAATAGAATTGGATGGAATATACCCTCAACCCAAAAATTCTAACTTAGTAGGATATTTGTGGACTCGAATTATTACATGTGAAAATCCAAAATGTAAAGCAGATATTCCATTATTCAAAACATTTTGGATTTCACAAAAAAAGGGAATAATGTTTAAACCCATACGTGATAACAAAAAAATAGTATTAAAAATAATTGATAGTAACCATGAAAAGATCCCAGAAAATTTTGATCCAAAGGAAGGGAACATTGCAAAATCTGTAAGATGTTTTTCATGTCCAACAACTATAGACAATAAAACAGTTAGAAAATTATATCAAGAATCAAAATTTACTGAAAAAATCGCAATTAAATTTTTATCAGATATTAATGGGCGTAACAAAAAATATGAAATTGCAGATGAAAATGATCAAATTACATATGATGCATGTAAAGAACTTTTAGAAAATAAAATTAAAAAATTGAAAAAAGAATGGACGATAGAACCTATTCCGTTTGAAGAAACTCCGAAAGCAAAAGGTAGAGGTGCAGAACGAGCTTTTTCACTTCGTAACTATGGTCAAAATACCTGGGGAGATGTTTTTAACATAAGACAAAAACTAGTTTTACTTACATTTACTGAACAAATTCAAAATGCGTACAAACAAATGATTTTAGAAGGATATGATGAAGATTCAGCAAAAATAATTACAACATATTTGGGATTGAATTTAAGTAATTTAGCAAGAATTCAATCAGTATTAACAAGATATAGAAGTGATACAGGTTCATTTGAAAAAGTTTTTTCACAATCCGCAATTGAAATGATACATGATTATGGAGAAGTTAATTCATTTAGAGGAAAATCAGAATGGAGTAAAGGAATTTTATCAATTTCCAGATCTGTTACACACTGTTTAAAAATAAATAATAAAATGATTAAGGTTTCAATAGGATCTGCCACTAAATTACCTTATGAAGATGGATATTTTGATGCAGTGATAACAGATCCTCCATATTATGACAATGTTCCATATTCCTATTTTTCAGATTTTTTTTATGTTTGGTTAAAAAGAAGTATAGGATTTCTATATCCTGAATTATTTTCAACACCATTAACTCCGAAAACTGATGAAATTGTTGTTTATTCTGATAGAGAAGGGGGATTCAAAGGAGGAGAAATATTTTTTGAGAATATGCTTCAAAAATCGTTTAAAGAGATTTATCGAGTTTTAAAACTAGAAGGTATTGCAATTATTGTTTATGCACATAAATCTACAGACGGTTGGGAAAAATTAATTCATTCAATACTAAATTCAGGATTAGTAGTTACTGCAGCATGGCCAATCAGAACTGAATTAAAAGGAAGACGTAGATCAATTAAGGCAGCATCTTTAGCATCATCAATTTACATGGTAGCAAGAAAATGGAAAAAAGAAGAGATTGGATTTTATCGAAATGTAAAAAAAGAATTGAAACAATATCTTAACAAAAAACTAGAACAATATTGGAAAGAAGAGATCATTGGTGCTGACTTTTTTATTTCATCTATCGGTTCGGCAATTGAAGTATTTGGAAAATATGAGAAAGTTATTGATGATAATGATAAACCAATTTCTGTTTCTAAACTACTAGAAGATACAAGAGAAATTGTTACTAATTATGCAATTAATAAGGTAATCAAAGGAGAATTCTCTGATAATATCTCTCAAATGACCCGATTCTATATTTTATGGAGGTGGGCATATGGTGAAGCTAAAGTTCCTTTTGATAGTGCGTTAAAAATGGCACAAAGTGTTGGAATGGATTTAGAACATGAATGGAACAAAGGTTTCATTGTAAAAGAAAAAGAATTCATTCGTGTTTTAGGTCCTGATGAAAGAAATGATGATTTAAACGATCCTCAGGATTTAATTGATATTTTACACAAGATGCTTCAAATTTGGACAACAGGAAAGATCAATGACGTTGATAAATTCCTAGAAGAAAAAGGATACAAAAATAGTGAGGTTTTCAAGCGTGTTGCACAAGCAATTTCTGAATCCCTCCCTCTAGAAAGCACTGAAAAGAAATGGTTGGATGGCTTTCTTACTGGTTTTAAATCTGATGACTCTCAAAGTGGAACTCAAAGTAAATTGACATTTGAGGAAGGAAAATAAATTTGGAACGTAGATTTATTGAAGAAGATTTTCCCGTCAAGGAAATTAGTAAAATTTCTACAGATGAAAAATCTAGTAACAAGAAAGGACTCTCAACATTTCATATATGGTGGGCTCGTAGACCTCTTTCTGCATCTAGAGCCACTATTTTTAGTTCGTTAATTGATATACCTGAAAAACCAAAAGAAAAAACTTCTTTAGAAAATTTTATAATTAAATTATCTAAACTTGAAAATTCTTCTAATTTAACAATTCTTAATGAAGCAAAAAAAATGATTTCCGAGAAAAATTATGCCCCAAAAGTATTAGATCCTTTTGGTGGTGGGGGAAATATTCCATTAGAAGCATATAGATTGGGATGTGAAACATATTCCTCAGATTACAATCCTGTTTCTGTTTTAATCCAAAAATGTGTACTTGAATACCCTGCAAGATTTGGTAATGAAATGAACTCTAATGGATTAATCAAAAATAATAGTAATCTTTTAAGTGACATAGAAAAAATTGCAATAAAAGTAAATGATAAAACAAAAAAAGAGTTAGAGTTTTTATTCATTACAGATCCTAAAGAAATTATTCTAGGATACATTTGGGTAAAATTTGTCACATGTAAGAATCCAAAATGCGGTTTACAAATCCCCATTTTGCCAAATTATTGGTTATGTGATAAAACAAATAAAAAAGTTGCAATTTATCCAAAAAAAGAAAATTCAAAAATTAATTTTGAAATTGTTGGGGATGGATATTCAAAAATACCTTCTGAGTTTACACCAAAAAATGGAAACATGATTCAAGCACATCTAAAATGCTTATTTTGCAATTCAATTATTGATCCATCTGAAATAAAAAAAATATTTCATTCAAAAAAATATGAAGAAAAAATTATTGCAGTAGTATATCTTGAAAAAAATAAGAAAGGAAAAAAATATCGATTGCCCCTAAAAACAGATTTAGATTTAATGAAAAAAGCCGATAATTTGCTAAAAGAAAAGGAGATTAAATTAAAGAAAGAATGGGGGTTAGAACCAATACCTGATGAAATTATTCCAACTCCAGATTTAAAAGAATATGAATTGGGAGGAGTCACTTGGAAATCAGTTTTACCTGTGTTATATGGTATGACTAAATGGAAGGATCTTTTCAATAGACGTCAAACACTTGTTCTTGTTACATTTATCGAAAAATTACGCATTACTTATCACGAAATGCTAAAAGATGGATTTGATGATGAATATGCTGATGCAATCATTAGCTATCTTGCATTGAGTATTGACAATCTTGCTGAAAAAAATAATCGATTAAACAGATGGGTAACAAATGTTGAAGCCGTTGCAGGGGTTTTTGCAATGCAAATTCTCCAAATGAGGTGGATCTATGCTGAAGCAAATCCTTTTGAAGGTTCCATTGAGTGGCTACGATTAGTTAATTACAAGATGGGCGGACTTTTTAATTGGAATCATAATTACAAGGCAAAAAAAATCCCAAACGTTAGATTTACATCAGCAACGGATTTGGATTTTGATGATGAATATTTTGACGCAGTAATTACAGATCCTCCATATTATGATATGATACCATATGCTATTTTATCTGACTTTTTTTATGTATGGTTAAAACGTAGTTTAAATTATATTCATCCAGAATTATTTTCTACACCCTTAAGTCCTAAAACTGAAGAAGCAACATCTGAACTTTCTTCTATCAGAGGAATTAACAAGAAGGATGTGCATACAATTTCCCCTACAATTAAAACAAAGGAGGATTTCGAGGTTACTTTATCAAAGTCATTTAAAGAGATGAGTAGAGTTCTTAAAAAAAATGGAATTGTGATTGTTGTTTATGCTCATAAATCTACTGATGGATGGGAAACTTTGATTAATTCATTATTAGATTCAGGATTGGTAGTTACTGCCGCATGGCCTATCAATACAGAACGTAAAAGTAGATTCCGTGCAAATGATTCTGCTACTCTTGCTTCTTCAATATACATGATTTGTAGAAAATGGGAAAAAGAAGAAATTGGATTTTACAGAGATGTGAAAAAAGAGTTGAAACAATATCTTAGCAAAAAATTAGAACAATTATGGAATGAAGGTATTGCAGGAGCTGATTTCTTTATTGCTTCTATAGGATCTGCTATAGAAGTATTTGGGAAATATGAGAAAGTAATTGATGATAACGATGAACAAATTTCAGTTTTAAAATTATTAAATGATACAAGAGATATTGTTACTGATTATGCAATAAACAAAGTAATCAAAGGGGAATTCTCTGATGCAATTTCCACAATGACCAGATTCTATATTTTATGGAGATGGGCATATGGTGAAGCAAAAGTACCTTTTGATGATGCATCAAAAATGGCACAAAGTGTAGGAATTAATTTAGAAAATGAATGGAATAAAGGATTCATAATAAAAGATAAAGATATGATAAGAGTGATTGGACCCCAAGATAGAAATGAAGATGAGCTAGAAGATACTCCTGATTTAATTGATATTTTACACAAGACGCTTCAGATTTGGAAACAAGGAAAAATGAATGAAGTTGATAAATTCCTAGAAGAAAAAGGATACAAAAATAGTGAGGTTTTCAAGCGTGTTGCACAAGCAATTTCTGAATCCCTCCCTCTAGAAAGCACTGAAAAGAAATGGTCGGATGGATTTCTTACTGGTTTTAAATCTGATGACTCTCAAAGTGGAACTCAAAGCAAACTGTTTTTGGACGGAGAAGAATAGAATATGGGACGAAAATTTATTGAGGAATATTTTCCCATCAAGGAAGTTAGTTTAGAGTGTCAAAACGAACAAAATACTAGAAAACAAAGTCTAGCTGATATTCATATGTGGTGGGCTCGTCGTCCATTATCTGCATCTCGTTCAAGTATCTATGCATCATTAATTCCAGTACCAACTAAAAAAAATATTTTTCTTCAAAAAGAATTTATAAAAAAATTATCTAACATTGAAAGTTTTTTAGATTTAAATTTAATTGGAGATGCAAAGAAAAAGATTAAAAATTTCAACAATAGTTTAAAAATTTTAGATCCTTTTTCAGGAGGAGGATCAATTCCTTTTGAATCCTTAAATTTAGGTTGTGATGTATACGCTTGTGATTATAATCCTGTTGCCGTGACAATTTTAAAAAGTATTTTAGACTTCCCGTTTACTAATTCAAATGTAACAAAAAACAATAAAACGATAAAAAATATAAAAACTCAAATTTTAATTGATCTTGAAAAATACTCAAATTACATATGTGAACAAAGTAAATTAGAATTAGAGTCATTTTACTCCTCAAATGATGAAAATAATCAAGAATTAGGATACATTTGGGCACACCAAATTCAATGCCCCAATTTAAAATGTAAAAAACCAATTCCTCTAATAAAGCAATTTTGGTTATCTAGAAAAAATAATCGAAAAATTGCATTTTATCCAGAAACAAAATCTGAACTAACATTCAAAATAATTGGAGATGGTTATGAAAAAATTCCAAATCACTTTGATCCTTCAAAAGGGACTATAAAAAGAGGAATTGCTGAATGTCTTTTTTGTAAATCTGTAATTGATGGAAAAGAAGTTAAAAAATCCTTTACAACAAAAAATGTAAAAGAAAAATTAATTGTTATAGTTTCAAAGCAAGGAAAAGAAAAAAAATATAGAATTGCAAATGAAAATGATTATAAAAAGATTGTAAATGTAAATCAAAATTTACAAAGAAAGATTGTGAAGTTAAAAAAAGAATGGGGAATTAACCCAGTTCCTGATGAACCTGTACCTCCAAAAGAATCGCATAGATCTGTTGGTAGTCAACTACCATTGTATGGAATAGAAACTTTTGGTGAATTATTTAATTCTAGACAGTTACTGACAAATATTGTTTTTACAGAAAAAATTAGAGACTCTTATGATGAAATGATAAATCAAGGATATTCTGAAACATATTCAAGAGGCATTATTACCTACTTGGGTTTGTCATTAAGTAAACATTCAAGCTATAATGCAAAATTATGTTGGTGGGAACCTACAGGTGAAAGAGTTTTCAATGTTTTTGGAAGACAAACTTTTGCAATGGTGTATGATTATTCAGAACAGAACCCATTTGGTACTTTAACTGGAAACATTCAAAAAATATTAAATAATACAAAATTAATTCTAAATAAAATTCTAGATACTGAAATTACTAATTCTGCAAAAGTTTTTCAACATTCAGCAACATCATTGGATTTTGAAGATGATTATTTTGATGCTGTTTTTACAGATCCACCATATTATGATAATATCCCATACTCTTATCTTTCTGATTTTTTTTATGTTTGGTTAAAAAGAAGTATAGGTTTTATAGACACAGTACATTTTTCAACTCCACTTACGCCTAAAACTGATGAGATTGTTGCATATTCAAATAATGTTGAAAAAATAACTGGAAAAGATTACTTTGAAAAATTATTAAAAAAATCATTTATTGAAATTCATCGTGTACTAAAAACTAATGGTGTAGGTTATGTAGTTTATTCACATAAATCTACAGAGGGATGGGAGACATTAATTGCAGCAATGCTCGAAGCAGGCTTAGTCATTACTGCTTCTTGGCCAATCAAAACTGAGATGTCCACAAGATTAGTAGCAAATGAAACTGCATCATTAAATTCTTCAATCTATATGATAATAAGAAAATGGAAAAAAGAGGAAGTTGGTTTTTATCGTGATATAAAAAAAGAATTACAAAAATATTTAGAAAAAAAATTAGAACAATTATGGAATGAAGGAATTTCTGGTGCAGACTTTTTTATCTCTGCAATTGGTTCTGCAATAGAGGTTTATGGTAAATATGAGAAAGTAATTGATGATAACGATGAACAAATTTCAGTTTTAAAATTATTAAACGATACAAGAAAAATTGTTACAGATTATGCTATAAACAAAGTCATCAAGGGAGAATTCTCTGATGAAATTTCCCAAATGACTAGATTTTACATATTGTGGAGATGGGCATATGGTGAAGCTAAAGTTCCTTTTGATGATGCATTAAGGATGGCACAAAGTGTTGGAATTGATATTGAACACGAATGGAACAAAGGATTCATTGTAAAAGAGAAGGAATTCATTATGGTTTTAGGTCCTGATGAAAGAAATGATGATTTAAACGATCCTCAGGATTTAATTGATATTTTACACAAGACGCTTCAGATTTGGAAAAAAGGAAAAATAAATGAAGTTGATAAATTCCTAGAACAAAATGGATACAAAAATAGTGAAGTTTTCAAACGTGTTGCACAAGCAATTTCAGAATCATTATCTATTGAAAGCACTGAAAAGAAATGGTTGGATGGATTTCTTACTGGTTTTAAATCTGAAAATTCTTCAGAAACAAGTCAAAGCAAACTGTTTTAATTCGAGTTTATTTTATTGAATATCATATAATGGCTTTTCACGAAATTGCAATTCCTCATAAAGATATTTTATCGCAAAATTATACAGCTGAAGTATATGCAGCAAAGCTTTGGGATGTTTACAAGAAAAGAGGATCTGATGAGTATAAAGACTCAAAAACATTTTTTGAAAAAACATATCTTACTGGCAATCTTAAAAAAATATTAGATTCTATTAAACAAAGATTAGATGGGAATGGTGGAGGTCATTTTCGTTCTATATCTACGCCTTTTGGAGGAGGTAAAACTCACACACTAATTGCATTATATCATAAATGTGCAGAATGGAATGTTAAACCCGTAGTTTTAGTTGGAAATGAGATTGATCCTAATAAAGAAACATTGTGGGGAATGATTGAAGAGCAATTAACAGGAAAAATTGACAAACTTTCAGGAAATGTCTCTCATGGTGGCGAAGCATTAAGACAAGTACTTGAAAAACAAAATCAACCTGTTTTAATATTAATTGATGAATTATTACATTATGTAAACAGAGCCGATGGCATAAAAGTTGAACAATCAACTCTTGCTCAACAAACAATTGGATTTGTTCAAGAACTTAGTGAAGCAGTTAGCGGTTTAAAGCAAGTTTGTGTTGTAGTGACATTACCATCAAGTGCAAATGAACAATTAGGTGATGAGAGATATACTGAACTGTATGAACAATTACAAAAATTTGCGGGAAGAACTAAAGATACTATCACTCCCGTTTCAGATAATGATATACCAAGAATCATTCGCCAAAGATTATTTTCATCAACAGATGCACAAATACGAGATAGATCAGAAAAAATTATAGAAGATTTTGTTAGTTATTGTGATGAAGAAGGATTAATCCCTGAAGGAATGCAAGTATCTCAATATCGAGAAGAATTTTACAAAAGTTATCCATTTTTACCTCAGGTTATTGATGTTTTATACAAAAGGTGGGGAACAATTGCTAAATTCCAACGAACGAGAGGAGTTTTACGGTTATTGTCTCTTGTGACAGGGTCTCTGGCAACAAGTGAGAAACAATTTATCAGTTTAGGGGACTTTGATTTGAGCAATAATGAAATTCAACAAGAATTGATAGGTTACCTTGATGTTCAATTTCATGGTGTTATTGCAAAAGATATCACGGGTGTAGATTCAGGAGCCTCAAAAGTAAATCAATTGGTTCCAGATCAATACAAAGGGAAGAAGTTAGGAATTAGAGCTGCTACTGCAATTTTTATGTATTCACACTCTGGAACTACTGGAGTTAATGGAGCTACAGAATCTGAAATTAAAAGAGCAACATGTTCACGTGGAATTCCTTCTGCCCAAATAAGTGAAGTATTAAATCAATTTAGAAATCAATTATTTTATTTGAATATTACAAATGACAAATATCTATTTACAAAAGAAGCAAATATTTTAAAAATTAAAGTTGACACAATGGAGAATATTAAACAAAGAGATCTTGATGAGGCTGAAAAAATATTGATCAAAAATAATATTGGGAAAACTCAGAAACTGAGAGTAATATCATGGCCAACAAATCCTAAAGATGTAGAAAACTCACATTCTCTAAAATTAATTCTTATGAAAGAAAATGATATTCAATTAATTCAATCAATTTATGAAACTATTGGAGAATCTCCAAGAGTATATAGAAATAACATTTTATTTTTAGCACCATCTGATGGTGAAAAAGGAAAGTTTCTAAATTCATTAAAAAGTAAAATTGCATGGGAGAAAATTAAAGCAGATGCACAAATTATTCTTAAAGAGGCACAGATTGTTCAACTTGATAGTGAATTAAAAAAAGAAAATAGTAGATTAAATGATTTAATTAAAGACTATTACAGTACTCTGTATCTTCCTGACAAAGAAGGTCCAACAAAACATCCCTTTAACGTTCCATTAAATATAGATAAAACAATTGATGAAATCATTTTTGATCATCTTGTAGAGGAGGATCAAATTCATCCAAAACTTGGAGCGTCATTTTTGAAAAATTATTATTTAAAAAATCAAAAATATGTGGAAACATCAAATCTCTATGAATCTATGCTTAGAACTCCTGGTGAAAGAAGACCAATTAGTAAAGAGGTTATAGAAAATGCCATAATTAATGGGGTTTTAAGCGGAGAATTTGGAATAGGTGAACTTGAAAATGATGTTGCGATTCCAAAATTATTTAAAAAACCAACTCAGGTAAGTTTTGAATCAGGTGAGATCATACTTCAGGCATCACTTTGTGAAGAAGATCCAGAATACTTTTGTGATAAATGTGGTCATAAATCAAGTAGTAAAGAAGAACTAGATTCACATTATGAATCCCATACTGAATCTCCAGGTGAAGAAACAAAAGAACCATTAGATGATTCAATAAAAAATCTAGACTTTGGCTTTACTGTTCCAGAAGGACAAATAAACAATATCAGTCAAATGTTATTAAAAATAGCATCACATTACAAAGATTTGAAATTAAAAGTTGAAGCTGATAATGGCAAGATGACAAAACATGATCTAGATTTGATAAAAGAAACACTCCGACAAATTGGTTCTTACTCAGATTTATTATAATTATAATGACATCTACAAAATCATTAGATCATAGATATAGAATTAATATAGAAATTGGAATGAGAGTAATGATAAAAGAAGAAAATAATCTAGAATTGATTCCTGGCTATGTTAAAGAAATTATCACACAAGATGTATTGAATGAATCTGGAATCAAGGTTATCTGTGAAGATAACAAGATTGGCAGAGTTAAACACATTGGTACAGAAACTAATTTTATGTCCACAATGGAACTAATTACTAATCTAGAAAAAAAATTAAGACAGTTAATTGCAGAAGAATTATCACGGGATGATTCTGATTGGTGGGAAAATAAAATAAATCCTACAATTAGAGAGAATGCAGAATTAAAGCATTCTAAAAATCAGACAAAAAAGAAACTACTTCAAATTCCAAATTATGAACTAATTGAAGAGACTGATTTTCCGGAATTATTATCCATTATGACTGGTAAAAAAAATTGGAAGAATAATTTTGAAAATATTTTTCATGATGAAAAAGCTCTTTTTGTAAAACTAGATGAATTAGCACCCTATCGAAATCTTCCAGCACATAGCAAAGACATTACCCCTCATATTGAGAAAAAAATTCAGGTGTATTATGATGATATAATTTTTTTAATTGAAGATTATCAAAAAAAGTGATTTTATAAAATATTTTTTATTTTTAGATTGTAACAACCCCATGCTGATTAACATTTGTGACATTAGAGTGCCATTTTCTGTGGTACTGGTCATTTTTCTTGTCGGTATGAATTGGAATCAGTTTTTTGGACTTTGAATCCTCAACTACGTGCTTGATTTGCTCTCCGTCTCCGTGCCCAGAAACGTGCACCTGGTGCCACTTGTCCTCGCGATTTATCACTCCAAAATGAACAAACCAGTTTTTTATCTGCTTTTCTTTGATAATCATCTCATCATTAAACGGCTCAGTTAGTGACCTAACGTATGAGGAGCCTTGTGCGGGCTTTACATCAATCAAGTCTTGCAGTCTAAAGTCACTGCAATAAAAGATGAAATCCTTTTGATTTTTTTGTATGTCTCTATAGTCAACTGCATTTGGATAGTCTAAAAATTCCCTTTGCCATATTCCATAGTCTTGAAGTAATTGTCGTTCTGTGAATGTCTCAATGTCTTTGTCAATTAGCCCCCATGATCCTCTCTGAATATACACTTTGATATTTTCATCAGTTGGTGATGGATATTTTCCTTTCAAGTTTTCAGACTCGTTAAATAATTTTAACAAATATGCTTGCTTCATGTCAATTACCAAATAGCGATTACTATTTTTTGCTGCAATGTAAAATGACAACAG
>Ga0233434_1002434_pt1 | contig 16329 bp, 18 predicted proteins | sample SI_122_August201_4_FD_182738 | JGI IMG/M metagenome (GOLD analysis project Ga0233434, IMG submission 182738) | Seawater microbial communities from Saanich Inlet, British Columbia, Canada - SI_122_August2016_120_MG | ecosystem: Environmental > Aquatic > Marine > Inlet | place: Canada: British... | reverse complement strand
ATTTTTATCAAATCCAGCCTGAAAGCCACAAGGTCTTTGGCCTTTTGCAAACCCCAATCTTCAAAATACTTGCCATAATATTCAGGGTTATAAGGGATGCCCAGCATAGTGGGAGAGTCAAACCCCTCTACCAACAGACCGCACTCATGATTGGTCGACAAGTTCATTGGCCCTATCAGACGAGCATACCCTTTTTCCTGACACCACTGATAAGCCTTGTCCAACAAAAAGCGGAAGAGGTTTGGATCATCCATCGCCTCAAACATGCCAAACATTCCAGCAAGCTCTGAATGAACCTCCTGATAGCCCTGATCATGAACCAGGGCAATTCTGCCCACGGGTGATCGATCACTATCAAGCGCCAAAAAAAGATCGACTTCAGCATGTTCGAAAAAAGGATTGATGTCAGGATTCAGGAACTTTTTACGTTCCTGAATAAGGGGGGGAACCCAGCACGGCTGGTCTTTATAAACTTTCCAGGGTAGACGAATGAATCGTTCCAGGTCCTGTTTGGTTTCAACCTTTACTAGTTCAAAACCCATTTTTACTTAGGAATAACACCTAACTTTGTCCCAAGTTTCTTGAAAGAACCAAGTACTTTATCAAGATCTTTCTGGTCATGAGCCGAGGTATAGCTGGTACGAATCATAGCGTTAAGAGGTGGCACAACGGGTGATACTGCGACTCCCGCAAAAACCCCATCATCAAAAAGGAGTCGGTTCAAATAAAGAGTGAGAGCTTCTTCTCCTATTTTTATGGGAACAATAGGAATAGAATTGTTATTCACCTGAAAGCCCATATCAAAAAACCCTCTTTTTATATAAGCCGTATTCTCCTGCAACTTATCGATACGTTCTGGCTCACTGATCATGATATCCAGACCCGCAATGACCCCGGCAACCGATGCGGGCGGAAGAGCTGCTGTAAAAATAAATGCGGAGGCTTTATGGCGAATGAATTCGGTGATCTTGGACTTGGCAGAAATAAACCCACCGATGGAGCCCAGGCTTTTGGAAAACGTTCCCATATAAATATCTATTTCGTCTTCCAGGTTGTAGTAGCTGGCAACGCCCTTGCCATTTTCACCCATGACACCCAGGCCATGAGCCTCATCAACCATGACGTTGGCGCCATAATCTTTCGCAAGTTTCACAATAGCAGGAAGATTGGCAATATCGCCGCTCATACTGAATATACTGTCAGTAATAATTATTTTTCCTTCAACATCTGAATATTTTTTCAAATAATATTCAAGATGATCCATATCATTATGCTGATAGCGGACAGTCTTTCCCGGTGCTACCCCACACCCCTCGTAGATACTGGCATGGTTCTCCCGGTCTGAAAAAGCCACATCTTTTCTACCCAATAGACAGGCAATGGTACCCTGGTTAGCCTGAAACCCCGTGGACATGACAATGGTATCTTCCCGGTTCAAAAAAGAAGAAATTTCACTTTCCAAGGTCTTATGCAGATCGAAAGTGCCATTGAGAAAACGGCTGCCGGTACAACCAATGCCAAATCTCCCCAATGCATCCCTAGCCGCTGCGACCACACGAGGGTCTTGAGCCAGTCCAAGATAATTATTGGTAGAAACAGAAATAGCTGGCTTCCCGTCAATAACAACATGGCACCCGTCAATCTCCTCAATCGCTCTGAAATACGGATAAATCCCTAGTTCCTTAGCTTGTTCTGGCGCAAAATAGCCGAAGCATTTTGCCAGAATCCCTTTGTCTTTACTGTTGGGGGGGCGCAGGTGGGAATTTTCAAAATCAAACTTCTTTTTTAACAAAGAAGTGATTTTACTCTTCTTTAAATGAGAAGGTTCTCCGTCATCACTTTCAAGTTCACTGAGCAGGGTAAAAGGTTTTGTCATAAGTTTCTCACCAGAAATTTATAAGAGTCCATAAGCTATCATTTCAGTTGGCGGCCTGTTTCCACAACTGGTTCAGCGTCGGAAGCAATCCCGAGCAAACAGTTTGACCGTATAGGGAGTTCTCTCCTTGATCCAGAATCAGTCGGCGATGTGCCTCTTCTAGTGCGTGATAAGGCAGATCAGGAAACAAGTGATGAGTCGCATGAAAACGGAGCCCCACGGGAGCCCATAAAGGAGTCATCCATCTATTCCCGGGAATATTGACAGAGTCCAGCATTTGATTTGGGTAGCTCATCGCATCTTCCTTGGGGTTTTGATAGCGGTGAGCCCCCAGGGTTCTAATGGAATTAATCATAAAAATCAACGCCTCAACACAGTACCACAGGATTAAGGCCATCGCAGGAATAATTTCCGTCAAAACGGCCCCCAGAAATGCCCAGGCAAAAACACACGCCAAAAACTCTTGTATTTTCCAATCTTCCGCATTCCTCCAGGAAGATTCCGGTCGCTCGTAATCCAAGTCGATAACCAGGGCAGACATCCTGGCCATCAAAAAATATCTCAATTTCTTATTAATCAGGGACAGGGGTGTTAGAACTGAAAAACGCGCTAAAAATATAATCGGGACCAGAAATGAAAAAAGAACATGAATAATAATCCATTTTCTTCCCTTTAAAGCGAAAGGGAAATACTCCCCATCCTTTTCGGTTCCATAGAAATTCTGTTTATGGTGATCGAAGTGAACAGACTGATAAAGAAAAATGGGAAGCATCAGAGGAAAACCGCAAAGTATATTCCAGGTCCAACGGAATACCTTGAAGGTATTTTTTTTGAAATGGACAATCTCATGGATGAACAATACCGCCCGGTACAAAGACAGACAGCAAAGAGTCACAAAGAAAATTTGTCGGGATGAAAAAATCGGGGCCATCAAGGCCAGAGCAAAAGTGCCCCAGCCCAGAATGGCGCTGAATAAAAAATCCGCCCAATAAATAAAGGGGTTGGGTCTAAAGAGATCTTTAACCAGTTCTCGCGCTCTGCCCATCGGGAAATCTTCCTGCTCCCGCGAGTTCTTTTGGTCGGTCTGTTGCGTCAATACAATCGCCCTAATGATGAGTTGTTATTTTTTTTCTGCGCAGGACACGCACAATACATTTTCCGGCATGAGCATGATGCGACCTTTTGGAATCGGGTTTGCACATCGCACACAAATTCCAAAATCTGGCATGTCTACCTTACTTAAAGCTTTTTCAAGTTTGACCAGTTTAGCCTGGGCTGAATTTAACGAAGCTTCGCTAATGTTCTGGCTACTGATTGCCTCCATTCTGGTGAGACGGCCTATGGCGTTGTCGGGAGAAACCGGCTTGGAGGTTTCAGTAAAACTTTCTATCAAGTGCTTTTGCACCTCGATCTCTTCAACAATTTGCTTTTTAAATTCCGCTCTACCTTCATCATCCATACACGACCCTACCATTAATGCGTAAAAATCGGACTACTTTTGAACTGGAATAAACCCGGACATTGCGCATCTCTGAGCCAATAGAGGAGTGAAACGATCGGTGTCCTGAGAGAGGTCATCCATAAACTCATGCGCCAGATTCTGATCTTCAAAACACTCGTAAATATCATCCAGAAATCCACCTCGTAAAAGTGGATGCTCAAGAAAACCCTGGCCTGATCGGGTAAAAATTTCCAACGGCCATTCGGTCACTTCGACTCGCTCCAGACCCAGCTCCTCCAGCCACTGTTTCGCATGATTGGCAGAAGGGCGTTCCTCTATATATTCGGACAGAGCCTTTCGTTCTTTCTCCAGATTTCTCCTCTTCATTTCCTCATCCACGAGATCCCATAAAGAGTCAAAAGTTCCCATCGAGGGAAAAGTCAGAACAATTTGTCCGCCCGGCTTTAAAAACTGGACCAGGTTGCTGAGGGCCTCAAAACGGTTCGGGCGAAAAAACATGAAGGAGAGGTTGCCGGTAATGCGGTTGAAACGCGGAAGCGTTGGTGGCAAAAAACGCATATCCCCAACTTCAAATTGCAACCATGGCAAATCTTGACCTTGAATTGATCGAGAGCGCAGCACTTGCCCCTGATGAATATCAACCGCCAACACACTGCCTTCAGGCCCGACTTGTTCAGCAAGGTGAAATGCCGGGATCCCTCCCCCAGCGGCAATATCCAACACCGAGTCACCCGGATGCAGCTCCAGTTTATGCATTAATAGTTCTGCAAACGGGGTAGACCAAGGGTCATTTTTGGGCAAAGACCATGAAAAGGCCATAACATTCCTTTCAGTTTTTAATCCCGGACCAATCCGGTTATTATAAAGCAATCATTATTCTACCGGATAAACGGCCCAGCATGGATATTTTTACCGACGACAGACTTCCCGATTCATACGCCATCTGCCTTATCGGCCATGGAAGCCGCGACCCAAAAGGAGTCAAGGAATTTCTAACCCTGGCGCAAAAATTACATATAAGAAAGTTCTGCCAAATAGTAGAATCCGGTTTTTTGGAATTTGCCAAACCAAATATCACTGAAGCTTTGTCCGCTTGCCGACGTAATGGCGTTAAAAATATCATTATACTTCCGGGTATTTTATTTTCCGGAAAACACACGCAAAGGGATGTCCCCCACACTGTCGACGAGGTGTTTCGAAATCATCCAGAAATCAACTTGATTTTTGCCGAGCCTCTGGCAACTCAACCCAAAGCTATTGAAGCCTGCCAGAAGCGTATTGAGGAGGAAGAAAAGAATTCTCCAAAACCGTTTTCCCGGTCAGAGACATTGCTCATGACTATTGGTCATGGAAGCCGCGACACCGACTTCAACTCCGAAGTTGAAAAAACACTTTCCCATCTGGGAGAAAAAATGGGCTTTGAAAAAACGCTTCCTTGCTTTGCAGGGACGTCTCAACATTACCTGGATGACATGCAGGAGAAATTCTCTCCACAAGGATTCCGCCGTGTCATCCTATTACCCTTTTTTTTATTTAACGGAATATGGGTCAAACGCGTGCATACTCTCGCCGATACTTTTCAGAGCAAATACCCCGACACAGAATTCCTAAAGGCCTCATGCCTCAGCCATCATGACTTAATCATTGACGCTTTGATTCAAAGAGTCAGAGAAAGTGTTTCAAAAAAATCACCCTGATTTCAAAGGGGTGAAGTTCAAGACAACTTTTAAAACCACATTTCTCACTCAAATTAAAACTGTCCCGACTATAATAGGCTTCAAAGCTAAAGCAGGAGCACAACCCAAATCTATCAATATCAGCAGTGATTTTTCTGAACTATTAAAATGGATATAACAAACCAAAAACCCTGGCACGAAATTGGCGTGGAAGTCGATGCTAATTTCTCCAGCCGTGAAATGCTTTACAAAGCCAAACTCGATTGGGAGGTTTCCAAAATTCCTTCTCAACGACCCAAGTCTTATGGCAACCAAGAGACAATGAGGTTCTTCAAGGGGTTTTTCGAAGCGGGCGAGGCAGATATCGAAACCATCGGCAGTCTCGATGGGGCAAGAATTCTTTGGGGACTTGCCCGACTGAATCAGGACTTTACCCTGACGGGAGAAGACAAAGTAAAAGGCTACGTCTTACTGGCTTCTCGCAATGAAAGCAGGGAAAAAATTGAGATCCAGTTTATCACCGTGCGAGATAGTTGCCACAATATGCTACCCATCGCATCCAAAGCAAAGCCGCATATTAAAAACATATTCAGGAGAACGTTTAATCCCTCCTTTCCATTCATTAATCAGAAGCCTCAAGCCTTTGATGATGAGATGAATAAAAAAGTAGCCACCATGGTCGGGCTCGGACGCGAAGCGATTTCTAATTTCGCGGCAGATGCGAAGCAACTGGCAGACAAAAAAGTAGCCACACCAATATCATGGCAATATATGTTTAATGTCTTCCAACCGGAAACTATCAAAAATATTCCCAGCATAGGGGAAAAAGAAGTCGCAGAGCTCGCGGAGAAGAACACCAAGCTGGCAATAGAAACCCTCTCTCAGGTTTCTGAGCAGCAAACCGACGACATGACAGCGTGGAGCTTGCTCAACGCGGTGACCCACATTATCGATCATCGCCTCGGAAGCAATCAGGACTCCCGCCTACGGCAGGCCTGGTTCGGCTCCAACGCGAAACTCAAAACACGAGCCCTCGAACTTGCATTGGCGTTATAAGATCAGATGGATGATAGACAGCCTGTTTAAATTTAATTTATTTTCAGGTGTTCTGGATCGCCGCACTCCCTTCGGTAGTTCGCGATGACGTGCTTGAGATTAAATGGTGACTATTCCAAATAATCACGACCCCGAGCACGCTTAGCTAATGCCTTACCTGACACCCCCATAAGAAATCCCTGACAAGTTAGCCATATCCTGTTTCCAGGTTGTGAGATCATTGAGTTGAAATTCATTAACATGCCCGTGACCGCAAGCTCTCGCCATCACTTTCATCAACTCAACCGAGGCCCGGAAAAAATTATCAAGACGCTTGGCAGATTCTTCGACAAGCAATCTTTCTCTCAAATGATCTTTCTGAGTGGCAATGCCAACGGGACAATTATTACTATTACACGCTCGCATTCCTATACAACCTATAGCCTGTAAGGCAGAGTTAGAAAGGGCGATCGCATCGGCCCCCAAAGCTAGAGCTTTGGCAAAATCGGCGGGGATTCTTAATCCACCCGTGATAACCAAAGTCACGTCTTTACGATCCAAGCTATCAAGATGCCGTCTGGCTCTTGCCAAAGCCGGAATCGTGGGCACGGAAATATTGTCGCGAAAAATTAAGTGGTGCGGCTCCTGTTCCGCCACCGCGTCCATCTAAAATGATGTAATCGACGCCCACTTCTAAAGCGGCATCAATATCTTTTTCTATATGTTGCGCAGATAGTTTGTATCCAATAGGAATGCCTCCTGTCGCCTCTCTAACCTGATGAGCAAACTCCTTGATCGGTTTGGTATCTGTCCAATCGGGAAAACGCGGTGGGGAGATAGCGGCTTCGCCTTCATTCAGCCCACGAACCTCAGCAATTTTGCCTTTGACTTTATCTCCTGGCAGGTGACCTACCGTCCCTGTTTTTGCGCCCTGCCCGCCTTTAAAATGAAATGCCTGACAGCGTTTAACTTTATCCATCGAATAGCCGAATCTCCCTGAGGCAAGCTCGTAGAAATATCTGCTATTGGCGCCCTGCTCTTCCGGGAGCATTCCGCCTTCACCGCTACAGATACCCGTTCCCGCCATTTCTGCTCCCATCGCCAACGCGATTTTGGATTCTTCAGAAAGAGCCCCGAAACTCATATCAGAAACAAATAAAGGAATATCCAGCTTGAGAGGTTTTTTTGCTCCGGGACCAATAACAGTTTCTGTACCGACCGGGTCATCATCCAACAAAGGCATGGTTGCTAATTGCGCCGTGACAAATTGAATATCTTCCCACTTTGGAAGTTCTTGCCGAGGCACACCCATAGCCGCAACTCGACCATGATGCCCTAGTTTGGAGAGACCATTTTTCGCCAGCTGCTGAATAAATCCGGTATGAGGTTCTGCGTCTGTCCCGTGAGTATCCGCATATAATCCTAGATAATTGTCGCGCTGATAGGGTTGAGGATTTTCTTTCTCCCATTCAAATATTTCCTCTTCATCCACCAAAACATGACCGTCCTCGACCCAGGCGGAAAACTTTTGCAATCTTTCATTATTGTCGTACTCACTAATTCCGGTTTCATATTTGAAATCCCATTGATGAACGCCGCAAATAAGATTGTGCCCTTGGACATGCCCATCCGATAACAACGCGCCACGGTGAAGGCATCGCCCGTATAAAACCGACACTTTGTCATCGTAGCGAATAACAACCAGATCCACATTCGCCATCAAAGCATAAGAAGGTTCACGATCTTTCAGGCTGTCCCAGTCGGCAATAACTACCTTTTTCATTGCATTTTCTCCGTATTCGAATTAACGGGGATATAACCTATCACCCTTTATCCCTGCATATCAATTAAGGATTCTTGCATTGATTTCATCAGCAGAAATTGCGACTATTGACTGATATTTATATCAACCGCTCTTAAATAAGAGGAAGCAACATGAGTGAAGAATTGATAGCAAACCTTGGGCCTCTGGCCCCGCTGGTAGGCATTTGGGAAGGCGACAAGGGCGACGATATCGCCCCCGACGAAAACCCAAAGGACATAGAAAACAATAAATATCGCGAACGATTGGTGTTCGAACCTATTGGCCCAGTGAACAACCACGCCCAAACTCTATACGGACTGAGATATTCGACCACCGCATGGCCGATGGGTCAGGAAAACCCTTTTCACGAAGAAACAGGATACTGGCTTTGGGATGCGGCAGAAAAACAGGTGCTGCGTTGTTTCATCGTCCCTCGCGGAGTGTCGGTGATCGCAGGTGGTACAGTAGAACCCGATGCGCAGGAATTTCAACTAGCTGCCGATGTAGGATCAGAAACCTACGGCATCTGTTCCAACCAGTTCCTCGATCGAGAATTCAAAACGGTTCGTTTTGAAATGAAGGTCACCATCCACGATGAAAACAGTTTCAGCTATGAGCAAGACACACAACTCCAAATTAAAGGTCAAGACAAACTGTTCCACCACACCGACAAAAACACCCTGAAGCGGGTCTAACGGCGTTAATTTATTGGAATATATCGGTAAAGAGGAATATATTTAATGTAGAGAGGTTTGTTTTTTCTAAATTCTGTTATCGAGAAAAGTCATGCTGATTTCACCGATAGACCGTAATAAAGAACCGGAACCGGAGAAACATATAAGCAGAATCAATTCTCCGTACTGGACCATGCCCAGCAGTATTGGGCCAAGTACTTCACAAAAATATAATCCATCCCATTCCGGTGAAGGTGTCATATTGAGGGTGAGGGATACCCGTCTGATGGAACGGCGTAAACAACTTTCCCCGCCTGAACTGCCAGAACAGGAAAGACGCCAAAGAAATAATCGCAAACACGCTGAAGATCCTGACAACCATCACATTCTTGTCATCGCCCTAGACCGCAAAGCCGGGGAGCCCGACCCCTGGAAAGCCGGAGACCGCGTATCAGTAGTATTCAAACCTCAAAGCCCAGCACCAACTACTCAAGATAACGCACCCCCTGAAACTAACAAATCTCCTTTATTGACCAAAGATGAAGGAGACTATGTATTACATCTCAGTAAAGATTCCCCGCCTGAACGCTAGACCTACAATCACTAAAACCATTTAATGATCTGTTGTTTTTTTATCGAAATACACAATACAGCAGGTTAACAAAACAGCTCCGGCGATCAGGCTTACGGCTGTTAACAAGTGGCTGAGCATGTCAGGAGCAAAAAGCAACAGGATCCCTAATTCAAGCATCATCAACCCTGAAACCAGTTTTAGAACACGCCCTTCTTTTTCACTCAACTTTCTAGCCCCAAGCGTTTTCGCAAAGACAAGCACCACTATCAGCAAAGGGATCACATAAATAATATTGTAGAACAACAGATAAAGATAATAACCCCATGAGGTCAAATCATGCAGTGTGAGCAGCCGGGTAAAAACCATCGGGAATCCTGCAGTGCATAACAATTCATAAGAATTGGTAACAATAGCCAGCATAATCGTCCCCAGAATCATGGTTGGCAAACTCGAAGCGTTCATCAACTTTCGGATTCTTTCGAAAAGACCAGGCTTGGCACTGTCTGGTATGGATAGGGAAATTCCTTTTTTAAATAGAAAATAATCTTTTATATTGATTGAGGAAATTCCAATGGCAACCACAGCCGCTATGATGGTTATGATTCTTATCTCCCCCATATAAAGAAATAGATTTAACCAAGCCGCCATGAAGATGAAGTAAATGAATCCAGAAAAGAACACAAAGATTCCGCCGATCAACAGCATCCTTTTTCGATCTTTGGCGTTAACCAGTAAACTCAGCATCAATAGTAAAACAAAGAATGCGCAGGGATTGAACGCATCCAGCCCGGCAATGATGATTGTGAAAACGGGCAAGGACATGCCCTGTGGATCAAACTCCCCCAAAAATGGCAGGGCGAATTTTTCATTTCCCTCAGCCTGACCGGAAGCTTCATTCTTATCCTTCACCAAGGATGCTCGACAATTTAACAGTTTGTCGCGTAAATGCTCCCCCGTTGTTTGCTCATCAAGGTAGCCAATCACTATCTGTTCGCAAAACATAAAGGCTGGTACTGCAAATCTAGTCTCTCCCAACTCTTCCGCAAGAGCTCTATACAAAGCTGCATTTTCCCGACTTTCAGAGATCTCATAGGAGTTGAGCTCCAGCCACTCATAAGTCTGCGCCAGCTTATTTATAAAAGGCTTGGCCTTTCGGCAATGCGGGCAGGTCTTCGACCAGAAAAAATGAAACCGGACTATTTTTTCCCCTTCAGGGGATATGTGAACCCAATAGGTATTGATCGATTCGGCAGAAATCGAGGCAGGGTTTTATTGCGCTCCTGTATTGAAAAATTCTGGTTAAAAAGTACACCTACGGGGGCTGAATGATGATTTCCTGCAAAAAAGCAACTCAGCTCATTTTCAAGCAAATGGATGAAACTCTCTCAATATGGGAAAAAATCCAGCTTTCCACCCATACTTTTCTTTGCTGGTGTTGTACGCGCTTTAAAAATCAAATCCTCAGAATCAGAGAAGCACTCCGCGAAATAGCCCATGAAGTAATGGATTTTGAACGCTTCGAGGAGATAGGGATGCCAAGCTTAAGCCCTCAAGCCAGGCAGCGGGTTATTAAAACTATTCGAGACGAGCAATAGACCGAATCTGACCAAGAATATCCCCCCCCAACCCCTCCAAACAGTATTATTTTTGTAGCACTTTTACAATTTCCTACGACTAACAATATAAGCAATAACTTGATCTTAGAAGCGAGTATCAAAATGATCTCTTGCTATCAAGCTACCAAACTCATTTCTGAGCAATTGGATCACCCTCTGTCTTTAGGTGATAAGGCGCTGCTAATTTTGCACCTGTTGAATTGCTGGCGATGTAAATTATTTGCAAACCAAATGTTAATCATAGGTACTTCTATTAGAGAGTTGGCAGATGAGACAAGAGCCTTTAAGCGATCCCATGACATTAACATGCCCAAGTTAAATGCCAGAGCTAAAGCAAGGGTCCGTCTTAGCATTCGTGCTAAATTCTAATAGATGTTTTTTTGTTAGTTATTCCCTCACTTGACGACTCATAATGAGACTGATCTACCTGAACCATGATTTTTATAGAAAATGAGCTTAGGGGAGTCACCTCGGGTGCTAAAATGCCCATTGCGAATCCATTGATTCACGAATTAAAAAAAGCCAAACTTTTTTGTTCCTAGAAATACTTCCAATAACAGAAAAAATAGCCGGATAACATTATGAAGAAAATAATTCTACTGGGATTCATTGTCGCTTTCTTATGGGCATTTTCCCACTATGACCTTGGCCATTACCTGACCTTGGAATACATAAAAGGGCAACAAACTGATTTCGCTTCCTTCTATAAGGAAAATACTTTATTAGCGATTGGTGCTTATAGCGCAGTCTATATAGTGACTACGGCTCTTTCCCTGCCAGGAGCCGCCCTTCTCACCTTATTGGGTGGTGCTCTATTTGGATTGGTCACAGGGACGATTCTGGTTTCCTTTGCCAGCACTATCGGAGCGACACTTGCTTTTCTTGTTTCGCGTTTGTTACTGCGTGACTGGGTTCAAGGCAAGTTTGGCAGTTACTTGAAGTCGTTTAATGAGGGCATCGAAAAGGACGGAATTTTTTATCTGTTCACACTCCGATTAATTCCCGCCGTTCCCTTCTTCGTCATCAATCTCGTTATGGGTTTGACTCCCATGAAGGCCGGAGCATTTTTTCTAGTGAGCCAGATAGGGATGCTGGCAGGCACCATTGTTTTTGTCAATGCAGGCACACAGCTCGCTCAGATCGAATCTTTAAGCGGTATTCTCTCTCCAGGCATTATCTTTTCATTTGTCCTGCTAGGAATTTTTCCATTACTGGCAAGAAAACTTGTGGGTTTCTATAAGGGAAGAAAAATTATGAAGCGGTTCAAAAAGCCAAAATCCTTCGATTACAACATGGTGGTTATTGGTGCCGGGTCAGCCGGTTTGGTCACCAGCTATATTGGAGCAGCAACCAAGGGAAAAGTTGCATTAATAGAAAGACATAAAATGGGCGGAGATTGCTTGAATACTGGGTGTGTTCCAAGTAAAGCTCTCATCCGGTCAGCCAAGTTTATGGCGGATGCTAAAAAATGTCAGAAGCTCGGATTCAAAAGCGCCAAGATCAAGTTTGATTTTGCCGATGTAATGGAACGGGTTCAACGGGTCATTAAAACCATTGAGCCGCATGACTCCATCGAACGATACACTTCTATGGGGGTCGAATGCCACACAGGCGAAGCCAAGATATTGTCTCCCTATGAAGTTTTAGTGAATGGAAAAACTCTCACCACAAGAAATATTGTGATTGGAACCGGAGCCCGCCCTGCTATTCCTCCGATTGAAGGCATTGAAAACGTCGACTACCTGACTTCTGACACCATATGGAATATTCGCAAGCAATCAGACAAACTACTAGTACTGGGCGGAGGACCTATCGGCTCCGAACTGACCCAGGCTTTTGCTCGACTGGGGTGCTCCGTAACTCAGGTTCAGCGTAACAAGCGGTTGATCCCTAAAGAAGACCCTGAGGTTTCACAAATGCTTTTGGAAAGTTTTCAAGGTGAAGGAGTCAATGTGTTGACGGCACACACTCCCATAAGATTTTTCAAACGCGATGGAAAAGATTTTCTTGAGTGCGAGAATAACGGAAACTCTGTCGAAGTCGAGTTTGACACTCTCTTAGTAGCATTGGGAAGAAAGGCCAATACAACAGGGTTCGGGTTGGAGGAACTGGGCATTGAGTTGACCCCACAAAAAACCATAAAGGTAGATGCATACATGAAAACCAACATCCCTAATATTTACGCGTGCGGAGATGTTGCAGGCCCCTATCAGTTTACCCACACAGCCGCCCATCAGGCATGGTATTGCGCGGTTAACTCGATGATAAGCCCTTTCTATAGTTTTAAAGTCGATTACAGCACTGTCCCATGGTCAACCTTCACCGACCCTGAAGTGGCCCGATCTGGATTGAATGAGCAGGAAGCCAAAGATCAGGAAATTCCCTACGAAGTCACAACTTATGGAATCGATGATTTGGACCGAGCCATTGCCGATGAAGCAGCTCATGGAATAGTTAAAGTATTAACGGTCCCCGGAAAAGACAAGATCATAGGTGTCACCATTGTGGGACTGCACGCCGGAGATATCATTGCAGAGTATGTCGCCGCAATGAAAAACGGATTCGGGATGAACGCAATCCTGGGCACGATTCATATCTATCCCACACTGGCAGAGTCGAATAAGTTTGCGGCGGGCAATTGGAAAAAAAATAACGTCAAGGAAAGCACTTTGGCTTGGGGAGAACGTATCAACCGCTGGCGAAGAGACTACTTTTAGATGATCTTTGGGATTTTCTATACAGGAACCTGTAAATCTCGGATTAGAACTTCCACCGCCTTTTTAGCATACACAGCGCTGAAGGGAGAATTATTCACTTGCGCCATGGTGATCGCACCTTCTAACAAAAGAATAATTTGTTCAGAAAGTTGATCCGCTCCTTGCAATTGCGTTTTTTCAACCAGGTTTTTGATATATCCGAGCATTAACCCTTTTGCTTCCTGACAAAAATTCCGGATCGGTGTACCCTCATCCGGATATTCTCCCATAGCTCCCACAAACATACATCCATAAAAGTCGTCTTGGCGAAACCATTCTTCCACCACATCAAAAACTACAAGCAAACGCTCTATGGGATTAGTCGTTCTAGTTTCTACGGCCAAGGATGAACGGCGACTCTTGCGTCTACAGAGGCAGCTGGCACGCAACAAACTTCTCATCATCGATGAGCTTGGATTCGTTCCGTTGTCAAAGATCGGGGCAGAACTTCTCTTTGAAGTCTTCAGTCAACGATATGAGAGGTGCTCTGTAATCTTGACCAGCAATCTACCCTTTGACGAGTGGACTGAAGTCTTCGGATCAGAGAGACTTACAGGAGCTTTACTGGATCGGATTACTCACCATGTTCACATTCTTGAGATGAATGGTGAAAGTTACCGCCTGAAACACAGCAAGAAGAAAAAACGAGGAAAGTAACTCAAAGGAGAAAGGGTTTTGCCTATTGGCTTGTGGAAAACTGCTATGCAGTTTACACACAGGGCCAACAGGCTCTACTGCTACAAAGGTCATGACCTAATAACCTATATTTTTTAACCCGAGTGGTACACTTTTACTCCGCCACGATGGCACAAATTTACTCTGCCCTTGACAATCTTCGCGAGCTCTGGCGTAAATGGGGTCCTTGGAGCCGTTCTGGAGAAAAACCTGGTCTTGAACAAGAAAGCCCTTCAGGTCACAGGCCTTCACCCCGACGATGGCAAAGGGTTTGCCATTTGCATCAGGAACCTCCGAGTTGAACACCTCGGCAACTTTTTCCCGCGCTTGTGTAAAGAAGGTTTTGAGGGGTTCGGTGGTGCGTGCCTCACCTATGACGATAGGGTCAGCAGAGGAAACAAACTGTTTGAAATAACAATTGGTGCCATTTTTATAAGGTACAAAAACCTTATAATCGGCCTTTAAATTATGTAGCCAGACAAAGAGATTATCCCTCGACAAGAACTCCATAATGTCCCAGCTTTCGCAGGTACTAGGTTGTAAAGACTGCTTAATTTAGCCTGGGGACGGGACCCCAAAAGTCAAAAAAACACACCCCAACCGCAACGAAATTACTCTACATATGAACTCATCTCTTATCCTATGGTAAAGACAATATTTTAACCCCTTTTATTCCCTAATTCAAATCGGGAAAACTCTAAAAGTCAGTGTACCTAATTTAGGGGGCTTTACATTCGTTGAAAGAACATGCCATTAAACCCAGCAAAGTGTGAAACATCCAATTTAGCTGGGGGAATCTAAGAGTGTCAAATGTTAAAGATATAAAAATAAACCCAACCAATACTGATGTAATATTCAATACGGTAGTCTTTTGGGGCGAGGGAGAATGAGATTTTTTCAAATATATAAGGATGAAGTAAATCAAGCCTCCAAAATAGGTGATAGAAAAAACACCTCCCAGTTCGATTAAGAACGCAACCACTATATTCTCAAATGTATTACTGTTTTCAATGTAACTCCGATATTGCGATTTAAAATAGTTCCTATGTTGCAATTCAAATTCACTTGCTGGTGTCTCTCGATACTTATCGAGGCTTGGACCAGGCTTTCTGAGAAATTCCTTGGGGTTAATAAAGTAATTATCAACATTTGTTGACCGTGTGGGGGTGAAGCTAGTTGTGTAAAGTGCTTTTCCGGAAGTAATGCGGTAGTCATCAATCAACCCTGACCAGACGTACTTGCCTCTGTCCTGCGCTCCAATGATAAGCGGGACATCCATAGTCAGGTCATCCACTTTTGCTTCTTCTTTGGAGTCCTCTTCTTTGCCATCGATAAACAATCTATAAACAGCGCCGCTTCGGGTATAAGCGTAATGGTGCCAAACATTAGGAGTAGGAATTGGTGTATATACTAACCCCACATTATCACCATTTAAATTTCTGGAGACAGAAAATATATTTCTAATTCCATATCCACCTAAATATCCACCCTCTCCAGTATCACCAAAATGACTGAACAGTCTATGATCCCCACCTTCAAGTGATGAGAAAAACCAGCATTCAATCGTGAAATCACCCGAAAAGTTAAAACCAGATCTGTTCGGAACATATAAACCATCATCTTGCCTATTATAAAACTCAAATGCATTTTCATGGGTTTTCAACCCGGTTTTAAATGACTCAGCAAGAAGTTCTTTTTTAACTCTTTTGGCTTTTTTAATTCCTTCATCTATTACATCTTGTCTGGTTCTTTCAGCTATTTCATCTTCATGAAATTTCAGATGATATCCGTCAAGATGCTGGGCAAGGTTTGTCTTAAACCCCACCCCTAAAAATGGGTTGTTCTTGAAAAGATGAAACGCAAAAAAGTAATTTTGCAACCTTAGGACTATTGAATTTCTAAAGTTAGGGGGCTTGTCAACTTGGAAAGATCCTAAATAAGTATTTTCTTTTTCAGGGGGAGCTGGTTTTTTTTGGCCAGAATTTTTTTTCTCTAAAAGGGCAGGGGTTGTGTATTGCAATCCCATTAAATTCCCATATTTATTGAAGGTTGAACTTGAAAAACAAAAAACAAGTAAAACAAGTAAAAAGAATACCAATAGAAATACGATGTGCCGGAAATTAACAAAAATAACAATAAATAAAAAAGTTATAAATAAACCTACAACAGGGCCTTTTTTAG
>Ga0233434_1002432_pt1 | contig 16334 bp, 14 predicted proteins | sample SI_122_August201_4_FD_182738 | JGI IMG/M metagenome (GOLD analysis project Ga0233434, IMG submission 182738) | Seawater microbial communities from Saanich Inlet, British Columbia, Canada - SI_122_August2016_120_MG | ecosystem: Environmental > Aquatic > Marine > Inlet | place: Canada: British... | reverse complement strand
GGTTCCTCTTTCTTTGGTGCTTCTTTAGCTGGTTCCTCTTTCTTTGGTGCTTCTTTAGCTGGTTCCTCTTTCTTTGGTGCTTCTTTAGCTGGTTCTTCTACTTTATCTTCAACTTTTTTGGTTTCTTTTTCAGGAGTTACTGCAGATTCTGCTTCCTCATCATATTGAGAAACAAGAATAAAACCTTCATCAGTTTTAGTCATTCTAACTCTAACTTTTCTGGGGGGGTTTCGAACGCCTTTTGCCCAAATTTGGTGAGATAATTCTTCTTCAATTTTAATTTCCTCTACTTTCATGTGATGACGTGCAAATTCTCTAATCATGTTAATTGCTCTAACGGCTCTATGTTGTGATTGTGAAAGTTTGACTTTACCCAGATTAATTGTATAAACTCGTTCTAATTCTTGAGACATCTATCCGACCTCCACATCCGTTGATCTCCAAGCTCTACGCTTTGGATTTGTTCTAACACCTCTTTTTGTTTTGAGAATAATCCAAGCTGGTACTGCTGATGTCTGTTTTGTTTTTTTCAACAGACGAATCTTTCGTGGAGAGGACTTGCGTGCAGCCATAGATTTTCAGGCACGAAGAGCTCTTTTTAAATGAATCTCAGGGTTTGCAGCAACTTTGAATCTGTTTCAAGATTCTAGCAGAAGCCCCCCATACAATTTGATCATCATACTCAAAAGTATACATTTCTTGAATTATGTTATGAGTTGGATCTGGATCTCTTGCTATTGTTTTCAAAAATGATTCTAGTGGAATATGAAAAATTTTTTCAACTTCGGAATTTGCTGAGAGTTTTGGAATATCATCAAGAACTGCAATAAAGGGTAAAATCAAAAACCCAGAGTTCAAAGTAACAACTGAATCTAGTTGTCCAATCACCTGCTCTCTAGTAATTGTAAGTCCAATCTCTTCACTAGTTTCACGTAATGCTGTTTCCAAAAGATCTGAATCATTATTATCTAACTTACCACCAGGAAATGAGATTTCACCTGCATGGAATTTCATATGTTTTGGTTTTTCAGTCATTACAACAATTGGTTCTTTACCGTAGATTACTACGAGTACGGATGCCAATCTATATTTTCCATCAGTCTTTATTTCAAGATTGATTGGAATAGAAAGTGTAGATTTTAAATCATCTAAATTCATTTTGCTTTTTTCCTACTAATCCACATATGTTTTGATATTCAAAGGTTTTAACCAAGGATATAAGAAATGACAATATGACAATCAGATACGAAGCTAATCCTCCAAAGATTTTACCAGATGTTGATACAAACAAATCAATTGTAAAATTTGTTGAAAGAATAAAAAGTATTTCAAAAAAATGTGATGCAATACATCTCACTGAAAATGTATTAGGGTTTCAAAGAGTATCACCTATTAAAATTGGCGAGATTATTAAAAAAGAAATTCCGGAGTTACCAATAACAGTTAGTCTAAGAGTTAGAGACAAAAGTGAAAAAGAAATTTCTGAATTTGTAAATAAATGTATTTCAATAGGTTTTTCTGGAATTTTGATTTTAATGGGAGATCCATCACAAACAGGCAAACAAGATTCTGGCCAGATACCAAGTGTAACTGTAAAAAGACTAAGAGATCAAGGAGTCGCCTCAAAAATTGATCTGTATCTTTCAATATCAAATAAACCAAATTTTTCTAAAATTGAAAAGAAATTAGAAGCAAATCCCAAAGGATTCATGACACAGGTAGTTCAGAATATAGAACAAGTTCAAAATCTCTCAGATAATCTTAAAGGATTTGTAGTTATCCCAATTGTTTTGTTTCCTTCTGAAAAAAATGAAAAATCTGCAAGATTTCTGAATTTAGATTTAGCATCATACAGTCAAAAATTTGATGAATTTGTAAAAAAAGTGCATGAAATTACAGGAGACATACTAATCACATCTCCTAATGATTTTAATGGATTGAATGAATTTTTAGAAAAACCATCAATCTAAAGTACAAAGTATTTTGCATCAGGATGATGAACTACTATTGCGGCAGTTGATTGTTCAGGAATAATTTGACCAGATTCAGTTAGAGTCATTCCAGATTTTTCAGGATGTAATAGTTTCCACACCAAATGGTGTTGTGCCACATCAGGACAGCTAGGGAATCCCCAGCTGTATCTTAAACCACCTCGATCCAAATTCAATTCAGATTTTATTTTTTGATTTACCCATTCAGCCAATGCTTCAGCTATTTCAACTGCCAATCCGTGAAGATAATATGCGTCAGTATACTTGTCCTCTTTGTTCCATTGTTCAATAATTTCTGCCACTTTATTTCCCACAGTTACAGATTGAAATGCAACTACATCATCATCACCAAAATAATCAGTTAAACATAGATGTGCAGGTTTTGTAGAACGTGGAAAATCTAATTCTACATCATCTCCCGTTGGATTTTCTACAAGTAATTTTCTATCTTTGTTATGACATTTGAAATACCCATAAACAACTTCAGGCTCAATGAGTTTATCACGAATAATTCTAATTTTCCATTCTGTTAGTAATTGTTCATGTTCGTCTTCAGATTCAGAACCTGCTTTTCCCCTTAATCCCCAAGATAATTTGAAAAGAGATTTTTTATCAATCACAGACCAAACCTCATCCATTTTGATTTGATCTAACTTTAGACGAATTGGTTCTCCAATCATTTTAGGAGTAGGAGCTTGGACAGGTTTAGTCTCACTCTTAGGAAGAGTGTTAGGATCTACAGATATCGATGATTTTTCTTTCCAATTTTCTAACTTTTCTTTCCAATCAGCTAAAAGTTTTGGTTTTTCATCTGAAATCAAAACATCCATTGTCTTGAGACCTTCAAACATAGTATTACAGTAAAACACACCAGGTTCATAAATTCCATCTTCCTTTGCTATTCTGTTAATGTAATTACTGTTAATTGCAGCACCACCACAAAGAATTGGAACAGTCATATTGTTTTTTCTTGCATGTTCTACGAAAAATTTCATCTGTTTTGAAGTTGAAACTAATAATGCAGATAACCCTATAGCGTCAGGTTTTACTTCATCAATTTTTTCTAAGAATTTTTGTAATGGAACTTGTTTTCCTAAATCATATACAGAATATCCATTATTTTGAAAGATTGTTTTTACAAGATTCTTACCAATATCATGTACGTCACCATAAACAGTTCCTAAAACAAGTTTTCCCTTACTAGTTCCTTCTTCTTTGACCAAATATTTTTCAAGTTCACCAACTGATGCTTTCATACACTCTGCAGATTTGAGAACAAATGGTAAAATTAATTCCCCTGCACCAAATTTATCACCAACCTCTTTCATAGCAGGAAGTAAATCTTCATTGAGAGTCCTAATTGCACTTGAATGAGTAATATCTTTTGGAAGATCCAAAGATAAAACACCATCAATATTTTTGATTAAATTAAGTTTACCAAGTTTATCAGCAATGGCAGATACAACATCATTTTGAATCCCATCTTTGAGTCTATTTACAATTCTAAAATTTGCACGTTTCCCTGGAGACCAAGTAGGATCTACATCGACCTTTTTTGATGCAGTAGTACTTTGGGGTCCTGCTTTTTCAAAATATGAAATTAGATCAGATAGAGCATCAGGATGAGTATTAAAAATTAAATCTTCTGCGAGTTTTTTCTCTTTCTCATCAATCTCACCATAAGGAATAATTTCTTTAGCATTAACAATAGCTGAATCAAGCCCAGTTTTGACAGCATGATACAAGAAGATAGAATTGAGGATTTTCCTAGCATAAGGCATTAGTCCAAAGCTGATGTTACTAAGACCTAACGTAGTAAATGAATCAGGAAATTTTTCCTTAACAAGACGAATTCCTTCCAAAGTATTTTTGCCTGCATCAAGAAATTCCTCTTCCCCAGTTGCCAAAGTAAATGTAAGTACATCAAAAATAAATTGTTCAATTTTTAATCCATATTTTTTTCCAGTTTCATAAAGTAATTCAGCAGTTTCAACTTTTTGTTGAGGAGTTTTAGCCATACCATTAGGTCCAATACACAATGCAATTGCAGGCAACCCATACTTTTCCATTATAGGAGCTAACTTTTCAAATCTACTACCATCGCCTTCAAGATTAATTGAGTTAATGATGGGCCTTCCAGGAATTTGTTCCACAGATGCTTCGATGACTTCAGGATCAGTGGAATCAATTACAAGAGGGGCATCAATTTCTAAACTTAATTTTTTTACAAGATTTAGCATAAACTCACGTTCATCAGCACGTTCAGTTGTAGCAACACACACATCAAGGCAGTGTGCCCCATCCTCAGCTTGAACTCTTGCCAAGTCAACTAAACCATCATAATCATCTGCAAGGACTAACTTCTTTGCTTTACGAGAACCTTGGGTGTTAATTCTTTCTCCAATGATTAACGGTGCAGGAATTTGTTTCAGATCAACTGCTTTCAATGCAGAACTTACTCTAGGAACAGTCATACTCTAAAATCACATTAGTTTTTCTAAATACTTAACCCTCGAGAGAGTTGGCTTTTTCGTCAATTACTTTCCTTAAGGCTGCGATATGTTCAGGATTTGTCCCACAACACCCGCCAATAATTCTAACTTTTTTGTATTCATTAAGAAAATCACCCAATGCCTCACCCATTTTTTCAGGAGTCATTTTGTAAACTGCTTTTCCCCCATCATTTTCAGGCATACCAGCATTAGGAACTACCAACACATTGTGTTCATTTTGCTCATCAAGCCATCTAACACTGGAGGTCATCTCAATTGGGCCAGTTGAGCAATTCAATCCAAATACATCAATGCCCATATCAGAAACAGTTGTGTATGCAGCTTGAATATTTGTTCCAAGTAACATCTTCCCATATTGATCCAAAGTAGTGTTAGCTATAATTGGAACTTTTTTGCCAGTTTTTTCGATAGCAATATGACATGCTTCAATCACTAATTTTACTTCCAAAATATCTTGACTTGTTTCAATGAGTAATGCATCAACACCTCCAAGGATTAACCCCTCTGCCTGTAGCTCAAATGCTTCTCGTATTTCATCTAGAGGTTTTTGGCCCAAGTCAGGATCATTTGAACTTGGAAGATAGCCAGTAGGACCCATAGAGCCAATCACATAACGTGGTTTATCAGAATACTCTTTACAAACTTCAGATGCAAGTGTCGCAATTTTTTTATTAAAATCAATTGTTTGATCACCAAAACCATATTCATCTAGTTTAATTTTATTTGAACCAAAAGAATTTGTTTCAATACAATCAGAACCAGCATCTAAATAATTTCTATGAATTTGTTTAATCCAATCAGGATGTGTCAGCACTAAACCATCATTAAATCCATCTTGATTATTTGGAAAGTCTTCAGGAGTAGGATCATGTTTTTGAATTTCAGTACCCATTGCACCATCAAAAAGTAAAACTCTAGTTTTCATTGCATTAAGGAATGGTTCTTTTTCCGTCAATTTAATTTCAAAATGTTCTAGCACAGTTTAACTCTTTTCAGAAAAAACCACAGAGTTGTAGAATTGATACGTATATTGAAATTAGGTGAAACCTAAATTTTTGTACATTTATGCTAAATCTTCAAGTAAACAATCTAGTTCGTAGTGCTACCTTTTTTCAGCATGCGGGAATCTCAATAGTTTTTGTTTTCATGCCTATAATTGCAAAGGGGGTTACAGATTCTGTCTTTGAAATTGGACTGTTAGTAGCATCATTTAGTTTTGCTCAGATTTTATCTGAAATCTATTTTGGAAGACATTCAGACAAAAAAGGGACTAGGCTCAAATTCATTAGAATTGGGTTCATAGGATGTGCCATAGCATTTGGAATGCATTATTTTGCAGCAGATCTTATGATGTTTTTCCTAGTAAGAATTGCAGCAGGAATTGCAAGTGGAATTATGATTCCTGCAATGATTGCATATACCTATGAAGCAAATATCGATAAAAAAAGGGCAGCGACTGTAATTTCATTTCATGCATTAGGATGGCTAGCAGGAATTGCAGCTGCAGGAATTGCAAATGATCTGAGATTAATTTTCTTAATCAGTGCAGCATCATTTATCATTGGATTAATGTTTACAATTAAACTTCCAAACCCAATACAAGAAAAAGAGCTAAAACCAGGTACTACAAAAAAAGTCATTTCAAAAAATAAATTTCTATTCTTATCATTATTACTAAGACACATTGGTGCAGCAGCAGTATGGACTATCCTTCCAATAATGTTAATGGAAAAGTGGGGTGCAGAACTGTATCAAATATCAATTGTATATGTTGCAAATACAGTGACTGCGTTTATTTTGATGAATGTAATGGCAAGTAAAATTCATCTCTCAAACATAACTAAATTTAAAATCGGCGTAGGGTTTACTACATTTGTATTTGTAGGATTAGCAATAATCTCTGATTGGTGGATGGCAATGCCATTTATGGCACTTGTTGGTGCAACATGGGCATTTTTGTTTATTGGCGGAAATTTCCACCTTATGGAAAACAATCCTCGTTCAACATCAACTGGAATATTTAGCTCTACATTATCAATTGCAACAGTAGTAGGTCCCGTTATTGCAGGAAGTATTGCATTTGTATTTGATTATACTGCAGTAATGTATTTTGCAATTGCAATAATTGTGTGTGCATTTGGAGTATCACTAAAAATTAAAAAATAAAAATAATATCTAAACTATCTTAATCCCCAACGAGACATTACTTTGTTTTCTAGTCTTTGAAATACAACACTATCAATGACAAGCCCAATTCCCATAATTACAATCATTATTGCAATAACCTGAGAGACGTCATTTAGTGAACGTCCAGCATTAAGAAGAAAGCCCAATCCTAGGAATGAAAATAGTATCTCAGCACCAATTACACCTCTCCATGCAAATGCCCAACCCTGTTTAAAGCCGGAAATCATGTATGGAAATGCTGCAGGGATCAAGACGGCTGTAATCAACTGACTACCCTTAGCACCCATATTTCGTGCAGCTTCAATATAATGAGGATCAATATTTTTGACACCAGTGTATGTGTTAATGGTAACTGCAAAAATTGCACCAATTGCAGTAACAAAAATTATTCCACCATCAGTTAATCCAAACCAAAGTATTGCAAGTGGAACCCATGCAATAGAAGGTATTGACTGTAATCCTAAAACTAAAGAGCCAACAGTTTGGTTGATGACCTCAATTCTTGCCATAAAAATTCCCAATACAACTCCACCAGTAATTGCAATTGCCAACCCAATAGTTAATCTCCACATACTAGTTACAATTCCATAAAACAAGCTACCATCAGTTACACCATAGGCTAAATCTTCAGCTACTTCATATGGAGATGGAAAGATATTTTCAGGCCAAACATCAGACATTGCTACGATTTGCCAAACAACAACTATTCCAATATAAAATGCAATTCTATGAAGGGTAAAATTTTTTGCCATTGTTATCACCCTTTACTTTTCTTTACCTCAGGTCTAAGTTCTGCTAAGATATCTTGTTGAAATTTAAGTAAGGATTCATCTTCAGTGACTCTAGGTCGTGGGAAATTATTATCAACTTCTTTTTTAATAATTGATGGACGATTACTAAAAATAACTACTTTAGTTCCAAGAACTGCAGCTTCTGCAACATTGTGAGTTACAAACAAAATTGTTTTCTTCGTCTTTTCCCAAATTAACTGCATTTCAACTAACAGTAAATCACGAGTCTGTGCATCAAGTGCTGCAAAGGGTTCATCCATTAGCAATACATCAGGGTCCATTACAAGTGCTCTAGCAATAGCTACACGCTGTTTCATTCCAGTTGAAAGTTGGTAAGTGTAAGAATCTGCGAATTTTGTCAGTTGCATCATATCCAAATATCTATTCGATATCTTTGCACGATCTTCTTTTGGAACACCAGCCATTTTTAATCCAAATTCAACATTATCTTGGACTTTAAGCCAAGGGAACAGTGCACCTTCTTGAAATACCATTATTTTCTCAGGTCCGGTTTCAGTAACAGGGTGACCATCAAATATTATCTGGCCTTCATCAGGACTTTCCAATCCAGCAACAATACGTAAGAAAGTTGATTTTCCACATCCAGATGGACCCACTAAACATACAAAATCGCCAGCATCAACTTTGAGGTTAACTCCACCTAATGCTTTGAGTTTGTGAGAGTCATGGCTAAAATATTTTACAATATTTTTTGCCTCTAGTTTAGTCATCTACGTATTTGCCTCCACTATTGAATTTGTATCAAAGTAGTAAAAAATTCCAGACAAATCGTATCCATTTCTTCCCAGATATCCTAAGGCATCAGCTTTTTCAGCAAATGAGTAAACAGAATTAGGTATAGGATCAGATGTGATCATAATATTAGATAATGCAATATCTACAACATTATCAGACAGAGATTGGCCTAAATGAGAATCAAGAAAGTTGTTAAAAACAGTTCTAGTTTCAATAGGATTTGTATTAATCCAAAGTATTGTATCATGATGAGCTTTTAAGAAATTATTAATGATTGTAGGGTTTTTTTCAACATAGTTTACATTTCCAATTAAAAGAACTGATGCAAATTCTTTGTCAGGCCAAAGTTCTTCTTCATGAAATAATCGTTTCCCATCAAGTTCAGTTTCTAAAATTGTAGCCCAAGGTTCTGCAACCCATGCGCCATCAATATCACCCTTTACAAATAATGTGTAAATATCAGGATTTGAAATATTGTAAACAACTACAGATCCACCTTTTTCAGCTGACTTTAATCCATTTTCAGACAAATAATGACGTAATGAAACATCTTGTGTGTTACCAATTTGGGGAGCGGCAATTTTTTTCCCTGCAAAATCAGAAACAGAGTTTATTTCAGAATTTGGATGAACGATAAAGCTTGTACCACCGCTTGCAGCACCTGCAAGAATTTTTACGTTATTATTATCAGAATTTAAAAAGCCATTAATTGCAGGGCCGGGTCCAACATATGCAATATCAATAGAATTTGCAAATAATGATTCTATCGCTTGTGGTCCACTATCAAAAACTCTTGTTTCAATTTTTGTCTGGTTACCAATACTTTGTTCAAAGAATCTTTGTTCCATTCCAACTATTGGAACTACATGTCCAATGTTAGGAAAATAAGCAACACGTATCTTGTTTTCATGCGTAGTTTCACTAGAAGTAAGAGAAATTCCCAATACAGATAACAAAATAATTGCTGCAATACTTGCAGAAACTATCGATCTAGTTTTCATAAAACAGCGTTATATTTGGCGGTTAAATAATCATCGAATTTTAGCTCAAGCTAGCCTGGAAAGTTTCAGAAAAAAAATAGATTTCAGCCTATCACAAAAGATAAATTCCAAAATACGACGGAAAAGATGTTTCATGACTCAAAAAGGGATTCTTGCATTTTCAGGTGGACTTGACACATCAGTTGTTGTAAAATATTTACAAGATGAACATGACATGGATGTCATTACAGTAACAGTAGATGTCGGGCAAGGAGATGATGCTAAAAAAATTGCTTCAAAAGCAAAAAAGCTCGGTGTAAAAAAACACTACAACATCGATGCAAGAAAAGAATTTGTCAAAGATTACATTTTTCCATCAATTAAAGCCAATGCTCTTTATCAGAAAAAATATTGTCTTGCAACAGCTCTTGCAAGACCACTAATTGCAGAGAAAGTTTTAGAGATTGCAAAAAAAGAAAAAGTTACATCATTAGCACATGGATGTTCAGGTAAAGGAAATGATCAAGTACGTTTTGATATTACATTACGTTCGGGTTCTGATCTTCCAATTATTGCACCCATTCGAGATAAAAATTTAGATAGGGTTACAGAGTTAAAGTTTGCAAAAAAACATGGAATCGAAATTGATGCAGTAGCAAAAAAATTTAGTATTGATCAAAATTTGTGGGGACGTGCAATTGAAGGAGGAGTGTTAGAAGATCCATATAATGAACCACCAGATGATGCATTCATTTGGGTTAAAACAAAGAACTTGCCAGATAAACCGACATATTTAGAAATTGAATTTGAAAAAGGAGTTCCTATCAAGGTTGATGGAAAAACAATGGATTCTCAAAAACTAATTGAATACATTAACAAAAAAGCAGGAACCGCAGGTGTTGGCATCATTGATCATATTGAAGATAGAGTGGTTGGAATCAAATCTCGAGAAGTATATGAAACTCCAGCAGCTACTTGTTTAATTGAAGCGCATTCAGATTTAGAAAAAATGGTACATACAAAACATGAAAACAAGTTCAAGTCAATGATTGATGATGAATGGGCATATTTGGTATACTCAGGGCTTTGGCAAGACCCACTAAAAACAGACTTGGATGGATTCATCGAGGCATCACAAAAACCTGTTTCAGGAACAGTGAAACTCAAAATGTACAAAGGAAGTCTAAGGGTAGTTGGAAGAAAATCTAAAAATTCGTTATACAGTCATAAAATTGCCACTTATGGAACAGAATCAACATTTGATCAAAGATTAGCCAAAGGATTTGTTGAATTATGGGGAATGCAGTCAACAGAAGCTAATAAATTACAAAAGAAAAGGTCAACAAAAACATGAACTGCCCAGAATGTGATGCAACTCTAAACATCCCAGAAGATGCCTCGGTTGGAGAAATAGTCTCCTGTCCTGATTGTGGTGCTGACTTTGAAATCTCAAAAAAAGATGGATCAAATGTTGAGCTTAAACAAGCAGAAAGCGTAGGCGAAGACTGGGGAGAGTAATGTCAAAAATTTGTATTGTGTTTGACCGTTTAAGAACGGAAGAAAAGATGCTTCAGAAAGAGGCATCAAATCTAGGACATGATGCATTGATGTTAGATGCAAAAATTACCCAAATTAATACAGATAGTAAAAAGGAAGATTATGATTTAGGGGAAGTTGTCTTAGAAAGATGTGTAAGTTATTTTAGAGGACTCCATTTTACTGCAAGTCTTGAATTTTTAGATATTCCTGTTCTAAATAAATTTGAAGTTGCAAATATTTGTGGAAATAAAATGTTCATGACTTTGCTTTTAAAAAAAAATAACATTCCAACACCAAAAACATACTTTTCATTTTCAAGTGAAAGCGCAGCAGAGAATTTAGAAAAAGTTGGATATCCGCTAGTAATCAAACCAGTAATAGGAAGTTGGGGAAGAGGAGTAATGCCAATTAAAGACAAAGATACAATGGAGGCAATTTTTGAAATTAGGGACATTACAGATAGTCCACATGACAGAATATACTATTTACAAGAATTAATCAAAAGACCACCAAGAGACATTAGAGTGATTACTGTCGGAGATGAGCCTATTGCAGCCATGTATAGAAAATCATCGGGTGGTTTTAAGACAAATATTGCACTTGGTGCAGATCCAGAACTTTGTGAGATCACAAAAGAGATGGAAGATATGGCTACAAAAGCATCCAAAGCCATGGGTGGTGGAATTTTAGGAATAGATATGATGGAAGATGAGGAAAGAGGTCTAGTAGTTCATGAAGTAAATAATACAGTAGAATTCAAAGGATTGGCAAGAGTTGCACAACGAAATATTCCAAAAGAAATGATAGAATTTGCTTTAAACTACGTTAGGAAATAAATTATACTCCATTACGAGGAGGTTTATCATGAAAGTAGGTGTTGTCGGAGCATCAGGTTATGTAGGTGGAGAAACATTACGTCTTCTTGTAAACCATCCAGAAGTTGAGATTACAATGGTCACATCAAGACAACATGTTGGAGAATATCTCCATAGAGTACAACCAAGTTTGAAGGGGTTTACCGATCTGACTTTCTCTGAAATGGATTATGATAAATTAACTGATAATTGTGATGTGGTTTTCACCGCAGTACCACATGGAACAGCAACTGAAATTGTAAAGGCCCTCTATGACAGAGGTGTCAAAATTATTGATTTGAGTGCAGATTACAGATTACATAATCAAGAAGCATATGACAAATGGTATGGGTGGGAACATCCACATCCAGATTATTTAGCAAAATCAGTTTTCGGGGTTCCAGAATTACATAGAGAAGAAATTAAAAAAGCACAGCTTGTTTCTTGTCCAGGATGCATGGCAGTAACATCAATGTTAGCACTTGCACCATTAATTCGAAATGACATTATTGATACAGAGCACATCATAGTAGATTCAAAAATTGGTTCATCAGGTGCAGGTTCAGGTTCTGGAACAGCACATGCAATGAGAGCAGGAGTGATCAGACCATACAAACCAGCAAAACACAGACACACAGGTGAAATTGAACAAGAGCTAAGTGAAATTGCAGGAAAGAAGATCAAGGTATCAATGAGTCCACATGCAGTAGATGTTGTTCGTGGAATTTTATGTACAAATCACACATTCATGAAAAAAGATATCGATGAAAAAGAGTTATGGAAATTGTATCGTCAAGCTTATGGTGAAGAAAAATTTATCAGATTAATCAGAGATAAAAAAGGACTATACAAATTTCCAGATCCAAAATTCGTAGTTGGTTCAAACTTTTGTGATATTGGATTTGATTTGGATGAAGATAACAATAGACTAATTGCATTATCTGCATCAGATAACTTAATGAAAGGTGCAGCAGGTTCTGCCGTTCAAAACATGAATGTAATGTGCGGTTTTGATGAAATGAGCGGACTAAGATATACTCCACTAACTCCTGTTTAGAAATGATCACAATCAAAATTGGCGGAAGTGTTGTAGATGATTTACATCCATCAACAATTTTAGATATTAAAAAAATTGCAGAATCTGAAGGAATAATAATTGTTCATGGAGGCGGAAAAGAAGTTACCAAAGTTTGCAAACAGCTTGGAAAAGAGCCAAAATTTGTAACATCACCTAGCGGAATCAAAAGTAGATACACTGACAAAGAAACTGCAGAGATTTTTACAATGGTAATGTCAGGTCGGATAAACAAAACAATTGTTCAAATGCTTCAGAAAAATGGTATTAATGCAATTGGCCTTTCAGGAATAGATGCAAGAATAATCCAAGCTGACAGAAAAAAGAAGTTGCTCATAGTTAATGAAAAAGGCAGAAAACAGGCAATTGATGGCGGATATACTGGAAAGATTAGAGAGGTGAATTCAGAATTCATAAAATCACTTGTAGAACAAGGCCTCACACCTGTCATTTCACCAATTGCAATTAGTGAAGAATCAGAATTTCTAAATATTGATGGAGATAGGGCTGCAGCGTATGTTGCAGGCAAAGTAGGCTGTGATAAAGTATTATTCATTACAAATGTGGATGGTCTCTTAATGGATGATAAACTCGTTCCTAAACTGACATTAGCAGAAGCAAAAGAAATTAGACCAAAAATAGGTCCAGGAATGGAGAAGAAAATTTTGGCATCGACTGAAGCATTAGATATGGGTGTCAAAGAAGCATTAATTGCAAATGGTCAAAAAGAAAACCCAATATCTTGTGCAATTGCACACGATAATTGTACGGTGATTGAACATGAGTGAAGATCAATTTATGGGAAATCTCTATCAGAGATTTCCAGTTACAATTGAAAAAGGAGTAGGAGCTCATGTTTGGGATATAGATGGAAAGGAGTACATTGATTGTATGGGAGGATATGGTGTTGCACTAGTAGGCCATCAAAACAAAAGAGTTAACGATGCAATAAAAGAACAAATTGATAAAATTATCACAGTTCACAGTTCACTATACAATAAAACAAGAGAAGAGTTTTTGAAATTACTTATTGGACTAGCACCTAAAGGACTTACACAAGTTCATCTAAACAACAGTGGCGCAGAAGCAATAGAAGCTGCAATGAAATTTGCAAGAAAGTTTACAGGTAAAAAAGGAATGGTGGCAATGAAAGGATCATATCATGGAAAATCATTTGGGGCATTATCATTAACATTTAATCCAAAATACAGAAAGGCATTTGCACCACTTGTTGAGAAAGTTTCTTTTGCATCTTATGGAGATATTGAATCACTTCGTTCAGTAATAGATGAAGATACAGCATTTGTTATTTTAGAACCAATCCAAGGCGAAAGTGGAATTATTGTTGCACCAGATGGGTTTTTACAAGAAGTTAGAAAACTTTGTGATGAAAAAGGAATTCTGTTAATTTTTGACGAAATACAAGCTGGGTTAGGAAGAACAGGCCGATTATGGGCATGTGATCATTGGAATACCGCACCAGATATTTTGTGTCTTGCAAAAGGAATTGCAGGAGGTGTACCAATGGGGGCAACTCTTGTAAGACCAGATATTTTAGCTTCAATGGGTAAAGGAGAGCATTCATCTACATTTGGAGGAAACCCAATCTCTTGTGCAGCAGGAACTGCGGCACTCAAAGCACTAACAGAAGACGGATTGATTGAAAATTCAGAAAAAATGGGCAAAGTATTCAGAGAAGGATTAGAAAAACTAAAAGAAAAACACACCATGATCAGAGAAATTCGTGGGAAAGGCCTAATGATAGGGATAGAGATGAAGTTTGAAGTCAGAGATATACTAATGGGTTTAATCAAAGAAGGGGTTTTGATGTTATACTCTGGAAGAAATATACTGAGAATTCTTCCACCGCTTGTAATATCAGAAGAAGATGTAACAAAAGTTTTACATGCTCTTGATTCCATACTAACTGAAGAGGAACAAAAACGAAATGTACAAGGATAATATCGATGAAAAGATTATTGGATATCTAAAAGAAGACTCTAGAGAATCATTTGTAGATATTGGGAAAAAACTAAAACTTTCTGAATCAGCTGTCAGAAGACGAGTAAAAAACCTAGTAGGAAGCGGAACTATCAAAAAGTTTACGTTAGAACTTGGTGACGAAAATACAACTAGTGCAATTGTTTTAGTTTCAGTAGATTCTGCAACAGATACATCAAAAGTTTCTCTAAAACTTGCAAAATTAGATGGAGTAAAAACAGTTTATGAGATTACGGGTCAATATGACATTACAACAATTATCAGTGCATCAAACATTTCAGACATTAACAACAGCATTGATGCATTAAGAAAGATTACGGGTGTAATAGACACAAACACTGTAATAATTTTGAGAAAAATAATCTAAAACGATTTTCGGTTCATAATTTAAATTCAAAACTAGTTTAGGATCATTTTTAGTTATTTTCAACGATGTTAGTACGATTATGTTTATATCATCCATTTAGGTCAACGATTTTAGCAATGAAAGATCCGAATCACTATGCAAACATCTACAACGCATATGACAAAAACCCAAAGAAGATTAGAGTACTTGATAGTACTCTAAGAGAAGGAGAGCAACACCCAGGTGTTTCATTTACAAATAAACAAAGAATTCAGATTGCATGGATGTTAGATTATTTTGGAGTAGATCAAATTGAAATTTCACCAGTTGTTTCAAATGATCATAAAGAAGCAACCAAAACAATAATCAAACAAGGATTAAAAGCAGACATTGTTTCTCATGGACGTGCGCTTAAACAAGATATTGATGTTTCATTAGATTGTGATGCAAAATGGTGTGCAGCATATTTAGGAATTTCAGATATTCATCTAAAAGATAAACTACGTATTTCAAGAGACGAAGCACTTGAAAGAGCAGTAGAAACTGTAGAGTATGCAAAATCTCATGGACTTAAAATCAGATTTACAGTAGAAGACGGTAGCAGAGCAGAGCCAGAATTCTTGCTTAAAGTTTGTAAAGCTATAGAGGAGGCAGGTGTAGATAGAATCAGCCTTCCAGATACAGTAGGGATTTTACGTCCAATTGGAATGTATAATTTTGTCAAAAAAGTAAGGGATGTTGTAGATGTACCGTTAGATGCACATGTTCACAATGATATTGGATTTGCAGTTGCAAATGCATTTTCAGCATGTGATGCAGGAGTTGATCAGATTCATACTACAATTGATGGGATTGGAGAAAGAACAGGCATTCCACCGCTTGCAGAAGCTGCAGTTGCACTAACGTATCTATACAAATCACCAAATGATTTTAGATTAGATATGTTATTAGATCTATCCAGATTAATTGAAGAATACACATCAATCAAGCCATATGATTCAAAACCAATTGTAGGATCTTCAGCATACAAACACAAGGCAGGTACACACCTTGCAGCAATTCTCAGGAATCCTGCAGCCTATGAACCCATACCACCAAGAGCAGTTGGGAATAGAAGGAGAATAGTATTTGGGGAATTAGCAGGAAAAACGGGAGCTGCCTACTTGATGTCATTATTGGGTCTTGAAAAAGACGACGAAGGTGCAAAGGCAGTTGCAGCTGGACTAAAAGGTCTCAGAATGGGAGATCTAATCGAGATTCCACTTGAAGACAGACTTGAAAAAAAGATAATTAATGATAAA
>Ga0233434_1002428_pt1 | contig 16357 bp, 19 predicted proteins | sample SI_122_August201_4_FD_182738 | JGI IMG/M metagenome (GOLD analysis project Ga0233434, IMG submission 182738) | Seawater microbial communities from Saanich Inlet, British Columbia, Canada - SI_122_August2016_120_MG | ecosystem: Environmental > Aquatic > Marine > Inlet | place: Canada: British... | reverse complement strand
AATCATTAGAGAAAAAATTAGTTAGAGGTCGTTCCATTTCTGCAATGATTGCTGCATCACTTTATGCAGCTTGTAGAGATACAGAAACTCCAAGAACTCTAAAAGATATTGCTGATGCTGCAAATGTCAAGCGAAAAGACATTGCAAGATGTTATAGATTATTACATCATGAATTAGAATTAAAAATGCCTGTTGTTGATTCAGTTCAATGTATTGCAAGAATTTCAAGCAAGTTAAAGATTACAGAAAAAACTAAACGATATGCAATTAAAGTTCTCAAAGAAGCACAGGACCGTAAAGAATCAGCTGGAAAAGATCCTATGGGACTTGCAGCATCTGCATTGTATCTATCTTGTGTTAAAAATGGAGTGTCAGTAACTCAAAGAGATATTGCAGAAGCAGCAGGAGTAACAGAAGTTACAATCAGAAATAGATACAAGGGACTAAAGGCAGAACATATTTCAGAAGACTAAATTAATTCTTATAAAAAAATTTAATTGTTATTTTACAAAAATGGTTGATTTTATCAATTCTTGATGCATAATAGAAATTTCAAAATGAATAATATCGGAATAATTGTTTATCAAAATAGAAAATAAAATTAAAAAGAAGAAAACGTATTTTTGTGATTTATGCGAGTGCTCTATCAATCATGTTTTGATATGATTCTTTAGATGCAGCACCTACTTGCTGACTAACTATTTCACCTTTGTTAAGGAGAATTAATGTCGGAATACTAAAGACGTTGTATTTTGATGCCAATTCATTGGCTTCATCAACATTAACCTTGACAAATTTTACTTTGCCATCATAGTCATTTGCTAATTCTTCAACTACGGGGCCCACCATTCTACATGGACCACACCATTCAGCCCAAAAATCCACAAATACAGGGACATCAGAGTTTATCACATCGATTTCCCAAGTCTTTGCATCAGAAATTTGAGTTATTCCCATTGTGATGTTATTTCATTGAACATACCTAAAAATGTTAACCAGAATTAACACCATATTTTTCGTAGGATAATTAATTCTGATATATACTTAAATGACGTTTTGCTAAAACCCTGACATGAGTTCAGAACTTAGATTAAAAAAATTAAGAGGTTCTGGAGGCTTTGTTATGGCCAGAGTTACTGATGAGCAACAGATGAAAGGGAATTTAGGCGGTCCTGATCTATTTTTAGCACCAATTGGAAGGTTGGATGCAGAATTAATCACTAAACATTTTTGCAATACTTGTGAAAAAGAATTTGAAGGTTCTCCAAAAATAGAATTTGAGAATCCAAATGAAGAAGTTGCAGAAAATCTCATGCTTGCAGAAAAAGGACAATACATTTGTAATTCATGTAATGCATCAATTGCAGAATATAGAGAATTCAAAAAACAAGATGAAGCAGGTGATGTTGGAGATGCAAAACCAATAGAGCAAGTACCTACACCACAAGTTCAATCAACACCACAACCTCCAAAAGAGACAGTAACCCAACCTGGACCTGTAACTTCAATTAGTTCAATTGAAGGAAGAGCAGTATATGATGAAAGTGCGAACAAAGTTGGCATAGCAAAACAAGTGGGTATTGATTCTACACAATCAATGGTTCTAATTATTACTCAAAATGATGGTTCTGAGGGCAGTATTCCATGGAAAAACATCAAAAAAGTAGGAGAAGTGATTCTCTTAGGTAATCCAGAAGATGCAAGTCAGCCAGGAAAATGTTCTAACTGTGGATTTGGGAATAAGGAAGGTTCTAAGTTTTGTGAAGACTGTGGAACTGCAATTTAATAAATAAATAAAATTATTCAATAGGATACCATAGGCGAAAAAATAATTGATTAAAAAAATAATTTCAAAAGGAGTAATCAAAGATATTCTCATTGTAGTTGTAGGTGTTTTAATAATTTGGTTAGGTCTACAAATAGCATTTGGAACACAAAATCCATTTTATGTAGTTGCAAGTGGAAGTATGATTCCAGTTTTACAAGTATATGATGTAATAATTATTCAAGGACATGTACCGTTTGAAGAAATTGAAATAGGAAACATTATCGTGTTTAATCGACCATCAGATCACGATAGAGTAATTGTACATAGAGTTATTTCAATAACGGATGATAATCCTAAAACAATTAGAACACAAGGTGATGCAAATAATGCCTCAATTCCAGGGACAGATTATCCAATTACAGAAGAAGAATATATTGGAAAAGTGGAATATACACTTCCACAAGTTGGATACGTCACACAATTACTAAAACCACCAACAAATTACATCATAATTGTAATTGTTGTAGGTGTCATGGTAGTAAAACAAATGATGCAAAAGAAAAAGAAAAATGTGACAACAGATACTTTCAGTTCAGAAAATCCAGAAACAAATGAAGAGTTATCAGACATCAATGAAATTGAAAAGGATTCAGAATATTCGGAACATACAGAAAAATCAGATCCAGTAGAGAAATCAAGTGAAAATAAAAAAGATGAAATTTCAGACAAAGAAATAGATGATTCAAAAAAAGAAAAGAAAGAATAGTTTACTAAAATTCATACAAACAGGTTCACATTATGCCAAAATAATAGCAATAGATCGTCCTGTTTGCTTGTGGTATGGATTATAGGCCAAATTTACTAAAAAAGGATCCTCAGAAATTATAAGTTTGGAGAGTAGAATCATTTAAAAAATTAAAATCTATTTTTAGGTGTAAAATATTGACGATTATTTCTACAATACAGAATCTTTTGTTTTGAATACTCGTTTAAAGTACTCAGAAGGTTCTTTTGGTTCTTCTACATCATTTGTGATTCCTGCCAAATGTTTTGCCAAATTCTTTTTGTAACCCACTTGCATTTGTCTCTGAATTTGAATTCTTTGTGCTTGTGGAGAACCTGCACCATGCATAGATTCTGTCAAATAACCAACAGCATTTCTACCAAGAGTCATATTTTCAATTAATCTTAAAATTCTCATTCTGTTTTCAACATCAACTCCTTTTCTTCCTGCAAGATATTTTTTAAGTAATGGGCCTGCTTCTGGATGTCTAAAATCTTTTTCAGATGGTAAAGTAACTACCAATCCACCTGCAATATCTTGTGCTAATCTACTAATTTCATATGGGAATCTAGTTACATTATGTTTACAAACTTGTGCAAGCATATCATCATTTAGGAAAACACCTGATTTCATCTTCTGTCCTTGATGAGATGATGCAATTCCTGCAGCAAAAATAGTTTCATTAAGATGAGTCATCTCAATGAGTTTATCTTTAATGTGAGATACTTTAGGAATTCCGTTGTAATCTGCAATAGTTGCTGCAGCACCAATCAATACATCACCAAGTCCTGTTTTACAAACATAACTACGTCTATGATAGCACGTAAAACGTTCAACTAACATTGATGCAAATTCATATTCTCCGTTCATGAAGACTTTATCCCATGGAATAAACACTCTGTCTAAAATTATCAGGGCTTCTTGTCCACCATATTTTGCATTACCATCATCAATGTCACCTTCCTCCATACTTCTTGTGTCACAAGATTGTCTACCGTAAATGTAAGTAACACCTTTTGCATCAGCAGGAATTGCACCAACAATTGCCCAATCCTTATCATTTTCTGTTAACCTAATAGTTGGCATTAAAATAATCCAATGTGAGTTAATACAGCCAGTTTGATGTGCTTTTGCACCTGAAACATAAACTCCTTTATCGTCAGTTTCTACTATTCTTGTAAACAAATCAGGATCTTCTTGTTCTGCAGGTCCCTTGCTTCTATCACCCTTAGGATCAGTCATAGCACCGCCTATTACGAAATTTTCTTTTTGAACCATCTTTACAAATTCTAAGAATCGTTTATGATAATCTGTTCCATGTTTTTCATCAATTTCAAATGTAGTAGAATGTAAAGAATTCATAGCATCCATTCCAACACATCGTTGGAAACAAGTTCCAGTGTTTTGTCCCAATTTTCTTTGCATTTTATTTTGTAAAACCAAATCTTCAGCACTTTCAGCAATGTGTAAAAATCTATTTACTTTCAATCCAGAAAGAGATGAGTCAGCTGATGCAAGTGCTTCTTCACGAACTGCTAGATCATAAGTCTCTGCAACTGCATTAATTGATGGTCTGATAATTGGATGATCAACATAATTTTGTACTAATTCTCCAAAGAGATAAATTTTAAGATCTCTACCTCTAAGACTTTCAATGTAATCATTGCCTGTCTTAATTGTCTTTGAGGCATCACTCATGTAATGATAATAATTTTGATGTTGTATAAATATTCTAAATTAGTAAAAATGTAACTTTAGGAAGGAATTGCGATCAGAGTCCTATTCTGACATCTAAAATACGACAACCTTTACCCTTCTCCATTACCAATACAGGATTCATATCTAATTCTTTGATCTCTGTAAAATCAGAAACCAGTTGAGATAATCTTTGAATGCATTCAGATAGTTTTGCAATATCTGATGGTTTCTCACCTCTTACACCTTGTAGAAGTTTTTGAGTTTTAATTGATGCAATCATGTCATCTGCCTCTTTATCAGTTACAGGTGCAAGTTTGAATGTAACATCTTTTAGAACTTCCACATAGATTCCTCCCATTCCAAGCATGATTACTGGTCCAAATCCAGGCTCTAATTTTGAACCAATGATCAATTCTTTACCACCTTTTACCATTTCAACAATCAAAACACCTTTGATCTCAGCTTTCTTGTTGTATTTTTTAGCATTTTTGATAATTGTTTTGAAGGCATCTTTGATTTCAGTGTCATTTGTCAAGTTCACTTTAACACCACCGGCATCAGACTTGTGAATTATTTGTGGAGATGCAATTTTCATTACAACAGGGTATCCAATCTTTTTTGCAGCCTTTATTGCCTCTGCTTCATTTTTAGCTAAAGCACTTTGAGGTAAAGGTAAACCATATGCTTTAAGAACTTCTTGTCCTTCTTCTTCCAAAAGATTTGGTCTTTTCTCTTTTTTGACCTTGTCAAAAATTTTCTTGACTTTTGCCTTGTTTACTTTGAATTTAGTAATCTTTCCTTCTTTGGTATTTACCCAAATTGCAAATGTTTTCATTGCAGCTAAAGTTCTAATTGCTCCTTCAGCATAGTTGTAATAAGGGACATTTCCTTCTGCCAAAATTTCTCTGTTTGTAATTCCTTCATCTAATCCCATCAAACTTGCAAGCATTGTTTTTTTGTATTTCTTTGACATTGAAACAATGACTTCTGCTAGCTTGTCATAATCTAGAGTTCCAGACGGAGTACACATTGTAATAACTGAACCAACTTTGGAGTGTTTGAGTACACGTTCCAAAACATTATGGAATCTATTAAAATCTGCATCACCTACAATATCAACAGGATTTGCAGAGCTTCCCCAAGGAGGAATTACTTCATCAATCTTTGGACGAATACTATCAATGTTGGCCATTCTAATTTTTGATTTAGAGCAGGCATCAGTGGAAATAATTGCAGGTCCTCCTGCATTTGATACAATAACTAAACCAGCTGCTGTTGGAAGTGGTTGCTTTGAAAATGCAGTTGCATAATCAAAGAGTTCTTCCATTGTATCTACCCTGATTGCACCAGATTGTTTTAACAAGGCATCATAAATTTCATCAGAACCCATCAAGGCTCCAGTATGAGACATTGCAGCCTTTGCACCCTCAGGACTACGGCCAGATTTGAGAACAAGTACTGGTTTTTTGAGTTTTTTAGTTATATTTTTACAAACTTTAAGGAATTCTTGACCGTTACCCATGTCTTCAAGATACATTACAATAACTTTGGTTTGTTTATGATTTGCAAGAATTTTTAGAATATCAACTTCGCTCATCACAGCTTTATTTCCAAGACTTACTACTGCTGAGAAGCCTATTCCTTGAGCACTGGCATCTTCAACTAGTGCTGCACAAATTGCACCACTTTGGGACACAAGTGCAATTTTTCCAGACTTTGGTGTGACTTTAAGAAATGTAGAATTCATCATTGTCTTTGGATCAAGATTCATGACACCAAGACAATTAGGTCCAATGATTTGGATTTTGTATTTTTTGGCAATATCTTTTATTTCTTCTTCACGTTTTGCACCTTCTTCATCAACTTCTTTGAAACCTGCAGTGATGATGATTACGCCTTTGACTTTTTTCTTACCACATTCTTCTAAAACAGGTGCAACCAATGTATTTTTGATAACAATTACTGCAAGATCAATTGATTTTGGAACGTCTAGAACACTTTTGTATGCTTTTTTGTAAAAGACGGTATCTCGTGATGGACTAATTGGATAAACTATTCCTTTGAAACCATTCATAATATTAGATGTGATGGTAGCACCAACACTTCCTCTTTTGTCAGATGCACCAATTACTGCAATTGATTTTGGAGATAAAATCACAGATTCTGTCATGTTATGTTAAATCTGAGATTTTGTATAATAAAGTTATTCTCGGAAATCTCTGATCTATGGTTTTTAGCTTCCCAGCATTTTTCCGGCCAAATTCTCTTTTCTAGGGACCCATACTATTGATAAATTAGAAAATGTCCCAATAATACTCCAAGCTTCTCGTGCCAGATTTCTGAGTTGTTCATTATTTATTGCAAATTCATGGTTTAGTTGATTTACAGTATTTTTAGAATCACTGTAAATTGTAATATCTCCATCTGAATCAACATACTTGTTTAATACGGAAATTATTGCCATATATTCAGCCTGGTTATTTGTCAAGTCTGGCTTTTTTTCATAAAATGATTCACCAGTTTCTTTTACAAAATAACCATATCCACTGTTACTACCTCCAGAACCATCAACGTAAATGCTAATTCCCATCTTTATACAACCTCGTTATCTTCACAATTAAATTTAGTACCATCATGTAAATAATTGTAGATAATCCTTGGGAAACAATTGATGCCAAGTATGGATCATAGTTTATCGTCAGAAAATAATATTGTAATGCCCATCTAGCAACTGTATAAACAACCTCTGCAATTCCAAGTGATGTAATTAATTTTTTTAGATCTTGTTTTAGTTTTACAGTATCGGTTTTACCAGATTTTAATTTGTATTTTTTTCTATTATCTAGATAAAACAAGCTGCTAAAAACTGAAAAATAAATTATGTAATCTGCAATCGTAGTATAAGTAGTGTTTAGATAATCTTCCTGATCAGATAAAATTTGTGCAATTATTGCAGAAATAATAATTGATGCTGCAAATGCTATGAGGATATTTTTATTGAGTTTAAGATATTCTTGTAACATCCATTTTGATTATTTTTTGTTACAATTAAACTCAGTCTAAAGTAATCTTTAGGAATGTTATCAAGCCCACAAGTTCTGCAATTCCTACGCCCATCATGTATGGAAATATTTCATGAGAGAAAATTTGTTCCATTGAAAAATATGCTAGTGCACCAATTACATTATGTAAAAATAGCATTCCAGCAACTACAATCATACCCAATGGAAGCTGTGCTTTAGTTGTTCCATACATTTTACCAAATATTACAATTAGAATTCCAAGAATACCCATATTTGCAATGGATACAACAGATAAGATTAGAGAAGTAGATTCCATTTAGAAAAAAAGACCTCTTGAGTGTTTATTTACTTTTATCCAGTTTTCCTTCAATTTCTTCAAATGTCTCCATATTAACTTCTAAAAATGTAGATGGGAAATATGCAATACCATATTTTTCACCAATTTTGGCAATTAAATTATTTTTTTCAAGCACCTTAATGTGATGCTGAATAGCCTTGTAATCAAGACCCAATTCTTTTGCTAACTGATTGATATTTAGTGGGTTTTCTTTTATTTTTGAGATGATTTTTAATCGATTTAATCCCCCTCGTGAACCCGTAAAGACAAACCAAAGCAGTCTTTTTGCATCAGGATCATTTGCCATGAGAAGTAAAAAGTATTCTAATTTATCACTAAAAGGTATTGGGAATTAAATCAAAGTAGAAACTATAAAAAACATCATCGATAAATTTCTTTGAAATAAAACATGTCACTCAATTATGATGCTCCACTGTATAGACCACCTTCAGAAGCAAGATCATTAATTTTTCAAGTCACTTTAGGTTGTTCCTTTAACGAATGTTCTTTTTGTGATATGTATAGATCAAAAGAATATTCAGAAAGATCATGGGATGAAATAAAATCAGAAATTGATATGATGTCAAGTTATTTACCTGACACTAAAAGAATATTCCTTGCAGATGGCGATGCACTAAATCTTGATGCAGAATTTATGATAAAAATTGTAAAATACATTAAAGAAAAATTTGAAAATCTAGAGAGAATTTCATGTTATGCAATGCCTATGAATATTTTGAAAAAAACACCTGAAGAATTAAAGAAAATGAATAAAGCTGGACTAGACATGTTTTATTTGGGAATTGAGAGTGGATCAGATGTCGTATTAAAAAAAGTAACCAAAGGTGCAGTTGCAAAAACAATAATCAAATCAGTAAACAAGGCAAAAGATGCGGGTTACATGATGTCATGTATGATAATTTTGGGATTAGGTGGAAAAACATATTCTAATGAACATATCAAAGGAACTGCAGAAGTAATCAGTGCATGTTCTCCACAATATGTGGGAGCACTGACCCTATATCTTGAAAATGGGATAAAACAGGAATTTCTTGACAAATTTGAAGGGGAGTTTATCCGAATCAATGATGATGAATCATTAGAAGAATTGTATAGTTTGATTAATCAAATAGAAACTAAAGATGAAATAATATTTCGAGCAAATCATGGTTCAAATGCATACACAATCAAAGGGACATTTCCACAAGATAAACAAGATATGCTAGATAAGATAAGTTGGATGAAACAGCATCCTGAAATTATGCGACCACAAGGATTACGCGGATTCTAAATTAAATTTTCTTGGTTTAGATATACAACTTTGAAGATTTTAACTGAATAATTACCATCAAAAATTTTGTTTGTATTTCCATTATCAGAGTTCAATACTCTGAATTTGTATTCATAATCACCATTTTTCTCCACATTTGTTTGGGCAAAATGAATTGCGTCACCATCTTGAAAAATTTGAATAATCACAGGATATCCTTCAACATGATTTGTAATTTTTCCTTCAACAAATCCCCAAGGCAGTGAATTTTCTTCAGGAGTATGGAAAAATACTGTTGATTTTTCCAATCCCATTAAACCATTTAATGGTATAATTTCAGTTTGTGTTTCATGTGTATGTCCATCAATTGTTATCTGACCAGAATGAGGATGAGCAAATGCAGAATCCACGGAAAGAGTCAAAATAATAGTTAAAATGAAAATGCTAGAAAAGAACATGATCTTATTCATATTAAAATCAATTAGAAAGGAGTTTAAGAATTTTTCAGATCAAAGATTGTCAATAATTGTTTTTAAATTTTCAGGTAGTTCAGGTAGTTCAGTGTGACTTTCATTATTTTGAAGATTTTCAGGCCCTATTCTTCTAACTCGCTGAGTCCCAATTAAAGTATCAATATTTCTTTGGATATCTTTTTCAGACAGAATTTCCTTTAATTTTTCCAAAACAATTTCTTCATTTTCATATTTTTTGATTCCATATTGAACAAGAATAGTTTTTTCATCAAAAGTGAATTCAGTCATATTTACATCAAGAGTTTTTGATTAATAATCTTTGATTAATAAAAAATGGTTAAAATATGATGAATTCTAAATTGTCTTACTTGGTAAGTAAATTACAAATAATTTCAAACGTATTATCTACAAAAAGATATGCTGCAATCGCAATTATTAGCGGATCAGGATTAGGAATAATTTATTATTTTTTAACAATGTCATTATTGCCTATTCATTTTGATGTGGTAAAGGATTTGTATCCAAATTATATTGCTACATCCATTGGATTAACAGTAATAATCTCTGCTTTAGGGGGAATTAATTTTGCAATGATGGCATTTAAAATTAAAAGAATGAAAATGATGAATTCTGTAAAAACAAATTCATCAGCAATGTTTAGTGGGGTATTTGCAGCGTTTACACCAGGATGTCCAGCATGTACTGCACCACTAGCAGTAATTCTAGGAGCAGTTGGAGGATTATCATTATTTCCAATGCAAGGATTAGAATTGAAATTTATTTCAGTTGGAGTTTTAATTTTATCCATATTTTGGATCGCAAGAGGACTTCAAAGTAAAAGCTGTTGTAAAATAGGATAAAATATTTGATTTAGTAATATTTTTAAAAATAATAAATTTTAGTTTTCATGATAAATTTTAATTACTTTATCCACTACAACGTTAGTGTCAACATCCTTTTCTGCACTAACTAAAAGTAAATAATCATCACCCAAATAAAATGAAAAACGTTTTATTTTTTCATATTCAGACATGGTGTATTTTGTTTTTCCAAGAATTTTTGCAGTGTCTTTACGTGCTTTCCAATGAATAATAGAAAGATTAACCAATTCATTTTGCATGTGTTCTGAAAGTGGATTTTCTAACCCCTTTCGCATTCCTCCACTAACACAGGTAGCCCATTCATCATAAACAGAAGCAAATCTAATTTTAGGATCTGCATCTAAAATTTGTGAGCAAAATTTTTCATAATCCAATGATCGTTATTTGAACTTGAATTATTAGAGTTTTATTATGTTAACAAAAATAAAACAGGCACGTTTATGGTAATTTTAAAAATAATTAAAATCTAATGAATTAAATTACAAATATTATTCTCATTAATTATTCTCATGGATACGTTCGATGCAATCAATACAAGACGTGCAATTAAAAAATTTGATAATACACACAAAATGACTTCTGAACAAGTTAAATCACTTATGGAGTTGGTAATCTTATCTCCTACTAGTTATAATCAACAAAATTGGAGATTTATTACAGTTACAAACCAAACAGTAAAAGAACAAATTAGTAAAGCTGCTAGAGGTCAGACTCAACCGTCAGATGGTTCTTTGGTTATTGTTTTATGTGGAAACATGAACGCATGGAAGCAAGATCCTCTTAGATATTGGAAAAACTCTACAACAGACAAACAAGAATATGTTAAAAATGCATTAGTTACAAAATATGCAGATAATCCTCAAAATCAAAGAGATGAAGCAATTCGTTCATGTGGATTTGCAGGACAAACCATAATGCTTGCAGCAAAACAAATGGGTCTGGATTCTTGTCCAATGGTCGGTTTTGAGTATGATGAATTAGCAAAAATTATCAATTTACCTGAAGATCATTTAATTGTCTTAATGATAGTGGTTGGGAAAGCAGCAGAACCTGCAAGTCCACGTGGTGGACAATTACCGTTAGATGAAGTAGTTTTTGAAAATAAATTTTAGAATTAGTTTGATTTTTTAGAATCATATAAAAGATGAAAAAGAGAACTAGATTGCATTAATTTTTTATTTACAATAACTATTAAAATTAAATGATTTTTTTTTATTTCAAATAATATTTTATCACAAAATGTGACATATTGTTCAACTGAACGTCGGGTTTCAATTAATTTACTTTTAGATTTTATTAGAAATCCATCTCGAATTAAAACATTAATTTTTCGATATCCAGAAGTAGTTGAAATTTTGTTATATTCTAAGACTTCAGAATTTGTTTGGGCCCTACCAACTGTAGCCAAAATGATTCTTCTTGATTCATCATCACCTAATTTTTCTAGTATAGATTTTTTGAGAAATTCATCCAATATTGTAATTTCATATAATTTATCATCTTTTGATTTTTTAACACTACAAATTTTTTTTAGGTATTTTTTTAACGATGAGTTATCTAATTCGCCTAAAAGATCTTTTCTCACATCAATTAATTTATCAATATTTTCTATTGATTGTCTAATTGAAATACCATATTTTTCAAACATGATTCTTTTCATACGATATTCTGTTTTTTCATCAAGATTTTTTTTTATTATGACTTCTAATGATTTTGATAAAAATTGATCAATTCCAGGCACAACTGAATAACAAATATTTTATTATAAAAACATCTGGAATTCTTAAGATATGAAAAAAACAGCTATTGTTGTAGATGATGAGCCTGATATTGTAGACATATTCAGCGATTTGTTAGGAGAAAGAGAGATAGACGTAATTGCCAAAGGGTACAATGGTAAAGAAGCAATTAACTTGTGGACATTAAACAAACCAGATATTCTTTTCATCGACATTATGATGCCTGATGGAACAGGAATCCATACAATTAAAAAAATTCGTCAAAAAAATAAAAATGCGTTCATAATTGCTGTAACAGCAGATGACAGTGCCGTAACTGAAGAGAAGTTAAAAGATCTTAATGTAAACGGTATAGCACACAAACCAGTTGATATGGATAAAATTATGGAAATAGTCAACGCCAAATAATATTTTATAGGCATCTATCTTTTTATGAATAAAATGGGCCCACGGGGATTTGAACCCCGGATCTTCGCCGTGTAAGGGCGACGTCATAACCGACCTGGACTATGAGCCCAGAAATCATCGCTGCTGAAATCCATTTAAACTTTGAGACAAAGAATAATCTAGAAATTCAATGAAAACTAGGTAAAATTATGAGTATTTTTGATTTTTTTTCTAGTCCAATTGGGTTAGGACATGTAACTAGAGACATAGCAATTGTCAGTAATTTACAAAATAATAAAATTAATTTTGTAACTGGTAGCGGAGCTGCAACCATCCTAAAAAATTTAGAATATAATGTTTTAGATAAATATAATCCTCCTTCATTTATTGTTAAAAATGGCGTATTAGAAAATTCAGGAAGATGGTTATGGAGCTACTACAAATATTATAAAGAATGTAAAAGTATTTCAAAAAAAATTATACAAAAAGATAATCCAAATTTGGTGATAAGTGATGAAGATTTTGCATCATTAAGTATATCACATGAAATGAAAATTCCAACAATTTTAATCACAGATGTTTTAGAAACCAAATTTACAAAAGGAATAGTATCAATAATAGAAAAAAAGATGAACAAATCAATGCAAGAGATAATCAATAAATGTAATGTTGTAATTATTCCTGAAAATGGAGAGAGTCATGATAATATCAAAAGAGTAGGGCCAATTGTGAGACAAATAGATGAATCAAGGGAGAAATTACGTGAAAAATTTTCATTTAAGAAAAAAACTATTCTCATATCAGTTGGAGGAACAGATGCAGGACAATATCTCATTGATGAATCATTAAAAGCAATTTCAAAAATTAATCAAGATGTAGAAATAATTGTAATTTCAGGTCCTGCAATTAATAAAAAATTTGAAAATGTTAGAAATATGGGATTTGTAAATAATTTACAAGAGTTAATTTTTGCATCAGATTTATTGATTTCACTTGCTGGAAAATCTACAATTGATGAAGCTATAACTTATGGAACACCGGCAATTTTTATTCCAATAAAAGGACATTTTGAACAAGAAGATAATGCAAAAAAATATGGTTTTGTTTTTGAAGACATTAAAAGACTTGAAGTGTTGATTTTAGAAAAAATAGAAGAAAAAAGAAATCAACAAAATACAAACGGTGCAAAAAATGCAGCTGAGATTATTAAAAAATGGATCAATGAGTAATCAAATGCTTAATAGAGAGTGATTAACCTTTGACAAAGTACCATGGTCAATCTAATAGTTGCAAAATTTGGAGGAAGTACATTAGGTCCAGATGGAGTAACCATTCCAGAGATTATCAAGCGTGTAATTAATTTAAAAAAAGATTCCAAAGTTATTGCTGTTTTTTCAGCACCATTAACCATGCATAATGAAAAAAAACGTTCACTAACTGATGTTGTTTTAGAACAAGGCAAAAATGCTGAAAATGGAATAACACCAAATTTGGACATTGTAAAATCAACATATGAAAAAATTTTAGAATTGGTTGATTCTAAGCATAAAGAAGACTGTAAAAATATTGTCGAATCACATCTAGAAATGGCACAAAAGGCACTCAATGAGGCTTTAGATAATAAAGAATTTGGTGATGAGATACGCTCAAGGGCATTGGCATTTTCAGGTGAAATTTTAATTTCTCATGTAATGAAATATGTTCTAAAAAGTAATGGCATAAAGACTGATTCTGTAAAATTTGATGACTGGCCAATAATTACAGATAACAACATAGAATCAACAAATTTCCTTACATCAGAATCAAGGACAAAAATGCTGAAAACTGAAGAGTTAGTAAAGGAAAATGAAGTAGTTACAATCGGAGGTTTTATTGGAAAAACAATAGACAACATCACAACGACATATGAAAGAGGTGGTTCAGATAGGACTGCAGCTGATCTGGCAATATTATTTCATAAAAAATATGAAACTAGTATAGACTTTGAAAAAGATAGTGCAGTGGTGTCAGCTGATCCAAAAATTGTAAATTCAGGTCTAAGTGAAGTAAATCAATTGTCATATAATGAAGCCAGGTTAGCTGGAATGTTTGGAATGAAAATTTTAGATCCAATTGCAATTAAAGAGATTGTAGAGAATGGAGTAGATATTCCAATTGTTATTACAAATATGAATAATCCAGAAAAAATTACTACAATTAAAAGGATATTGGATAAACAAAAGGGGCATCCAATAAAGATAGTTACAGGAAAAGAGAATTGTACAATTTTTAGAATAGAAACATCATGTATTCAAAAATTATTAACATCATTAGAAAAAGACAAAAGATATAGTGAATTTATTATTTTATCACCATTTACAAAAGATGGAATAGAATTTTCAAGGATTTTGTTTCTTGATGGGGATTATGTTAAAAGAAATGAGAAATATTTCCTAGCATTTGATTCACTTGCCACAATTACATACAATCGAGGAGTAATTACATTAATTGGGGATGAAATGTGGAGAGTTCAACAAGTTGCATCAAGAACTAGTGCAAAGATTGGTGAATCAGGATTAAATATTTTGAATATGGATGCACAGGAAGAAACTTCACGTATAATAATTGTAGTAGAAGATACAGAAGATAATATTAGAAAAGCAATTAGTGCGATACACGAAGAAGTTTCAGAAATTAATTTTATTTAATGAAAGGTGTGGCGTTACGGGTTTTTACACCAGTACCGCCATCAAGGGTTTATTCTTGGACCATTATCTAGATTCAGTCCGGCGTTACCCAAAACACGCGATAACAATACTAAATTATTCTAGTATATAGAGCTGATCTATTATAGAATGACTAAACACGCTCAGCAATATACCACAAAACTATTCCTGCACCAATTACAACATACCATTTGAAATTTCTTTTATCTGTGAATATTCTAGGTGAGCCCATTTCTCCAGCAGTAGTTGTGGATAGGCGAATTTTTCTCATCTCAAATGCCTGACCAATTAAGCCTATCACGAGTAAAACAATCCCTGCAAAACCAAGTATCCATTCCATAAGAGAACTTACAATTTGTAAGATATGTAGTTTACAAATTATGTTAAAAAGAGATTTGAAAAATAATTCTTTAAATTAGCAATATTTTTTCTGTCTCCTATGAAGGAAGTAGGAAAAATATGGATGAATGGAAAATTAGTCCCATTCAAAGATGCCAAAGTTCATGTTCTAACTCATGCATTACATTATTCAACATCAATTTTTGAAGGAATCAGATGTTATGATACACCAAATGGTTCTGCAATATTTAGATTACAAGAACATATAGATAGATTCTTCAAATCTGCAAAATTATACACAATGAAAATGCAATTTTCTAAAAAAGAAATCTCAGATGCAATAGTAAAAACAGTAAAGACTAGTAAACTCAAAGAATGTTACATTAGACCATTGGCATATTACGGTTATGGAACTATGGGATTAACACCTACCCAAAATAAAGTTGATGTTTCAATTGCTTGTTGGGAATGGAAAATGGGAGAATCAAAAGCAGGTAAATTTACTGGAGCTAAATGTAAAGTTTCGAGTTGGGTAAAAATTGATTCAAGATCTCAACCAATGCAAGCAAAAGCTGCATCAAACTATGCAAATGCAGCATTAGCAAGAATGGAAGCATTAGAAAATGGATACGATGAAGCAATTATGTTAAATTCGCAAGGAAAAATTGCAGAAGGTAGTGCAGAAAATATTTTCATAGTTAAAGATAATGTTATTCAAACGCCTCCACTTTCAGCAGGTGGTTTAGAAGGAATCACAAGGGATGCAGTAATACAAATTATTGAAGAAAATGGTGGTTTTGTAATTGAGAGGGATTTAGAAAGAGATGATCTATTTTCAGCTGATGAAATTTTCATGACAGGTACTGCAGCAGAAGTAAAATCAGTAACACAAGTTGACAAAGTTAAGATTGGTAATGGTAAGATGGGAGAAATTACAAAAGCATTACAAAAAT
>Ga0233434_1002424_pt1 | contig 16385 bp, 14 predicted proteins | sample SI_122_August201_4_FD_182738 | JGI IMG/M metagenome (GOLD analysis project Ga0233434, IMG submission 182738) | Seawater microbial communities from Saanich Inlet, British Columbia, Canada - SI_122_August2016_120_MG | ecosystem: Environmental > Aquatic > Marine > Inlet | place: Canada: British... | reverse complement strand
TATCAGCAAAGATGCACGAGTTAAAGTGAAAACAACTTTGAATCCAATGGGATTTGATATTGACAATGTATCAAATTATGGACTGGATGAAAATTTTATCTCAAAACAACTATCAATAAAAAACTCATATGAAACAATGGGAGTTACTCCATCATTTTCATGTATTCCATATGAAATTTTTGATATTCCAAAAAATGGAACTCAAGTTGCATTTGCTGAAAGTAATGCTGCAATCCATGCAAACTCTTATGATAATTTAAAAACAAACAAAGAAAGTGCGTTTAGTGCATTAGCTAGTGCGCTTACTGGAAAAAGTCCATACTCTTCACTTAGAAAAGAAGACAAGCCAAACATTACAATCCAAATGAAAGTAAAAAATCCAAATGAATTATCCTATGGAATGCTTGGATTTTTCGCCGGAAAAGTTGGAGATACATCTGTAAATATCTCTGGTCTTGCAGAGATGGATAAGCGACAATGCAAAGCCATGTGCGGAGGAATGGGAACATCTGGAACTTGTGCTAAATTTCTTTTTGGAGATGGTGATTCAGATTGCGAAAAAGTAGATTTTGATGAAAAGGAAATGCAAAATGTTCATGATGAGCTAAATACTGCTGAGAAAGGTGACATCATTACACTTGGTAGCCCTCAATTAGGATTAGATGAAATCTCTGAACTTTCTGAGAAACTAAAGGGACGTTCTTTCAAAAAGAGATGTATGGTATTTACCCCAAGAACTGTTAAAGTGCAAGCACAAAAAATTGGATATACAAATGAATTAGAACGTGCAGGTTGCGAAATTCTTTCTGATTGTTGTACTTGTCTTACCCCATTAATTAACAAAGATAGTGTTGATGCAGTTACTACAAATAGTATCAAAGGTGCATTTTATCTCAAAAACTCCAATGGTGTAGATGTGAATTTAAAATCATTATCCAAAATTATTGAAGATGAGACAAGATGAAAAAAATTCTAGTTTCAGGTAAAGTGCAAGGTACTGTTTTAAAATCTAAAGACTCTATCAATTTTTTAGGTACAGTTGATAAAAAGACTGGAATTATTAGCGACAAAAACCATGATCTCTTTGAAAAATCACTCAAAGACTCCATTCTTGTATTTCCTTCAGGTATTGGCAGTAGTGTTGGAGCATACACAATTTATTCAATCAAATCAAATGGTACTGCACCTATTGCAATGATTTGCAAAAAAGCAGATCTTACAGTAGCTACTGGATGTGCATTAGCAAATATCCCATTAATCATAATTAGTGATGAGGAATTTTCTTCAATTGAAAATGGTATGAAAATTTCAATTAATACAGATGATTCTAATCCAATTCATCATCAATAAAATTCTCTATTTGCATATCCCCTACACTTACTTCTTTAATCTGACTTTTTCCTGCAGGTAAAACACGAACAAAATCATCTATGCTAATCTTTTTTGTAATTTCTTCATAAATTTTCAAAAATTCTATTCTAATTTTCTTAGCATTATCTGCCATTTCTGATCCATGTGGTTCAATTATTGCATAACAGATAGAATTCTTCTTTATTGTATCTGGTGGACCACATGTTAAAGAATAGCCATCTTCTTGTGGAATTATTCCTACAGCTAGTATGAGATTTTTAGAATTGATAAAATTTCGTTGCCCATCTATAGTAAAAGAGCCCTTTGGAAGAAATTCTCCACTTGGAGCTGATTTTTTTACTTGTTCTGGATTTACCCAATAAGCACTAACTCCATACAATCCTTCTCTCCATGCACGACTAAAACAAACTGTAGCATGTGCAACTTCATTCATACTTGTATCTGGTGCATTCTCTGCATCTTTTATAATAAAAAATGGTGAACCAAAAATATCAGCATGAAATATTTTATCATTTTTTACTAAATGTTTTCTAACTACAGCCGAATTTGATGCAGCATCCCTTCCTCCAACTACCAGAAATCCATCTGACGTAAAGAACCATCTATATCTTTCATACCAACTTTTCTTTCTAATTTCTGAAACTACAATCAAATCTTTTTCTGATTCTGTTTTACTCTGAAATTTTTCCAGCTTTTTCTCAGTTTTAGATTTAATTTCTTCAATTGAACTTATTGCACCTGATTGTTTTTTTGCCTCATTAAATAATACTGATGCAATTGATTGAAGAGAAGATTTTGTGTTTATCTTTATTTTTTCATCATCAACTACAATTAATGAAATTCCCTTTTCACTAGTTAATTTTGCATTATGACTAGTCAAAATCTCTTGTGCAGATGCGTCTCCTATTGATATTATTCCTCTTGAAACCATTTCAAAGAGGGAATTTGCAACATTTGTAATGTTTTTTGATCTCTCTTTAACTGTCTCAATTGCTTTTTGTTGCTCAGAAATCTGAGTTTGCATTTCTTTGATTTTTTTATCAGAACCACTAGACTGAATTGATTTTCCTTTTGAAACTATATTTTCTGTAAAAACAGTATCCAACCCTTCAATGAAACTATTAGCACTAACTATCTCTCCTTCTAATTTTCCTAATTTTAGTGGGAGAATTTCTGTTTTTTCGTTTCTAATTATAACTGCTTCATGATTTCCAGAAACTACATCTGACACAATATTTTTTGTAGTTTCAAAAATCTTTTTTATTTCCTCATTTGTTAATAGATTTCCAATTTTTTTTGGATCAACATTTGAAATTTCAAAAATTCCTTCAACATATTTTTTTGGTAATCCCAAAGTTCTTCCAAACCATTTTGCAGCAACTATATCTGTTGTTTTAAGATCATCAAAGTCTGATTCTGATATGTTAAAAATATCTAATCCACTATTTGGAGGTTGAACATACTCTAATCCTACACTCAGCTTTCTATGTCTAACTTCTATTGAATGCTGTAATGCAAGAATCTTTCTCTCTTTGTTACACAGTAAAATATTCCCATCCCCAAAAAATTCTCCTACTAGAATGAACTCTTTTCCAAATCCTTCAAAAGTAAAATATGCAATTCTTTCAGCACCAATTTGTTCTATTTTCTTCAATTTTAATCTGAGAAGATCACTTCGTAATCTTTTGAGTAATCTGTTTGGCTCCATTTGATCTATTTTTACTTTAGTCAACCAAACACCAGATGTTGATATCATCATGAAGAGATCAGTTTTTTCAGTATGATGAAGTTTGAAAAGAATACTATCTTTTGTGATTCCATAAATATTACTGATATAGTAGTCTTGAACTTGTTCTGAAATTTTATCTACTAAATATCGTAATTCTATACCGGCTAGTCCCATAATTATTGCATTTTCTGTCTAAAATTATACCCTTGCTATAATATGCTCAAACTTTGACCAAAGATATTAAACATGGTTTGATTGAGTCACGCTAGAAATTTACTTTGGCAAAATTTAAAAAGAAAAAATCTGAACCTACACCTGAACCTGATGATCTTAAAACAGAATCTGTAAAGGAAGAACCATCTGATATTCCTGAAACGGAAAAATCCAAACCTACACCTGAGAATCCAAAAATTCCAGCAATTGATGAAGCTGAAAAGAGTGAAAAAGATAGAAAATTAAATAAATTATTTTGGTTACGAATTGGTTTAGCCGTTATTGGAGGAACTATAGCCACATTTATTTTTGAAGATATTGAGGGTGAAGAAAGACGATGGTCCTCAATCGGATTTATGATAATCCTATTTTTTGGATCAATCATAGTTGCAAAAGGAATGAAAATGCAATTACCATCTTCTGATAGAAAAAAAATTGTTACACAAGCTCTTGGTAGCTATGTATTTTTGTACTTGTTTTCTTGGATTGTAACTTATACGTTAGTTCATTCAGGAAGTGCTTCTAGTGGAATTAACCTCTAGTATTATTATTAAAACAAAAGGAAGATAGTATATGTGGAATTACAAAACCCCCGGAATTCCTGATGAATCTTTTGAACGAATAGAAAAAGTTCCCATCACAAAAGAAGAAGTACGAACTATTCAAATTAGTAAAGCGAGACTAAAACCAGGTCAAATTGTTTATGATATTGGTTGTGGAAGTGGCTCAATTTCAGTAGAAGCTGCACTTCAAGTTGAATCATCTGGAAAAATATTAGCAATTGACTATGATGAAAATGCTATAGAACTAACTAAAAAAAATGCTCAAAAATTTAACCTTTCTAATATTTCAACTATTCTTGGTAATGCTAAAGAAAAAATATCTGAATTAGAAGAAGCTGATGCAATTTTTATTGGAGGAACCGGTGGTGATACAAAAGAAATAGTTGAACTTTCTCAAAATAAACTAAAATCTGGAGGCAGAATAGTTATTGGTATTATACTAATTGAAACACTTTATTCTGTATTACAAATCCTTGAGAAATTACAGTTTGAATCAATTGATATAACTCAAGTAACCATTTCAAAGAGCAGAAAAACTACCACAGGAACTATGATGCTTGCAAGAAATCCTGTGACCATAATTTCTGCTACCAAAGTCTAATCTAGATTTTTAATTGGGAGAAAAGGCATACTTTTCATGCCTGGATTAATTGGAATAGGAGTAGGTCCTGGAGATGTAGAACTACTTACAGTCAAGGCTGTAAAAGCAATTCAAAATGCAGACATCATAATGTGTCCAGCATCAAATGAAGATAGACCGAGTATTGCATTATCTGTTGTTTCATCTATAATTGATAAATCAAAAAACCAAAAAATTGTGAAACTAATTTTTCCAATGACTAAAGACAAAGATATTCTTAAAGCAACATGGAAAAAAAATGCCAAAATAATGGCTGAAACTGTTTTGACAGGAAAAAATGTTGTTTATCTTACAGTTGGTGATCCTTATCTTTATAGTACTTGGATCTATATGCACAAAGATTTGAAAGAAAATTATCCAAATATGGATATTAGTGTAATTCCAGGAATTGTTTCGATATTTACATTTGCATCAAAAGTTGGTATCAGTGTCGCTGAAGGTGCAGAAAAAGTTGCAATTATTCCATCTTGTTATGATTTATCTAGTGTCAAAGAAATTGCAAAACATTCTGAATCTATGATATTTCTTAAAGATGGAAGATATTTTGATCAAGTAATTGAAGTTCTAAAAGAATCTGGTTTCCCTGATGACTCTATTTTTGCAATCGGACAAGATTTAGGAACTGAAAATGAAATTATTCGACAAATGACTTTGGGTGAAGTAAATGATGATACATTAACTACAAAATATTTTTCAATTTTGGTGGTAAAACGTGTCTGATGTATTTTTTGTAGGATGTGGTCCAGGTGATCCTGAACTTATTACAGTCAAAGCTAAAAAACTAATTCAAAAGGCTGATGTTGTTATATATTCTGGTTCTTTAATTCCTGAACCAATTTTGAAATTATGTAAGAAAGGAAAACTATATGATGCTGCTGGAATGGTTAGAGAAGAAATTTTTGATTTATTATACAAAAATGCAAAAAAAGACAAACTTGTTGTAAGGTTACATGATGGAGATCCTTCAATTTACGGCGCAATCAAAGAACAGATTGACAATCTGGAAAAAAAAGGAATCAAATCAACTGTTGTGCCTGGAGTTACTGCATTTTTAGCCTCAGCTGCTGCACTTGGAATGCAATTGACACTTCCTGGAGTTACTCAGACAATTATTGTTACCAGAGCAGAATCAAGAACCAAAGTGCCAAAACGAGAAAAAATTTCTGAGCTTGCAAAACACAAAGCAACATTAATCTTTTATCTCAGTATTCAATTAATTTCTAATTTAGTAACTGAGACAATTGCAGGTGGATACAAAAAATCTACACCAGTTGCAGTAGTTTATCGGGCAAGTTGGAAAGATCAAAAAATAATTAAAGGAACCTTGGGTGATATTGCCAAAAAAATTAAAGAAGAAAAAATTACAAGAACTGCAATTGTAATTATTAGTGATGTAATTGATCCAGAAACCTATGAGTATTCTAAACTATATGATAAAAAATTTAGTCATGGTTATAGAAAGGCTAAACAGATAAAAAATTAATTTTATTTTTAATACCTATTTTGTTTAATTTTTTTTGAAATGATTTTGTATTGCCTGATGCATAAATATTTAATGAATTTCTTTTAGATTGGATATTTTTAATTTTAACAAAAACTTTTTCTGCAATTATATTTGAAGGATCTATGAAATTAATCATTGGATATTCTTTTTTTAGTAATGATTTTAAAAATGATAAATGAGTACTAGAAAGTGTAATTGTATCAATAGAATTTTTAACTAAAATTAAATCAAGAGTTTTTTTAATAATTTTCTGACAAAGTTTTTTATTTGTAAGAAATTTTCCTGATTCAACTAACTCAACAAGCTCAGATCCATTTATCTTAAAAATTTTAAAACTATTTGTTAAATTATTTTTTTTAATGTATTGAGTTAAACCATTGCTCTTAATTGCACTACTAGTTGCAAGAATCCCAATTTGTTTTGTCTTGGATTTTTTTTTAGCATCTCTTAAAGGTGGTTTTACATCTATTATTTTTCTTGTGGCCAAATTTAGCATGAGGCTAGGTGTATTTGATGCAACAACTATGATGTCAGGAGAGAATTTTTCTTGTAATAGTTTGATTGATTCTTGGATAATTACACATAATTGAGCCTGGGATTTTTCCCCATAAGGAAAATTTTGTTGGTCTGCAAAATAGATTATTTCTGACTTTGATATTTTTTGAATTTCTTGTATAATTGATAATGAGCCTAATCCTGAATCAAAAACTGCAATTCTAGCCACAATTAATATTAAAAATTGAAAGTAATGTTTGTTAGCTAAATTTACCCCAAAACTGATCTAAATTTACACTGTTCATTAAGACTAAATTTCTAAATCCTCAAACATGCCAAACTTCGACAGTACATGGGCTCGACAAGAGACCCAAAGTGTAACTGGCAAACTACGCGATGCAGTAAAACCTCAAGGTGCATTAAAACCACGAATTCAAACTGCAGTTAACAAACTACAAGTCCAAATCTCAAAAATGGACTCTATGTTAGGTAAACTGCACGAAAGAGATGCGCAACTCTTTCAGAGAGTCGTGACTGCAATGCAGCAACATGATACTAGCACAAGTAGAGTTTTGTCTAACGAATTAGCTGAAATTCGTAAAGTTACAAAGATGCTCGGCAACGCAAGAATGTCATTAGAACAAGTTCAACTAAGACTGACAACTATTCATGATCTTGGTGATGCTATGGTAGCAATTGGACCAGCTATGTCTACAATGAAGGGATTGAAGTCATCGCTTGGAAGATTCATGCCAGAAGCTGATTCAGAATTGAATAGTATGACCCAGACACTTAATGGACTTATGATGGATTCACTTGCAGGAGACTCATTTAACATGGAGTCTGATACTTCAAGTGAAGAAACTGAAAAGATTCTTCAAGAAGCATCTGCAGTAGCTGAGCAACAGATAGGAGACAAATTCCCATCTGTACCATCTTCAACTGGACTTTCGTCAGGAACCTCTGCTTCTACCTTTGAGTAGTTAGGGAAAAGACGTTAGTTTTTATTTTTATTTCTTTAAAATTAACTTACTAGTTTTTCTTTAAAGGTCCATTTTTTGTTTAGTACAAAGTTACCAAATGCTGCAGTCATTACTGCTAAAATTAAAGCCAACGGATATAAAATTTCAATACTATCTACTAGGAAATACACCATTCCTAATTGTACTAGTGCACCAAGTGAACTAAACATTACAAACTTTCCATACTGATATGTGGTCTTTTTAATTCTGAAATCTCTATCTTCAAACGTCCATACTTTGTTTAGAATAAAATTAGTTGTAATTGATGCAATTATCCCTATAACATTTGCATGCAAATACCACATATCTGATATTCCACCTGCAAAAAGTAATGAAATCAAATAATTTACTGCAAATCCTGTAGCACCAACTGTGTAAAATCTTGCAGCTTTTGATAGAAATTTGACTGATGAGCGTTTTTCTTGATTCTCTAATGGTTTACCATACCGATATAACTTCCAAACTGATTTGTAATAGTCTATTATAGTTGTAATTCCTAGTTTACTACTTCCTATCTCTCTATCTTGAAATGTATATGGAATTTCTTTAATGTTAACACCTTTTGTTTTAACTAGAATTTCTAAAAGAATTTTGTATCCTATTGCATCAATGTTTAATTCTTTGATGATATTTCTTTTAAATGCAAAAAATCCTGACATTGGATCTTTAGTATCAATTCCCAATCCTTTTTTTGCAATTAGAGTTGCAAACTTGCTCATTAGTTTTCTTTTTAGTGACCAACCTTGAATTTTCCCGCCATTGATGTATCGTGATGCAACTGCAATGTCGCATTGATATTTTTTAATTGATTCTATTAATTTTGGAATAATTTGTGGAGGATGAGAAAAATCACTGTCCATCACAACTATCATGTCACCTTTTGCTTGCTGAATTCCTTTTAAAATTGCAGAACCCAATCCATCTTTAGTTTTTCTATGAATAATCTCAATTGTATAATTAGTGATTTTTTTTAAATTTTTAAGATAATCCTCTACAACTTTCCCTGTTCCATCTGGCGAATTATCATCAACAACAATTGCCTGTGTAAGTAAGTTTTTTGGAAGATTTTTTGAAATTGTATCTAAAACCCCAATAATATTTCTTGATTCATTGTATGTTGGAATGATTATTGACACCTGATTTTTATCAATAATTTCCATTCATTGTCACACAAATTCAATCTATATTAAAATTTTAATTCAATTTACTCATCATTTGTAGTCTGTTTTTTGATTCCCCCCTTGGAGTCACTTGAGTCTTATTCTAAAGACGGCCATGTTTTAGTAGAACCAGTATTGATTTATGCATCAGACTTGAAAAATGATAATCTCAAATTCAGAGTAACTGCACCAAATGGTCAATGTATAATTGGTGCATCTGAAGAATGCCCAGTACAAGACAGTACGAAAGAAAGTAGAGGTGGATTATTCAGTGTAGATTATCAAGGACAAATACTTAGAGTAAAATATAGCGGTGCTGATACCACACTTGAAAGATTCTCTATTACTTCAATTGATCCACTTGTAGGTAATTGGTCAATCACATTAGAAGCTGAAGAAGGACTAATTCAACAAGCCCAAGCAGAAAAAGATTTGTCAGTTAAAGTAAAACACAAGATAATCTCAGAAATTAATACCGTTTATTCTGATTAAGGAAAACCAACAGAATCTGATAAAACAGAATCAATTTCAGAAATTTTAATTCTTGATTGCTCCATTGAATCTCTTTTTCTAATTGTTACAGTATCATCTTCTAATGTTTGGTGATCAACTGTAATTGCAAACGGTGCTCCAATCTCATCTAGTCTTCTATATCTTCTTCCAATAGCACCAGAATGATCTAAAAATGCATCAAATTTTCTCTTAATGTTTAGATGAATCTCATCTGTTTTTTCTTTCAATCCATCTTTTTTAACTAGTGAAAGTATTCCTACATGAATGGGTGACAAGTATGGTTTTAATGATAAAACTACTCTTTCATGTTCCTTATCGTCTTTTAGTGAATGCTCTAAAATTGTATAAAGACTCCTATCAATACCCATAGAAATCTCAAATACATGTGGTAATACCTTATCATCTCCATCCATAATTTCAAATTTCGCTTTACTTTTTGTAGCATGACTAGTCAAATCATAGTCTGATCTATAGTTACATGCAACAAGTTCTAGCCATCCAATTGTGGTTTTAACCTCAAAATCAAATGCAACTTCAGCGTAGAATGCCTTTTCTTTATCACCAAGTTTTCTAAATCTGCTTTTTGATATATCAATTCCAGTTTTTTCATAAAATTCAGTTAACATTCCTAAATAATATGCAACAAACTTGTTTGGAACAACCCCTGATTCTACTGCTTCTTTACAAGTCATAGCAACTGGTTCTAAATCTGTTTGTATTCTTATTGTAACATCTGCAATTTCTGCAAACTTTTCAACCTCATCTAGTTTTCCAGGATTACAAAACACTTCAATTTCTGCCTGGTAAAATTCTCTCAAACGAAGTAGGCTTTGTCTGGGAGATATCTCATTTCTAAAACTCTTTCCTACTTGAGCAATACCTAAAGGAAGTTTCCCCCTCATAGTTTTGTAGAGTCTGGGAAAATCAACAAAGATTGATTGACATGTCTCTGGTCTAAGATATGCTTCTTCTTCTTCAGGACCAATACCTATTTTGAACATCATATTGAAATTCTTTGTCTTATCAAAATCACCCTTACATTTTGGACACTTTATGTTATTTTGTGAAATAGCATCATCAAATTCATCCAAATCCGCACTTTCAGGAATTTCTATTTGTGTAATTTCAGCAATGGTTCTATCTGCTCTAAATGTTGAATTACATTTTGTACATTTTATTATTGGATCTGCAAAGTTTCCTAAATGCCCTGATGCTTCAAAAACTGACTTTGACATTATTTGCGAACCATCAATCTCGAGCATTCCATCTCTTCTGATTAGTTCTCTTCTCCATAACTCGAGAAATTTATTTTTCAAACCAACTCCAGTTGGCCCATATTCCCAAAACCCTGCTTGTGCATCAGCATAAATCTCACAACTAGGAAAGTAAAATCCACGCTCAAGTGCTAGTTTCATTACTGCTTCATAATCCATAATCATATCTCCTCATTCATAAAATAAATTTCTACGCAAGCCCCTTTGCTATTCTTATATTTTCAAAGTCATCTCTATCATCATCAATTGGGGTCTCTAATATTACGGGAATTTTATTCTTATTTGCAAACTTTACAACCGTGGATATTCCTTCTTTTCCAATTCCACCTAATCCCAAATGATAATGTCTATCTAAATTACAACCAATTTCTCCTCTGGCATCATTTAGGTGCAATATTTTCAAATTTTTAATTCCTACAAATTCATCAAATTCATCAAAGACTTTTTTTACTTTATCTTTAGTTCTTAAATCATATCCTGAAACAAATGCATGACATGTATCAAAACAAACGCCAAATTTTTTTGCAGGTTTTAATTGTTTAAAAATTTCTCCAAGCTGTTTAAACCTATATCCTACAGAATTTTTCTGACCTGCGGTATTTTCTAAAAGAATCATTACATCATTTTTTGTTTTTCCAGCTTCATTTAATGCACTTACTAATCTCTTAATTCCACCTTCTTCACCTGTTCCCAAATGACTACCAAGATGTGTCACAAGATATGGAATTCCTAACTGTGCACATCTTTCAACTTCTTCTACCAAAGTTTTAACTGATTTTTCCAATCCCTCTTCTTTTGGTGTAGCTAAATTTGGTAGATATGGCATATGTGCACAAGTTGCAAATCTATCAATTTTACTTGATTTTAGTTTTGATTTAAAATTAGCAACATTCTCATCTGTGAGTTCTTTTGCATGCCATCCTCTTGGATTTCTGGTAAATATCTGAAAAGCAGAACATTCTCTTTCAACTGCATTATCTACTGCTTTGTCAATTGATCCTGAAATTGATACATGACAACCAAGCTGCATATGCCAATTTCCTTAAAACATAATTTAAACCAGCATTCAATATACTAAAACCAGATTTTTAAGTAAATTAGGTAAACCACTAACATGTTAGCACTTGGACAAGATGAAATTGCAAAATACCCCTTTCTAGCTGATGCTGGCCAATATCTCAAAGATCAAGGGTTTTCACTAGAACAATTTGGTGTAGATCCTGATCTTAAACAACTAGTTGACAAGGCATTTGAGAGAATTAAAGTCGCAGCAGATGGAAAAATCTACAAATCTGATCTAATTGAAGATCAAGCATCAAATCAGGCAGCTCTCCCAAGAGAAGTATTTTCATTTCTTTTAGCTATAGTACTATTGAAACTAAGTGGCATGCATACTCTAATCAAGAGATTTGCCCTTGCAGAGGCAAGACGTGCAGAAAAATATCTTGAAAGAGATCTTGCAAACATTTCAGATGAATCAAAAAAACAATTGGCAATAAAAATAATTGATGATCTGTTTTCAGTTAAAGTTGAAAAACTAGATGATTATTTTGTAATTCCAGTTTCTGATTATCTAAAACACTCAATTAACTTTCATGAAAGGGAATGGAAATTAATAAACAGACATGTAGAAAATGGACAAGTCTTTCTTTCCCCTCATGAAACAGTTAGATTAATCAGAAAAGAATTAGGAACATACATCAATTCAAAAATAATTAATGCAAAAACCCCTACAATGATTCCAGGTTTTGAGGATTCTGTAAATAAACTACTTTTGTTATCAAAAAAATTCAAAACTTTTACTGTAACTACTGGAGAATACCCACCATGTATCAAACATGCAATTGATATTTTAGAAAAAGGTGAAAACCTCCCTCATTCTGGACGATTCATGTTGGCAACTTTCTTACTATCAAAAGGACAATCAGTACAACAAATTGCTCCACTATTCAAAAATGCGCCGGATTATAATCCACGAGTAACAATTTATCAATTAAATCACTTGGCTGGAGCTTCTGGAAGTGGCACTCAATACTCTTGTCCATCATGTGAAAAATTAAAGACACAAAGTCTTTGTTTTGCAACATCAGAATGTGATAACATCATTAATCCATTACAATTCGGAAAGAAAAAACAATGAAAGAAATTGATACTAAATTTTTAGAAGATTCATTTAAAAAATATTATTTTGAGCATTCTGAACTAATTCGAGTACCTGAACGTACATCTGAAAGAGAATTTGGCTATCAAAAATTTAATTATTCTGGAATGACTCGTCATATTTCGATTAAAGACGATAAGGAATTACACTTGATGTGCATGCAAAATACTCCATCTGATGTTTATTGCTCAAATGCATATTATTCATTTCCTAATCTAGCAATGAATGAAAAGGATTGGAAAGAAGCAGATCTGATTTTTGATATTGATGCAAAAGATCTTAATTTGTCTTGTAGAGAAAATCATACAGTCTCAATTTGTAATGAGTGTAATGAAATCTCAAAAAATTCTGAAAAATGTATAAAATGTAATTCAACAAAGTTGGAAAAAAAATCATTACCATGCAAAAATTGTATTGATTCATCAAAAACTGAAGTAACTAAACTATCTGAAATTTTAATTAATGATTTACAAATTGACAAAGAAAACATCTATGTTTATTTTTCTGGTAATGAAGGGTTTCATGTTTATGTGTATAATTCACAATTCCAACAAATTGGTTCTAGGGAAAGATCAGAACTTGTAGATTACATTATGTTTAATGGAGCAATTCCTGAAACATTTGGAATGAAAAAATTCAAACCAAACCGTGCATCTTTTCCAGATTTTGATGAAAATGGATGGAGAGGAAGATTCTCTAAGCAAGTATTTGGAACAAAATCAAAACGTTCTAAAATTATTTCAGAATTATTAACAAATGGGTATTCTTCTTTTCAAAAAACACTTGATGATGTTTCAGAAAAGATTGGAGCAAAAATTGATCCTAATGTAACTATGGATATTCATAGAATTTTTAGATTACCTGGTTCTATTAACAGTAAAAGTGGATTAACAAAAATTTATTGTAAAGATTTGACAAAGTTTGATCCATATGTGGAGGCATCTTTTCTTGATGATGATTCTGTAGAAATCCTGGCAAATTGCCCTATAGAATTTAGATTAAAAAATAAAAAATTTGGACCATATATCAACGAAAAAGTATCTGTTCCAAGATTTGCAGCAGTCTATATGATTTGCAAAAAACTAGCAACATTAGCTTGATTTTACCGGTAAGACATTAATTTACCAAATCTTAATCAAACTTGATTTTGTATAGCGCCTCTACTGATAAGCAAGCTCCGCCTCCTGATGCTGGAAAATTCATCAGATTAGGTATTGTTGCCATTATAGGAGTCATAATTTTTGCTACAGTTGGAAATCAAGCAGTAATTTTATCCATGAATTTCACTGAATTTGGCGATCAATTCAGTAAACCTCTCTATTACACTCTTGTCTCTACAATAATTTTATCTGTAATTGCCCTTGTCCGTGTAAATATTGCTAGAAGATCTTCGATCTTTTGGTATTCAATTAGTACTGCAATTGGATTTCTTGGACAAGGAGGGCAACAACCAATCTCTAATAGCATACCAAGTTTTAGAGATCACAAACTAACATCTCCACAGTTTGTTATATGGCAAATTACCAAAGTTTTGCTTTTTGGAGCGTTCTTTGCAAATATCATGTTTGGATTTGCAGCAATCTCATTTATTGATGGAAATAGTCTTGGAATTGAACACTTACCAAACTTATTTTCATTACCATTTGTTACACCTGATACTAATCCAAACTATGCAGTTGAAAATGTTGTACCAATGATACCTGCACTAGTAATTTTGGTTCCTCCAATGCTTGCAGCAATTGGATTACGTTTAGCTTTGTATGTTGGAATTCATAGAATCATTGATGTAATTACTTCATTTCTTCAGGATTCTAATAATGGAAAACCTAGGTATCTAAATTATGTCTCAACAATTGAGGGAATAATTGGTATTGGTATTATCTGGATTGGACTTAATCTCTTTCTTACTGATCAAATTGATTATAATACAAGATATGTAATTGGTGGTACACTAGTAATTGGTTCTGCATTAATTATATTTTCATTGATTGATAGAATTAGAGCACGTGTTCTAACTCATATGTTTAAGAGAGATGTATACATTAGAATTTTAACCATTCTTGCAATTGCAATTATTGTAGCTGGAGTTGTTTCAGTTAACAACAGTATTGCTGATGCAAAGAAGATTGAATTTTTGGGACCTTACACTGCTCAACAAATTGGAGTGAATCGATATCTTGGCGAACTAAATAATATAGAAGAAACTATTCATGTTCCACAACTAACTTCAGTGTCTCCAAATAATATTGATAATTATATTTCACAAAATAATGACGTTTTAGATGTTATTCGAATTTGGGATTGGGAGGCAGCTTTTGCAAAATTAAAGCCAGAAATTGGTCTTATTCCATATGTAAACTTTGAAGATAACGATATTCTTCGTTTTAACAATACTCTGTATTGGACTGCTTCTATGAAACCAATTCTACCAACATCTGTTAGTCTAGAAAATAGATGGTATAATGAGCATTTAGTCTATACCCATGTTCCAAATGGATTTCTTACCCTTGAAGCTACTGACGGCCAAATTGTAGATAGTGGTGAATTTTTCAAACAAAGAGAAATTTACTATGGTGAAGGTGGATTGTTTGAAACAACCTGGTCAGGCTATCCAAATTCTAGAGATAATCAAAATAGTGCTGAGCTTGGAGGCGTCTCCTATTCAGGTTTAGGTGGATTAGATGTTTCACCACCATTAAGTTGGATATTTGAGCCAAACTTTTTGCTTTCATTTCCAGCCGAATCAGTTCACATTATGAGATACAAAGATGTACATGACAGAATGGAAATTCTGTATCCATATTTCCTGTATGATTTGTTTGGAAGAGAGTTGGATTCACTTCCTGTAACTGACGGAACAAATTCCTATTGGTTGATTCCATTGATTATTGGATTTGATACTAATGATGTACCTTGGTCTGTTGGAAATCCTTACCTACGTTTGGTAGGATATGCTTTAGTGGATACATACAATGGTGATATTCAATTACTAAAAACTGGAGATGATTTCTTTTCAGAAATGTTTGCCAGTCAATATTCTGAACAATTTCAACCAATTCCTGCTTGGTTAGACGAACAAATTAGATATCCTGTTGAATTATTTAATTGGAAAACAGAAATGTACAACATTTACCATGTAACAAATGTTGAGACATTTATTCAAGCAAATGAATTCTATGAAATTCCACGTGGTCTTGATACATATTATGTTGAAGCAAAACCACCTGGATTTGAAGAAACTAAATTCTTAGGATTACTATCTTTAGAATTAAGAGGATCAGAAGGAAGAAATCTTGCAGGATACATGGTAGTAGAAAATGATCTTACAAATCTAGGGGACTTACAATTCTATGAAATTCCACTAGATTCTACAACTAAATTAATTGGTCCAACTGCTGTTAGAGAAGCACTTGATAGAGATCCTGAATTTGCTCAACTAAAGACGCTTTTGAGAAATCCAAGAATTGGAGATAATATTTTGTATCGTGTAGGTGATCATGATGTCTACTTTATACCAGTGTATACTGCAGGTGCAGGTGGAGTTGTAGCTCAATTAGGTACTATTGCAGCCGTAGGTGCTGCATTTAATGGAGAATATTTTGTTGGATTAGGAGAAACTCAAGAAGAAGCATTTGAAGCATATTTGAAGAAAGTTTCAGGTGTAGCATCAATTAGTACAGTAGCTGATGATGATTATGTTGAACTAATTAGAAGTGATAGAATTAATATTCTAAAGTTGG
>Ga0233434_1002410_pt1 | contig 16422 bp, 13 predicted proteins | sample SI_122_August201_4_FD_182738 | JGI IMG/M metagenome (GOLD analysis project Ga0233434, IMG submission 182738) | Seawater microbial communities from Saanich Inlet, British Columbia, Canada - SI_122_August2016_120_MG | ecosystem: Environmental > Aquatic > Marine > Inlet | place: Canada: British... | reverse complement strand
GTGTTGGAGGAATTTTCATAATTCCTTCTTTAATTAAGAATTGGATTCCACCTACAAAAGACTCATCATCAATTCCACCATCTGCCCACCATCCAGCATTACTCTTAATCCATTCAGGAATTTTTGCATTAGCAGATGGTTCATGAGATACTACATCATTACCAGCACCTATCTCAAATGATATTATGGCTACTGTTGCTTTTGAATTACCATACTGAGCTTTCACAATATGTTTTCCATCATGAAATTTTTCATTTAATGGTATAGTATGAGAAAATGTAGAATCTTCATTGACAGTAGTTTTCTGAGTTACAACTAAATTGGATTTTGAATCAAAAATTGTAATTCTCAAAGATCTATCTTCATCGTATTTGTTAACAGTACCGGAAAATATTACAGATTCCCCATGAACATATGATTCACTATCAGTACTTATCTCAACTGTAGAATTATTAGTACTGCTTTGTTCAGGTGCACCACCATAACCCAAAGCCTGTGGACCTACAGATACAACAAATAATGAAATTACTGCAATAATGAAAATTTTGTTTAGTTGCATAAGTGATATGATAGATTTCTTTCTTCATTTAAACGGTGAGTGAAGGAATAAAATTCATTGATGATTATATCTAGGTAAAACTAACAGAGCCAAACCCTTCACGATTTGTTCTATTTGATGCCATGTTGTAATCGTAAATTGTTTTGGAATATGCAGTTAGTTCTTCTTTCATTTGGTCTAGATTGTCAGCCAGATAAAATCCAGGGCAATCCCCTGTGAATTGATATGTTGCATGTACACGAGCTAGGCCCTTTTCGTTTTCTAGCCAGCTAGCAAATGGATACAAATAGCACACACCGGGACGGTCAGGATGCATAGAACATCCGCCTTCATCATCTAAGAATCTACAAGATATGTGAGTACCATCATCGTTTACTGTCTCATCTGTTTTTCTTTTGAGATTAATTGTAGTCATGGTAGTCATTTGTCCAGAAGGTCCTGGCTCTCTATATGTAACAGTAAGTGTTTCATTTTTTATAAAATCAGACACCTTTTGATATTTGAGTCCCTTTCCAATTGTGATTAAATCATCAGATGTTAGTGGTAAACGACCTTGTCTATCACAGCAGTTGTGACAGTCAGGCCAAAAGCATTTCCATAAAATGTATTTTTTCTCAGATGTAAGATATGGTACGTGAAACACCACATCTTTTACTTTAATTGGATAGTCAGAAACTGCAGTAATCTTACCTAGCATAAAGTCACGAATTATTGGGTCTACATCCCAATCTTTTTGTAGTAAAGTTAGTGATTCTTCAATTTCTTTTTGAGACAACTGATAAGTTATAACAATAGCAGCAGTTGTTATTAATGTTGAGTGAAAAAGGAAAATACGCAGCAGCTACTGAGAATAGAAGATTTGTGTGGAGTGAAATTATTTGGCCATTAGTTTTAGAAATTAATGATGTAGTGTTTTCATTAAAACAGTTTCAAAATAAACGTGAACAAATATGCAGAGAGAGAAATATTCCAATTATAATTCCATCAAGGGGACTAGCATCATTGTTACAAAAAGGAATCATACTAAAAGAAAGAGAAATCTATTCAATTCATTACAAATTAATTCCTTACATGAGGTTAAGAGCAGAGTGCGATTATGCAACTGTAATTCGCGAAGTAAGAATAAACTAGTTACAGCAAATGATTATATTCTAAAATATCAAGATTTGTTTCAGGTAGCCCGATAGTCTAGTGGTCAAGGATTCTGCCCTCTGGATCTCAAAGAGTGGATAGGCGGGGACGGCAGTTCGAATCTGCCTCGGGCTACTGTAAAAATTTCTAAAAGGTCTATCTTGATGCTTGTGCGATTCTTTCTAGCTCATGTTTTTTCTTTACAGAAGGAGCAGATGGATCATTTGCAGCTGCAAGCATTAGTTGTTCTGCCATATGTTCTTCAATGGGTTTTGGATTAGAGAATGTTGCCTCTTTGATTGCATCAGCGATAAATTTCAAAGCCATATCAACTCGTCTAATTGGTGCAACATCAACTGAAACATGGTATGTAGTACCACCATAAACAATTCTAGTTGTATCCTCATTAGGGGCAGAAAATTCAATTGCTCGAACCAATACTTCAACTGGATTTTTTCCAGTCTTTAGTGCAATAATATCAAATGCAGTCTTTACAGTGTTGAGAACTTTGGTTTTCTTTCCAGTCATTCTACCTGTGTTTTTTGCATATTTTTTACCAAAGTGCATTGTTTTGTTGATTAATCTCTCAACTATGTTAACATCTGCTTTGTTGAATCGCTTTAGTGCTGAACGACCAAAAGTGTATGGTAGGATTTGTTTTCGAAGTGAGATAGCAGTTTTTAATCCAGGATCTACAACTTCAATGTCAGATAAATCCCATTTTCTAAATAATAATAAATTTTTAGTTTCAGCCATGATATTATCTCCTTGGTTTTTCCTTCTTTCCAATTACTAGTTCATGAAGTGATGTACCGTTAACTTTGAAAACTTTGAATCTAACTCCAGGGATATCTCCCATTGCACCGCCTTGTGTTGCACCCATTCCTTGAATGTGAACCTCATCGTGTTCATCAATGAAATTCATGGCACCGTCTCGTGGCAAGAATGCTGTAACTGTTTTACCGTTTTTAATTAATTGAACACGTACACATTTTCTAATTGCAGAGTTTGGTTGTTTTGCTGCAATTCCTACTTTTTCTAAAACAATACCTCTTCCTTGTGGTGCTCCACCAAGTGGGTCAGCCTTTTTGTCAATACCAAGTTCTCTTCTTTTGTAAGTAGAAATTGCCCATCTCTGTTTTTTCTTTTTTTCTGTTAAAACTCTGCCTGCAAATAATCCAAGTGGTGATTTTCTCAAACTCTACATCTCCATTGTTGCCCTTTCAGGGCTGTTTATCAATACACTTGAAATATCAAAATATCTTTTTGCCAATAGTCTTGCCTTTTCAGCATTTCTTCCTTCTCGTCCTACAACGATTCCTTTCTTTCTTGGGTCTACCATAACAATTGCCTGTTTTGACCCATCTGGTCGGGTATTTATTTTAACTTCAGATATTAGTTTAGAATTAAGCAAACTAGACAAAAATGCTGCTGGATCTTCATTATATTCTACCAATTCAACATTTCTCTTAACAATATTTTGTAATGATTTGATGTGCATACCGCCTTTACCAATTGCAAGTCCCATCTTACCATTATTTACTACAAAAATTACTCGGTCTTGTTTTTCATCTTCAATACAATCACGTGCAGTGGCACCAGTAACATTTTGGAATAAAGACATCAAACGCATTTGATCAGTTGTGAGTTTAATTGATTGTGTCATAAGATTTCCGTTTTATCTCCAACAAAAAATGTCTCATTTAAACTTAGGTTTAACAAAATACAACTATTCATTTTTTTCCTCAGCTTCTGTGTCTTTTAAAATTGATTTGATGTTAGCATCATCGATTGATGTGAATGATATTGTTGAAATTCTAAATTGTAAGCCACATAGTCTTCCTAATGCGACTGAAGTTCCTTGAAAGTTTACTAAAGGTATTTTTTCTTTTTTTGCATCTGATTCAATTTTCTCAAGCATTTCTTTCTTTACTGATTGAGACAACACAATTAGCTTGGAATTTTTCATAGAGTTCAAAACTTGTCTAGAGCCCATCGTTAACTTATCTTCCTTACGGGCATCTTTCAATGATTTTTCAAGTATCTTGCTCATTTTTCCTTATGTCGATCGTTGCTGGAGGGCTTTATAGGTTTATTGAAGAATCGTGCATGTTTTAAATTAAAATTAGTTTAGAAAACCAAAAAGTGTACTAAAAGAAGAAAGCGCAGAATTTACTTGATCAAAAAAGTTTACAGGTTTTTGTTTTTCATTGTTAATAGATTGTGTTTTTTCAAAAAAAGAAGATTCAGAATAACCAGTTTTTTTGATATCAAACTCTAAGAGTATTTCAATTTCATTTGTAGTAGTAGACATTAGAGAATATGCAGTTTTGAGATTTTTTTCAGTAGTAGAAGAGTGGGGATTTTCATCAAGTATTTGCCTATACAACAAAATTGCATCATCAGGATTACCCAGGTTAGCAAGGGCATTTGCTTTGTTGTTTTTTGCAGGTAAAAAATCTGAATCAATCTCTAATGCTAAATCATAATAAAATATTGCCTTAGAGAAATCACCTAATTTGCCTAATGTTGAGCCTTTGTTTACAAGAATTTCTACGTTATTAGGATCTTTGTCTAAAGAGTCATCAAAAAAATTCAAAGAACTGTCAAAGTTACATAGACGATACAGCGCAGGCCCCATTCCATCATAATATGAAATCATATCAATAAAGATACTTGAATCACATTCTAAATTAATTTGGTTTAGTAATTTTCCCAACTCTATATCTTCAACAGAGAGATTAGTTTGTTTTTTAATTTCTGTTTTGGCTAAAATTTTGTTCGGATTATTTTTTTCATGAATTATTTTTGTTTCTTTGATTTCAAAAATGTTTATTTTTTCAGTATCATTATTTTGAATTATTGGTTTATCAATTATTGATTCATTTTTTACTAAATCATCAATCATTGGTGATTCATCAACAAAATTATTATCATTGATTTCTTCATCAGCTATTTCATTAGATGAAACAAGTATTGTCTCAGAAATAATTTCATCAAATGATTCTGGGATGTTTTCATCAGTTTGATCTTCAGACATAATAGAAATAATATCAATTTCATCTACAGTTTCATCTACAGTTTCATCTACAGTTTCATCTACAGTTTCATCTACAGTTTCATCTACAGTTTCATCTACAGTTTCAATTGGGATTTGTGAAACTTTGTTGTATTCAAAAAAAGATTGGGCTTCAGTTTCTGCATAATGCACTTTTACAGAATATATTCCATCTATTCTAAAATTCACTCCAGATTTTACAAGAAAACTTGTAGAAAACTCCAAGTCAGAATCAATATCTACAAAGTAAAATCCAGCAGGCATTCCAAAAGGATCATAGATTCCAATTAGTACGGTGGGGGAATCAAGGGAAGAAACAAGGCCAGTGATTTTGATTATGTCCTTGTCAGTGTATTGTTTTTTTTCAGTATAAAGCAGAATAATTTCAGGCTCATCAAAGGCCTCAATTAGAATTTCAGAGGATTCGCCCTCAATTGTAAAATAATAATTTTGAGTGATTTGCCCATAATCAAATTGTATTGTATATTTGCCTGATTTTTCATAAAATGGGGAATCAAGTGGAATAATTTTACTAAAAGTTTGATTAGTTATTTCTAAATTATTTGCAGATAGGATTTTTCCATCAGGATCATATACAGCCATAGCTATGATTGGCATTGTAAAATCAAGAATTTCTCCAGAAACAAAAAGAGAGTCACCTGTTTTGAGTAGTGAATCATCAAGATTTACAACAAATGAATCAGCAAATGCAGGTGTAAATACAAATGCAGACATTGCTGTCAAGACCAACATTATTCCCACGGTATATCTCAATACACTTGAAAAACCTAAAATTTTCTATTTAATAATCACGTAGAAATCATACTTTTCATTCAATTGTAATCAAAGTGGATGTTTGAGGAGCCAGCGGAGTAGAATTACCAAGAGAATCCCAAACAAATGTTTGAATTTTATATGTTCCAGATTTTTTAGGAATCCAAGATTGAGAAACATCTAGACTTTGTTTTGCAGATAATTCACCTTGAATCCATGAAATAGATTCAACGAGATTAGTAGAGTTTTTTATTTGAAAGAGATAAACAAAATTTTGAGTGTACTGTTGTTGATTTATCACAGTTCCAACTACTTGTATTGGATTATTGGATGAAAAGGATAATAGTGGATTTCCAAGACTGTTAGAGAAAGTTATTGGTATATTTCCTAGTCGTTCAGTTGGAGGAATAGATGAAGTAATAATAGTAGATGTTTGAATTTCTAAATCATCGGATATAGAATGTGGTTTTGGTAATGTATGATCATCATATTTTGCAAATATTTCATCTCCAGGAATAGCATAGAGTCTACTTCCACTAGAGGACATGGTTTGAGATAAGGTAATTGTTGCAATAAAGGCACCTGAATCCTCAGATACTTCTACAGCATTAACTGTAATTCCTCCAACATCAGAGTCTGAAAAAAATTCTACAGAAACATGATCTAATGATTCAGGATTTAGATTCATGTCCAAATCAACTACACGAACAGTTACAGAGTCATCTGAGAGAGAAACATTTTTTGAAAACTGAATAGTTCCAACATTCCAAGTTATAGGAACAGATTCAGTTAGTACCACCCCATCTGCAAACTCGAAAGATACAGTAATTGCAGAATCTCTTTCCACTTCCAAGAATCCATTAGTTGGTCCATTGCCTATTGTTCTAGGATTTGTATCAAAATCGCCATCACCATTTGCATCATGTAAAAATCCAGTTAGAATTATCTCACCAGTAAATATTCCACTTCTCACATCAGTTTCAGTTAAGCGGTATTGTTCTAGTGAATTACTGCGAGTTGATATTTTGATAGGATTTTGATTGTCATCTCCAATAGAATCAATGAGATCAGAGTCAGCATTCCAGCTTGGTGCAATTATTTTGATATTGATTTTATCAGTCCAAGAGTAAATGGGTTTATCAAAAAAGATTGGAGCGTATGGTTTATCATAATCAGGAATTTCTTGTGCGGATACAAATGGTAAAATGAAAAGTAAGACAAGAAAATCAAGCAAGTTGTTTTCTAAGATAACAGATAAAATTTATTGTTTGTTAAAGTTAAGATTCGTCTTTAGGAAGAGAGATGAGTAAAATGTTATCTCCGCGCAATAAAATTTTACCGAGTTTTTCAGTTTTTCCATCAGTAACGTCTTCAGCATCTTCTAGGCTCAAATTCATGTGAATATCAAAGTCTTTGAGGATGCCTTGAATGGTTTTAGTATTTCTTAATCGAAGCAAAACAACTTTATCTTTGCTTTTCATCATTAATGTTGAAATTTCATCTGCCATGATAATTACCTAATTCTATTTACTCCTTATTTTTTCTTGCTCACTTGCATGTATAGATCAACTGTACCACTTCCAATTGGAATGTTGCTTCCAACAATTACATTTTCAGTAATGCCTTTGAGTTGTTCAATTTCTCCACCAAGTGCAGCATGTGCAATTGTTGGGACTGTAATCTCAAATGCAGCCCTTGCAAGTACACTGTCTTTGGTACCGGCAATACCGTGTCTACCGATTTGTTGCATGTATCCACGTGAGCACATCAAATCAGAGACTAACATAATGTATCTATTATCAACTTCTAATCCTTGGTCACCCAAAGTGTGATTTAACTCATCAATCAATGAATTTCTTGCAGCCTCAATTCCTAGGGTTCCTGCAATTTCAAAGACATTGTTTGTTCTAACATTTGTTTTATCGATTCCTTTTACTTCAAGTACTTTAGCAACATTAGAACCAGTTGTTTGGATTACCCATTCATCATCTTTTTGAACAAGTGTTACACGTAAAATGTCTGGAACACCCTTTACAGTGGTGTTTAGGACTTTATTTCTAATTGCAATTACAGTTGCAGTATCACCTTCTTCAACAAGTTTTAGAGTGATTACTTCTCCAGCAGTCTCCATCTTGAATTTCTTATTTGATGCTAGTGATTCTTCTACTTCAGCAATTGTACATCCTCTTTCTTTTAATCTATTTTCACTTAGAATTAATTGGATTTGAGTAGAATAATCAGTCTCACTATCAGCAATTAATGCACTAACCTTAGTTTGCAATACATTTCTTGCAACCTCAATTGCTTTTTCTCGTGATTTTTTAAAGTCTTTCTCAAGATAGATATCCATAGTTGGGGTAACTGGTTTCTTTCTTGCATCAACTAGTTCAATTAATCGAGGTAAACCTAATGTTACGTTTCTTTCTTTAATTCCTGCAAAGTGGAATGTTCTTAAAGTCATCTGAGTACCGGGTTCACCAATTGATTGTGCAGTAACAATTCCTACGGCTTGACCAGGTTCTACTTGGGCCTTGTTGTATAGCGAGAGTCCTTTCTTACATACAGCCTCCACACCATCTTTACTTAGACCAGATTTCTGTAATGCTTCAGTCAGGATTGATGTTAACCGTGGACTGAATGTCTTGGCATATTTTTTAACCAAAGTTTCAATTTCTTCTTTTGTAGATTTCTTTCCAGAATCAATCATAGATTGAGACTCAGCCAATCTAACACTGTTAAATGCCTCACCGTGATCACTTTTTTGCACATCTATTCCATCTTCACCATAAAGGAATTGTACAATGTGGCCGTGTGGGTCTCTTACTGTTCCATCATATTCTAATCTAATGTGTTCTAATGCATTGATCAATCTACGTTGCATGTAACCACTTTGTTGTGTTCTAACTGCAGTGTCTACTAGTCCTTCACGACCCCCCATTGCGTGGAAGAAGAATTCTAATGCTGAAAGACCTGTTCTGTAATTAGATTTTACAAATCCATGTGCATCAGGATTGCTGTCATGTTCTTTGTAATGTGTTAATGCGCGATTATCATAACCATCATTCATTCTATTTCCTCTTCTGGATTGTTGGCCTAGTGCACCTGCCATCTGACCCACGTTAAGTGCTGAACCTCTGGCACCAGTAGTTGCCATGATTTTTCCAGCGTTATTATCATCAAGGGATGAATTTGCAGTAGCTCCTGCCTTTTCTCTTGCTTTACCTAGTTCATTGACAATGTATGCCTCTAGTGCCTCTTCGGCCTTCATACCTCTTGTAAGTTTGAGAGTTCCTTTCTCATATTGATTAGTCAAATCAGCTACGACATCATAAGTCCCTTTAATATCATCTAGAATTTGTTGTACATTCTTTTCTGGAACTTCCAAGTCACCATAACCATAACTGAATCCATAGTGTGTGATGAATTGTTTTACCATAATTAGAATAGAGTTTAGGAAGCTCTTTCCAGATGCATTTCCATAGTCTTTAGTAATTCTGTGCAAGACACTTTCTGGCTCTTCTGCACCAATTGATGTTTTATCAATAACGCCACTGATGAGTTCACCATTTTTAATTACAACATCTTTTTCTTTACCACCAGTTCCCTTTGACCATTTTGATGTAAGAACATAGTTGAAGTCTTTTGGAAGAAATAGTGAGAATAGTTGCTTTCCAGTGTATGCTGGTTTTCCATCTTTTCCTTTAGTTCCAGGTTTTGGTAATACACCTGTGTAACTACCAAGCATTGCAAGGTTTGAGAATTCTTGAACGGATAATATTGTATCATCTTTAGTAAGAAGATAAGCTCCTGTAACAAAGTCTCTTAGTGCACCAATAATTGGTCCACCATATCTTGGAGAAATTAATTGATCTTGAACTCTCATTAGTAGAATTGCTTCGGCTCTGGCTTCTTCGCTTTGAGGAACGTGAAGGTTCATCTCATCACCATCAAAGTCTGCGTTGTATGGAGGACATACAGAAGGATGTAATCTGAATGTCTTGCCTGGAAGTACTCTAACATAGTGAGCCATGATTGACATTTGGTGGAGTGATGGTTGTCTGTTAAACATCACAATATCGCCATCATCAAGATGTCTTTCAACTAAATATCCAATCTCTAAGGTTTCAGCAATGGTAGAGCGGTCCTCTACAAAGTCTAATCTAATCTTTACACCATCAGGTCTTACGATATAATTTACGCCTGGGAATGTTTCAGGTCCATTAATTACAAGTTTTCTCATTCGCTCAATGTTCCATTCTGTAACGATTTCAGGAATTGTTAGTTTCATGGCAACTTGTGTAGGAACTCCAACTTCAGATAAATCCAAGTTAGGATCTGGGGAAATTACAGTACGACTAGAAAAATCAACTCTCTTTCCAGATAGAGAACCTCTGAATCTTCCTTCTTTTCCTTTGAGTCTTTGAGTTAATGTCTTTAGAGGACGTCCAGAACGATGATGAGCTTGTGGAATTCCAGATACTTCATTATCAAAGTATGTTGTTGTATGATATTGTAACAAGTCAACTAAATCTTGAACAATTAATGGAGGAGTTCCAGCATCTTTACTTTCTTTTAGTCTCTGATTAACTCTGATAATATCTACCATTTTGTGTGTCAAGTCATCTTCAGAACGAATTCCAGTCTCCAAAATAATTGATGGTCTAACAGTTACTGGTGGGACAGGAAATGCTTGAAGAATAAACCACTCAGGTCTAGCTGTAATTGGATCGTATGATAGTAATTCTAAATCTTCATCAAGAATTTGTGTAAATCTTTCTCTAATTGTAATTGGAAGTAATCTGTGTTCACCAATTTCTGTTTTCTCTACAAAGATAGTTGGTTTTGTAAAGATTAGCTCGTATTGTGTTTTTCCACAGTGGGGACATTCTTTTGCTTTTTTTGCTTTTTCAATAATTTGTTCTGGAATACGTTTTTGAGAAATTACAGTGTAAGCTGCATGTTTATCTTTAATTTTTTGGAATGCATTTAGATCTTCTTGAGGAACTTTGAGTCTTGCACAAGAACGACATGTTGATTGTAATAATTTGTAGATATTATCAATGAATGCAATGTGTAAGATTGGTTCTGCAAGTTCCAAGTGTCCAAAGTGTCCAGGACATCGAGCTGCTGTATTTCCACAGGTTAGACATTTTTGTCCAGGCTCAAGAGTACCCAATCTTCCATCCATTAATCCACCTTGAACAGGCATGCCATCTTCATCATAAGTTTCTGGAGCAGTAATTTCAGCTACTGAATATTTTCTAATCTCAGTTGGAGACCATACAGAAAATCGAATTCCGTCAATTGCTTTGATTGCTTGAATAGACATCTAGAGTTTCTCCTTGATTAACAATCTTGGTGCAACATTAAGACTCTGCATCTCTTGTAGTAATAATTTGAATGCATAAGCTACAGATACAGATGATACTTTGGCTTTATCACCACAAACTCTGCAAACATATTTTCTTTGTTTAACATCATGATATGCTACGAGTCCACATCTCTCACATACAAAAATATCAGATTTATCAGATTCATCAAGTAGTCTATCTTTTAGAATCATTGAAGCACCATAAGCAATCAAACAATCTCGCTCCATTTCTCCGAATCTTAATCCACCACCTCTTGCTCTTCCTTCTGTTGGTTGTTTAGTTAACATCTGAACTTGCCCACGTGCTCTTGCATGGATTTTGTCAGCTACCATGTGGTGAAGTTTTTGATAGTATACAACTCCAATAAAGACCTCAACTGGGAATGCTTTTCCAGTTCTTCCATCATACATTATCTCTTTACCAGAATATTTGAAATCATGAGCATCCATTACTTCTTTGACTTCATCCATTTTTTCTCCAACAAATGCAGAACCATCAAATCGTTTTCCACGAAGTGCTGCTGCTTTTCCACAGATAGATTCCATCATCATTCCAACAGTCATTCTTGATGGGAATGCATGAGGATTAATCAAAACGTCAGGAGATATTCCACTTGCAGTGTATGGCAAGTCTTCAGCTTTTGCTAAAATTCCAAGAATACCTTTTTGTCCGTGTCTTGATGCAAATTTATCACCAATTTCAGGAACTCTCATATCTCTTGCTCTAATCTTAAACATCTTTCCGCCTTCATTTGATTGAGTCATAACAATAGTATCTACAACTCCAGTTTCAGATGGTCTTACACCAATAGATGTATCTCGTCTGTACGGACCAGTTGATTCGAATTCACGATATTCTTCCATGAATCGTGGGGGACTAGTTTTACCAATTAAAATATCTCCACCCTTTACTGGAGCTTCTGATGCAACAACACCATCTTCTTCAAGTAGTCTGTATGCACGTTCTCCTTTGTAACCTCGGATATTATCCTCAGCATTAGGAATCTCAAAGTTGTCACGCATTCCACCAGGATATTGTTTTGCTTCAGCATCATAAATTCTAAAGAAGAAAGTTCTTCCAAGGCCTCTATCAACTGATGCCTTACTTAGTACAATTGCATCTTCAATGTTGTAACCATCAAATGGAAGTACTGCAACAATACAGTTCTGACCAGCTGGTCTGTCTTCTAATCCCAAAAGTTTCATGGCTTTTGTGTTAACTGCTGGAACTTGTGGATATAGCATAAGGTGTTGTCTAACATAGGTACTGGTGTTCATCATTGGAGTTGAGAATCCCAAACTTTGTTTTGCCATTGCAGATTCGTATGTGTTTCTTGGAGATTGGTTGTGTTCAGGATATGGAATGATAGAAGCTCCTGCACCTAAAATTGCAGGTGGGAAAACTTCCAAGTGAGTGTGTTTTTTAGCATCTTTTTCATCTAGTGTAACATAGCAATTTTCTTCCTCATTTGCATCAATCATTTCTAAAACACCCATTCTCAAAAGATCAGTCCAAGAAACTAGTTTCTTTGAAATTTTATCTAATAATTCTTGGGTAAGTAGTGGTTTGTTATCTTTGATAATTATTAGTGGTCGTAAAACTCGTCCAGCATTACAATTAACGTATAGTCTTCTAGTTGAGCCTTCAATGTCAGATTTATGGAATGATACTCCAACATGAGGATGTATCTTTGAGTCCCGTCTAAGTTCTCTTAGAGATGTAGCTAGTTCATCACCGTCTTTGTAATAACCAATTAATCGTCCATCAACAAATATTCTAGTTCCATCTTTTTTCAAATCTTCTTTGGCATCAAAGAAATGTACAGTTCCAAGGTCGTAGAGTTTCTCTACAATTTCTTCAGATGGTACATTTACAGAAATGATTCCAGATAGTGCCAAGTTCTTTACCAAACCACAGTTTGATCCTTCAGGAGTTTCACTTGGGCAGATTCGTCCAAAGTGTGTTGCGTGCAAATCCCTTGCCTCAAAGTTTGGTTGAGTTCTACTAAGGGGGGATTGAATTCTTCTAAGATGACTAATTGTAGAAAGGTAATTGGTTCTGTCAAGTAATTGGGTGACACCGACACGTCCTCTACCCCAGTTTCCAGTGGCAATTGCATTGTTTAGTTTATCAGTAATTATTCCTGGACGAATTGCTGCAGCTACTGCATTAATTCCACGTTTTTGGCCTGATCTCTCTAGCTGATATTTCATATCTCTGACCAAATTTCTAAATGCAGTTCTAAACAAATCTGCTAACATTTGTCCTGCAAATTTGATCACTTTATTTCCATAATGATCTTTATCATCAGGTTTAATCCAACCGAGTTTTAGTTCTAATAATTTACAAGCTGCCTCACCTAAGAATTGGGCTTTTTCTTTTCTGTTTTCAGGATGTTTACCCAAGTGAGGCAATAATCCCCAATCAAGTAAGGTCTCAGCACGTTTTATCTGGAATTCCTCTAACATTCCAGGGGCAATTCTTTTACTGATATAGACAATTGCATCTTTTGCAGTTGGGACATCACCTGCTTTCTCAAATGAACCTTCTAGTTCATCTTGAAGTTCATCAACAAGAGATACGGCTGCTGCAATTTCTCTATCAGATTCTAATCCAAGTGCTCTCATCAATGTGACAACTGGGATATCAACAGGGGAGCCAGGAATTCGGGCAACAATTAATCCATCGTTTTTCATGACAAGTTCTAATTTTGCACGATAGCCAACAATTGAAGAATATACTTTAGCTTTGAAAACAATATTTCCACCAACTTTTTCTCTATCGACAATTATTTTGTTGTAAGAGAGATCTTCTAATCCAACAATTACTCTCTCAGAACCATTGATGATAAAATAACCGCCAGGATCATTTGGGTCTTCACCATGTTCAATTAATTTTTGAGTAGAGAAATTATGTAAGATGCAAGCATTAGATTTTGCCATTACTGGTACATCACCAATATGAACAAATCGAGATTCCAAAATTTTTCCATCTTCTACAACACTTGCTTCCATCATAACAGGTGCAGAATATGAGACATTTCTTAATCGAGCTTCTGCGGGAGTGATATGAGTAATGGAGCCATCAAGTTCCATCATTCTTGGTTGTTGTAGTTTAACTTTACCTAGTTGAATCTTGTAAGGATATTCAGCATTTTCAATGTCGATTTGTCCGACTTCGTTAATTATACTTTGAAGACCTCTTTCTAAAAATTCATCAAAAGAGTTTAGATGTTGACGTGCAATACCTTCACGTTTAAGAATATCTTGAATTACTGGCCATCGTTTTGTAGAAGGATCTACCATCTAGACTTCCACCACATATCGATAATAGAGACTTGTACCAGCAGTTGGACTTTTTCTGGTAATCTTTATCATATCACCAGGTTTTACACCAAGTCCCAAAATTGCAGGATCATTTACAAAGATTAATGGTAATTCAGTTGGTTTACAATTGTATTTTTTTAAAACTTCCTCTGCTTCTGTTTTAGGAATTATTTCGTGTTTTGGGACATAGATGTGATCAGGTACAAGGACTTGGTTTTTCTTAGTTGCCATTTACGAAACCTCCACGCGGAACATTAAATGTAACAGTAACGAAAACACACAAACTGTCAAAAATTCGCGCTCAGGTTAATATATATCTAATCTGAAATTCGTTACGATTCATTGATTTTTCTTTTTTGTCAACATATTTTTTCACAACCTTAAATAGTAGAAATTTTGGCCTAAAATTAATGAAATCACACATGACGGTGTTTGCCTTAACTGCAATCTTGATTGCAAGTATTGGTATAGCACCAGCATTTGGACAAACAAGCTCAATTGTCGTTACTACAGACAAAGCATCCTATTCAGAGGGTGAAACAATTCTAGTAACAGGTGAGGTAGTTCAACTTCTAGGAGGACATTCCCTGAGTGTCGTAGTGACATCAGCTTTGGGAAATATTGTTTCCATTGATCAGCTAACAGTTGGTGCAGATAAAAGATTTAGCACTAGTTTAGCTGCAGGAGGCAATCTAATGAAAGTTGAAGGAACTTATACAATTGTAGTTCAATATGGAGACAACAAAATTAATTCAGCATCAACATCATTTGAATTTGGTGGAGTTGCTGAAGTACCAGAAGACAAAGAGGAAGTCACTTCAACAGTAACTGATACAACAGTTTCAGTTTCAGGTTCTAGTGATTTAGTAGGATATGAGATTACAGGCGGAAAATTACTAAATATTATGCCTGATGTGGATGCAAATTCTCTAATCATATCAATTGATGCATCAGATGATGGTTCAATAACACTAACAATTCCTAGATCTGTATTGGATGCAACAATTAATGGCGGAGATGACGAATTCTTTGTCTTAGTTGATGGAGAAGAAGTGGACTTTGATGAAATGACATCATCGACAGATAGAACACTCACCATAGCATTTCCAGCAGGTACTGAAGAAATTGAAATAATTGGTACATTTGTAGTCCCAGAATTTGGTACAATCGCAGCTATGATTCTAGCAGTAGCAATTATCTCAATAATTGCAATATCTGCAAAATCAAGACTTAGCATTATGCCAAGATACTAAATTTCATCTTTTTTTCTCTTTTTAAACATACATAAATACAGAGATATCTGATTTCAAATAAGATGAATTTTAAACGTTCTACAACATCAATGGCAATTGTCCTCATGGCACTGTCATTAGTTTCAATGACCTCAATTCAACAAGATGCTTTTGCAGCAAGTCTAGGAATGTCCATTACAGCAGTAGCGGATAATGACTCAGATACCATTACAATCACAGGTAAAACAGCTTCAGACATTACAGATGTCACATTTACTGTAACATCTCCAAGTGGAAATAATGTAGTGGCTATAGGTCAAGTTTCACCAGATGATAATGGAGATTTTAGCACCACATTCAAAGTCGGACCAACATGGACTGAAGATGGATTTTATGAAATTAAAGCAATGCAGAGTATAGGATCAAGTTCATTGTATACTTTGGAAGTAATTGTTGAAGTAACAGATGGAACAACAGAAAAAACTTCTGTAACTGAATCTAATTTAGAGACAGGAATTTTTGTACCCACAGAACCAAGTGTTACAAGGGATGCAGGAATCATACTTGATGGCATAGTTGTCGAGAATGGTTCTACAATGTTCGAGGTTAATGGAACGACAGACAGATTAAGTCAAGATATTACATTAACTGTAACTGCACCAAATGGAAATGTAGTAACAATCGATCAAATATCACCAATGCTTAGTGGAGAATTTACTGCAGAGGTAACAGTAGGCGGACCATTATGGAAACAAGATGGCGCATATACTGTAACTGTACAGCAATTCAAGGATCCAAAATACACAGATTCAACTGAAGTAGAGATTGAAGATGGAGTAGTAGTCCCAGAATTTGGTACAATCGCAGCTATGATTCTAGCAGTAGCAATTATCTCAATAATTGCAATATCTGCAAAATCAAGACTTAGCATTATGCCAAGATACTAAAATTACAACTTTTTTTCATTTTT
>Ga0233434_1002408_pt1 | contig 16430 bp, 13 predicted proteins | sample SI_122_August201_4_FD_182738 | JGI IMG/M metagenome (GOLD analysis project Ga0233434, IMG submission 182738) | Seawater microbial communities from Saanich Inlet, British Columbia, Canada - SI_122_August2016_120_MG | ecosystem: Environmental > Aquatic > Marine > Inlet | place: Canada: British... | reverse complement strand
GAAGACATTTTTTGAGGTAGCCGCCAGCGTTCCAGTTAACAACAACCACGGCTATGGATAATGAAGAAGGCATTTTTATTTGAGATTAAGTTGGCTTCTGTCGCTATAGTAGTAAAACAAGGAAGGTGCATTTTCTTGAAAATACAGGTTCAAACACTTATACTTCCGACAAGATGTCCTCAGCATTCCCTGCTGTTCATGTTTTAACACCGAATTTTATAGAAATGAAAAGATTTTTTATTACAGGCGGCGCCGGATTCATTGGAGGGAACTTTATCCTCAACCTGATGAAATCCGATCAGGTCAAAGTTATCAACTATGACAAGCTCACCTATGCAGGAAATCTGGACACCCTGTCTTCCATAGAGAACAATCCCAACTATACATTTGTTCAGGGCGATATTTGCGATGGAGATAAACTGGAGAAACTGTTTGCAGAGTATAAAATTGACCGTGTCGTCCATTTCGCCGCAGAATCTCACGTTGACCGGTCTATCGAGTCCCCTGGGGACTTTATTCAGACCAATGTTGTAGGAACGTATGAGTTATTGGAAGCAACCCGCAATTATTTGGGGAAAGGTTCTGGTCCCGAAGATTTTCGCTTCCTCCATGTTTCAACAGACGAGGTTTATGGTTCGCTGGGAGATACTGGGCTATTCACCGAAAAAACACCTTACGCACCTAATTCGCCTTACGCAGCTTCCAAAGCTTCATCCGATCATTTAGTGCGTTCCTATTTTAAAACCTTCGGCTTGCCGGTGGTGACCACAAATTGCTCTAACAACTATGGTCCTTTTCAATTCCCCGAAAAACTCTTGCCGCTGATGATTCAAAAAGCACTTGCAGGAAAACCTCTACCTGTTTACGGAGACGGCAAACAGATACGCGACTGGTTATTTGTTGAAGACCATTGCAAAGCCATCCTCCAAGTCCTGGAAAAAGGTGAAGCCGGGCAGGTTTATAATATTGGCGGGCACAATGAAAAAGCCAATTTGGAAGTCGTGCATTCTCTTTGTAAAATATTGGATGAAATGGTTCCAGACTCTCCTTATCTTCCGCACAAAGATCTCATCGAGTTTGTAGCTGATCGACCTGGACATGATCGGCGCTATGCTATTGACGCAAGTAAAATTCAAAATCATCTGGGGTGGAAACCCGAAGAAACGTTTGAAACCGGTCTTCGTAAAACAGTACGCTGGTATCTGGATAATAAAGACTGGGTCAGCCGGGTCATGTCTGGAGCTTATAGAGGAGAACGATTGGGCCTTGAATAAATTAAGGAATTTTCAAAATGATCAATAAAGGAATCATACTGGCAGGAGGCTCAGGAACCCGTCTCTACCCTCTAACCCAAGTCGTCAGCAAGCAGTTGATGCCGCTTTATGACAAGCCGATGATTTATTATCCGCTGAGCACCCTTTTATCGGCGGGTATTCGCGATGTATTTGTCATCACGACACCGCAAGACCAACCCCTGTTCCAGGAGCTACTCAAAGACGGCAGTCAATGGGGTATCAATATTACTTATGGAGTCCAACCTAATCCCGAGGGTTTGGCACAAGCTTTTCTCATCGCCAAAGATTTTATAGGCAATGAGGGGTGCAGCCTCATTTTGGGTGACAATGTTTTTTACGGAACCGAATTGCCGGACATGATGCAAACAGCTCAGAAACGTCAGGAGGGGGCAACGGTATTTGGATATTGGGTCAAAGACCCGCAACACTATGGTGTCGCTGAGTTTGATGACAACGATAAAGTGGTCAGTGTCGAAGAAAAACCGGAACAACCTAAATCCCATTACGCTATTACCGGGTTATATTTTTATGACAAGCAGGTAGTTGATATTGCAGGTTCCATCAAACCTTCCCACCGAGGCGAATTGGAAATTACCGATGTCAACCGGGTATACCTTGAGCAATCGCAGTTATCCGTCGAAAGAATGAGCCGTGGTTTTGCCTGGCTGGATACAGGGTCTCACGATTCCCTGCTCGATGCTGCCAACTTTATAGAAACCATTCAAAAGCGTCAGGGGCTCATGGTTTGCTGCCCCGAAGAAATTGCTTTCACAAAAGGATGGATTTCCAGCACTGAGGTTGAAAAACTTGCCCACACGCTGAAAAAAAACGAATACGGTCAATATTTGACACGCATGATCGCTAACGCATAAACAAGATTTTAGAATATCCTGTTTGTCGAGCACCTCTTTTATAATTCTCTCCCTATGAAAATTCTTTTAACAGGAAAAACCGGACAGGTTGGTGGAGAATTAAATAATATTCTTAAAGATATGGGAGAACTGGTTTCTGTTGGAAGAGAACATTTGGATCTTTCTAAAATAGATTCTATCGAACCCGCAGTCCTTGATATACAACCGGACATTATTATCAATGCCGCCGCCTACACCGCAGTAGACAAAGCAGAAGAAGAACCCGAATTGGCAATGACCGTAAATGGGGTTGCACCCGGAATTTTAGCAGAAGCCGCAAAAAAGGTTGGAGCCCGCCTGATTCATTATTCCACCGATTATGTTTTTGATGGTCGCTCAGACATTCCTTACCGCGAAGAAGACGCCACCCATCCGTTGAGCATTTATGGCAAGTCTAAACTGGCAGGAGAAAAAGGCATCGCCGACGCCGGGATTCCATATCTAATTTTCAGAACCAGCTGGGTATACAGTCTTCAAGGAAAAAGTTTTTTACGAACCATAAAAAAACTGGCAACGGAAAAGGATACGCTTCGAATTGTTGACGATCAAATAGGTGCCCCGACATGGGCGGGTTCTATTGCTCGGGCAACACGTAAAATTCTTGAACAATGCGTGAGAGACAAGTCAGAGCCTTTGCTATCAGGAGTTTTTCATTTGACCTGCCAGGGACAAACTAGCTGGCATGGCTTTGCTAAAAAAATTCTGGATTTATCTGGAGCATCTCAGGACACCCAATTACTTCCCATTCCCACATCCGACTACCCGACCCCGGCAGCCCGCCCCCTTTACTCACTGTTATCCAACGATAAATTGGAAAAAGCATTCGCTTTTAAGATGCCGCATTGGCATGATGCCTTGAAAGATTGTATAAATTCGACTCCTGCAATCTGACTTTTAATTTTAATTCAGCTCAGAAAAAATGAACCAACGATATTTAATGTTTTTAAAAAAGGATGGCTCGGGAATAGTGGTTGAGGCAATCAATGCTTCTAATTGGGAAAACTTGAAACAAGAAGCCGAGACTAAGGGGATGACCTGCCAACCTCTGAGTATCGAAAATTTTTATCCTAATTATCGTGGATACCGTTATTTCGACTTACGAAACCCCATGACTCGAGAATCTTTCAGCATCGACTACGTTTTACACACCTGGGAAACAGACAAAAAACATCAAGAGGGTCACGAAGGCACTGAAGAATGGTTTATTCATTAAAAGTAAATACTGCGCAGAATAAAATAACCTGACCTTATTCACTCCTCTACATAACCATGATTGAAAAATATTTAATCATTCTCAAATTAAAACCAAACGCATCGCTTGCGGAAATAAAAAAAGCTTATAAAGCTCAGGTCAAGATATGGCATCCGGACCGGTTCCCTATTGAATCTGAGCGTTTGCAAAAAAAAGCGCATGATAGGTTCCAGCAAATCACCGCCGCCTACAAAAAGTTGACCGAAGTCCATATGAAGCGAGGATATGCTGAAGCTTCCGGGTGGAAGGGGAAATCTACAACTTATACCAAAGCGCGCCAAGAGCGAAAAAGAACCCAATCCACACAAAGCACCAAAACAGAACAAGTCCCCGGATTCACAACTCATATTTGGCCCAACGGAGATAAATACGAAGGACAAATGCTTCAAGAGCAGATGCATGGAAGAGGCATTTTCACTTGCACTCAAGGATACGTTTATACGGGAGAATTCAAATATGGCAAACCGAACGGCTTGGGAAAACTGGTTTATGACAATGGCGACAAATATGAAGGAGGATTTCTAAACGATGCCCTGCATGGTCGAGGCAAGTACTCCTACGCCAATGGGGATTGTTACCGAGGCGAGTTTATGAACGACTTACCGCACGGACATGGGGTCTATGTTCTCGCAAATGGAAATGTTTATTCAGGGGAATGGGAAAATGGCAGCCTTGCTACCTGACAGCTTTAAGATTGCGATTCGGCTTTGCAGATTTTACACTTGAGCCAGGTTCCAAGATGCTCTTGTCTACCCGACTCACTGTTTACCCAAGGCCTGGAAATCAGAGGTGGGTTGTGTCTGACATGTTGTTTGTGACCACACTCTAGATTGGCCACCCAATAAGAATCTTCATCCTGAAAAAACCCTGAAATTTTTCTATCCATTTCAGATTCGCAAGTTTCACAAATTGAGTTGTATTTGATTTAGTTAGATCGAAAAATAGTTTCCGCTGCCAGCAAACCAATTTTAGTTGTGTCAATGACGATATCCAACTCTTCCTGACTGATACCTAAATTATCCAGATAGCCTTCTTCTGGAGGGTCTTCAAAAGCCGTCATAACCGGATGAGTGATTCCATGGTGGTTTGCTATCCGATTAGCAGTACCGACCAATTGATTTAAATCAATTGTTTTACCTTGGGTGGGGCCGGGCTTATGATGCGTAAAAGCAGCACTGTTTACCCTGTCGGAAATAGCCCACCATTTTTTCATAAACATTGCACCGGCTTCAGAATGGTCAATTTTAAAATTGTCCTTTTCTAACTCTTCAAGAGGCTGATCGGTAGAACTTAGATCTTTAAGGGTGAGGAACTTAAAATATTCCTCAGGAATTATATTGTCGAGCACCAAAATACCGACATCGTGCATTAATCCGGCAAGAAAACTTACCTCCCAGTCATCTGGGTCGGGCAAAACTTTTTTCGCTAAAGACCGCGAAATAAATGCCACTGCCAATGAATGCTTCCAGAACTCCACCTGATCGAAAGCTTTACTTTTCCTAAATGTCCTTGGCAACTCCAGGGCGTATACAAGGTCCATGACCTGTTGCATTCCCAATCGAACCACAGCATCTTCAAGGTTTCGAGTGGTTTCCTTTCCCGAACCGAACAAAGCACTATTAGCTAAAGTAATAATACGTCCAGACAATACCGGGTCTGTTTTTAGCAAACGATAAACATCCTCTACCTCGCAATCAGGATCGTTCATCAATTTCTGCAACCCCAATAAAACTTCAGGGAGGGGAGGGAGGTCTGGCCTGCCTTCAATCAACTCTATAATTTTTTTACGCACCGAATGCCTCAAGAAGGAGAGGATATTAAAAGAGTGTATACTACCAAACGGATGCTTGCTTTAGAAGTGGTATTTTACAAGCAGTACCCTGCCATGGTTTTTAAAATTTGATCCCCTTGCAAACAACAACCTTTTAGCGTGGCTCTCCTAATGGATACATGTGATTTTCTTATCATCGGCGGTGGAATTATTGGTATCAGCGTTGCCCGCGAACTTAAAAGAAGGCATCCCCACGCAACCCTGCTACTCATAGAGAAGGAAAAAGACTATGGGCTCCATGCGAGCGGCCGTAACAGTGGGGTACTGCATGCCGGGTTTTATTACACGGCTGATAGCTTCAAGGCCAAGTTCACGCAAACAGGGAACCAACGCCTGACAGAGTATTGCGAATCTAGAAATATTTCGATTAACAAATGCGGCAAGCTAGTCGTTGCCAAGAATCAGTCTGAGTTATCTCAACTAGACGAGTTGATGGTTCGAGCAAAAAACAATAACGTTCCTCTTGACTCTATCACGGAAAAAGAAGCCAAAATTATTGAGCCTAGAGTCAAAACATTTGAGCGTGCACTTTTCTCTCCGACCACATCTTCAGTAAACCCCGTCGAAGTTGTGCAAGCGATGCGCAATGATGCCATCCAGGAAGGACTGAAAATGCAAAGTGACGTTCGCTATTTAAAAAGAACGGGAAAGAGAACTGTGAAAACTTCTCAGGGCAACATTGAGTTTGGCTACATGGTGAATGCTGCCGGACTTTATGCCGATAAAATAGCTCAAGATTTTGGTTTTTCCAGAGATTACCGAATTCTTCCCTTTAAAGGGTTATATCTATATTCAAATGAATCCGCCGGAGCGTTTCAGACAAATATTTATCCGGTCCCTGATTTGCGGAACCCTTTTCTTGGAGTACATTTCACAGTCACTGCTAAAGGGAAGGTGAAAATTGGCCCTACAGCTATCCCTGCCTTTTGGCGTGAGAATTACAAAGGACTGACTAATTTCAATTTTAATGAACTTATGGAAATCATATTTCGTCAGGCCGGACTATTCTGGTCTTCTGATTTTGACTTTAAAACTCTGGCCCTTGAGGAACTGCAAAAATATTCACAAGCCAAACTGGTTTCTCTCGCATCTTCACTTGCCGAGGGAGTTGAAACAAAATCGTTCCGAAAATGGGGAGAGCCGGGAATCCGCGCGCAGCTATTAAATATCCGCAAAAGAAAACTTGAGATGGATTTCGTGACAGAGGGGGACGGCAAATCGTTACACATATTGAATGCTGTTTCTCCAGCTTTTACTTGCGCCCTACCCTTTGCTGATTTTGCCTGCGATAAGATTGCAGAACTGTCAAACCGCTAGTATAGCTTCCTAAAAACTCAAGGTCACTTGTCTGACATCTTATGTTTTAATATTGTTCACTTTTTTATTTTGATATATAATTTTATAATAAGTTTGAGATCCTTCACTTTCCTGAAAACCATTCTTGAATTTTTAATTCAACCCAACGCTGACAAAAAAGAGAGACAACACAAATATTATGTACGGTGTTATTTTAGCGGGTGGAAGCGGGGCCCGATTTTGGCCTGTTAGCCGCGAACAAAGTCCAAAACAACTGCAAAAATTTGTTGGCTCTGGAACCATGATCCAGAATACAGTTCAACGTCTGCAACCCCTGATTCCTGTTGAGAAACTGTATGTGGGAACCCACCACCAGCAGGCACTTGAAACTCTTCGTCAATTAAATTCGTTTGATTTTTCTCCCGACCATCTATTAGCAGAACCGTGCAGCAGAAATACCGCTGTGGCAATCGGATTAATGGCAAAGATGATTGCTGATAAAGATGCTGATGCGGTCATGGCTGTTTTTCCCGCAGATCATGTTGTCACTGATTCCGAAAATTTTACCAAAGTTCTACAAAAAGCAGAAGCTCTGGCACAAAATGATTTCCTGGTAACCCTGGGCATCCCTCCCACACGACCCGAGACCGGTTTCGGTTACTTGAAACAAGGCACCGAAATAAACGGTTTTGAAGAGACTTATCATGTAGAGCAGTTTATAGAAAAACCGGATATTTCTACTGCAAAAAAATATTTAGAACTGGGTACCTACTTTTGGAATTGCGGTGTCTTTGTCTGGAAGGCCACTTCCCTCTTGGAAGAACTACAGAAGCATGCGGCAAATATTCATTCGCAACTTGAAACCTTAATGAGCTGCCTGCAAAACTCGAAAGGAAAACTTGCCCACCTTGAAATGAATGAACAAGGCTGTGAGATTTTTTCTTCTCTGCCCAGTCTTTCCATTGATTATGCGGTCATGGAAAAATCCTCAAAAGTCGTTCTAGTTCCTGCGAATATCGGTTGGAGCGATGTTGGTGCATGGAATGCTCTCGACGATGTATGCGAAAAAGATTCTACAGGAAATATTCTTACCGGAAATGTTCTGGCTCGCGATTGCAACAATTCGATAGTCCACGGACACAATCGGCTTGTTGCCATACTGGGATTGAATGACACGGTAGTGGTGGACACACAGGATGCTTTGTTGGTTTGCGCTAAAGACAAATCACAGGATGTAAAAAAGTTGGTAGAGTCTCTCAATGAAAAAGGGCGTTCCGAAGGAAAGCACCACGCAACCGTAAAAAAACCTTGGGGATCCTATACCGTTTTAGATTCCGGCCCTGATTTTTTATTAAAACGTATCGAAGTGCTGCCTGGCGAAGCACTCAGTTTGCAATCTCACCAACATCGCAGTGAACATTGGACCGTGGCTTCGGGTTCTGCAAAGGTTGACAGAGACGAAGAAACTTTGCATTTAAAAGTCAATGAATCTGTCACCATCCCTAAAAATGCCAAACACAGATTGACAAACCCTGGCTCCGAGCTTTTGATTATTTTTGAAATCCAGTTCGGCAATATATTGGATGAGAACGATATCATGCGTTATGAAGATCGCTACGGTCGGTTATGAAAATTTTAGTCACCGGAGCGGCAGGTTTTATCGGCTTCCACACTTCTAAACGATTACTTGAGTCGGGCTATGAGATCATCGGGCTGGATAATCTCAACGACTACTACGATATTCAACTTAAAAAAGATCGACTAAAAGTTCTTCAGAAGTTTAAAACTTTCACCTTCTACCAAAATAATTTGGAAGACAAGGAGGCAATAGATCGAATATTTAGAGAAGATCGTCCCCAACGTGTCATCCATCTTGCAGCTCAAGCCGGTGTCCGTTATTCCATCAATCATCCAGAAATTTATATACAAAGTAATATAATTGGCACTTTCAATATCCTTGAAGGTTGCCGCCATAATAAAGTGGAGCATTTGGTTTTCGCATCAAGCAGCTCGGTGTACGGCCTCAACACCAACTATCCGTTTTCTGTACAAGACGATGTGAGTCATCCCGTCTCGTTTTATGGTGCCACCAAGGTATCCAATGAATTGATGGCTCACTCCTATTCGCATTTATACAATATCCCAACCACCGGCCTCAGATTTTTCACCGTATATGGCCCATGGGGACGTCCGGATATGACTCCGTTCCTTTTCACCAGCAATATATTGGCATCAAAACCTATCGATGTTTACAATCATGGGAATATGGAAAGAGATTTCACCTACATCGATGACATAGTAGAAGGAGTTGTTCGCGTTGTTAAAAAAGCACCTGCACCTGACCTTGACTGGAAAGGTGACAATCCAAACCCTGCGTCTTCGTCTGCGCCCTTTCGGCTATACAATATTGGGTCAAATTCTCCTATAAAATTGATGGACTACATTCGGGAGATTGAAAAAAATCTTGGGATGGAAGCAAAACTGAATATGATGCCCATGCAGAGCGGCGATGTAATAAAATCCCATGCAGATGTTACAGATTTAATCAAGGATTTCGGCTACACACCGGAATGGGATATTAAGAAGGGAATAAAAGAATTTATCAAATGGTATTTGGGTTATTACAAAGTGAAGTGACCTCCTTTCTGAAAAAAAGATCCCCCACTCAAGCGCGGGTTCTGAGAAAACCAATTACATGCCACTCATATTTTCCAGTTCAGAAATAATATCAGGTTGTTCCAATAACATTTCTTCGACCTGATCAACAGTCATGCGAATCGTATTCTCTGAATTATAATCCTCCGTTTTAACAATTTTTTTATCACCTTCGTTCAGGTATTTGCTGTAATTCAAATCCCGGTCATCGATGCTCAACCGTAAGAAATCACCCAAGTCTTCAGACCTCAACAATTCTCCTTTTGCAGCCAAAGTTTCATACATTTTTTCTCCGTGCCTAATTCCAATTGTTTTTATTTCAGAATCGGATCGAAAGATATTTTTAACCGCCTGAGCAAGATCTCCAATGGAGCAAGAAGGTGCCTTGCGAACAAAAACATCTCCTTGCCGAGCATTTTCCAGCGCGAAGGTAACCAGACGAATAGCTTCTTTCAATGGTAGAAGGAATCGTGTCATTTTTGGTTCAGTTACAGAAATATCCTTCCGCTCTCTGATCTGCTTTAAAAATAGGGGGATAACCGAACCACGGGAGAACAAAACATTTCCGTACCGAACAATGGTTAAGATAGTCTTGCCGTCACAAAGGTTTCGTGCGGAGGATTCCACCACCTTCTCCATAAGTGCCTTGGTTATTCCGAGTGCGTTGACAGGATAAACCGCTTTATCTGTGCTAAGGCAGACTACTTTAGAAACTCCATGATTGATAGCCGAGTCGATGACATTGCGACTCCCAAGCACATTGGTTTGAGTCGCCTGCATCGGGAAAAATTCGCAGGAAGGCACTTGCTTCAAAGCCGCCGCGTGAAATACATAATCTACCCCGGACATCGCGTCGTCGACACTTCTCCGATCCCTAATATCTCCAATGTAGAATTTTATTTTGGGATTCTGAAACCTCTGACGCATTTCTTCTTGCTTCAATTCATCCCGGCTAAACACTCTTATCTCTTTAAGTTTCTTATCTAAAAGATAATTAACAAAATATCCTCCAAACGAACCGGTACCTCCAGTGACCAATATGCTCTTCCCTTCAAATATGCTCATGCAACTGCTCCCTAAAGTGGCAATTATTAAAAAGCCTGGTAAAATTTGAAATCGCTTTCCCTAACCACACCAAAGTCCAAATTTAACTCACAATTCATAACAGATTTAGCGGGATTTTTTATTAAAAACATGAGGTTATCGCTTGCTTGAAGCAGTAGTTTGACCTTTTTACACCCATCAATATAACCTCTGCTACTTGAAGTCCTTTACAAAACTCAGTTCACTCCCTTGGCATCCTAACATTTTGTTTTTTAAATTGTTCTTGTTTTCTGCATGAGCTATACTTTTTCGCAATCCATTAAGTATCAATATAAAAAAATAAAAACAGAAGGCGATAGCGTGGAAAAAAACTAGCCTTGCACCAATTGGAACAAGCCATTGAGGGGGAGATTTAGTCCAAATTTTTTGCACCTTTATTTCCCTTAAAAATAGTCGTATGAACCCACTTGAAATCTTAATATGCAATTCACTTCTAAAAAATTATTCTCCCTAATATCTGATCTACTCCTTTCCATTGGCTCCATATACATCGCTTTTTTAATTCGTTTTGATGGTGTTATACCTTCCGAAATAGAAACACTTTTCTTCCAACGGCTATTACCAACCGTGATTTGTATCCGTGGTATCACTTTCGCCTTTTTTGGACTTTACGCTGGCCTATGGAGATACTCCAGCGTCAAAGATCTAGTCCAAATTATAAAATCCATTTCCTTAGGTTCTCTTGCCATATTTTTTACAAGTTATCTAATAAACCTCGATGGAGTCATACCTCGGTCAATTCTGGTTATTGATTTCTTTATTCTAATATCTCTTCTAAGCATTACACGTCTGGCTTGGCGCTTAATATGGGAAAGCAAAGACCTCAAGCCCGCAAACGATAATGCCAGCATCAAAGTATTAATTCTGGGAGCAAACGAAACAGGAATCCAACTCATCAAACATCTGAATCTAAATTTCCCTCAATATTTCATACAAGGTTTTATTGATAATGACACGAGCAAGATCAATCACACCTTATCCGGCATACGAGTTCTAGGGAAAATAGAAGATCTTGAAGTCACCGCTAAAAAGCTCGGAACCAGTCAAGTTTTAATCGCGAATCCCAACTTATCCTTAGAAGTCCTGAACGGCATCTTCAGTACCTGCAAAAAAATAGGAATCAAATATAAAAAAGTAGCCTCCGTTTTTGACATTTCTTCCAAGGAATTTCATATTACCAAAATCAGTCATTTTCAGACGGGTGATCTTTTGGGGAGAACCCCTGTTTCATTGGATCTGGCATCCATGAGGGACATGATACGCGGCAAAAGGGTTCTTGTAACTGGCGCAGGAGGGTCCATTGGTTCAGAACTTTGTTATCAGATCAATGATTTTGCCCCTTCTAGTCTTATCATGATCGATATCGGCGAAAATTATCTTTACGAACTGGAAATGAAACTGCGTAACCAAAACTCCAATTCAAAAAACCACTTTCTGCTTTGTTCGATTCTAGATGAAGAAAGAATGGGGACAGCATTTGAACAATTCAAACCACAACTTGTGTTTCATGCCGCCGCCCACAAACATGTGCCATTGATGGAAAAAAGTATAGACACCGCCATCACCAATAACATCTTGGGAACGATAAACCTACTCAATCTGTCAGATAAATATAAGATCGAAAAATTTGTTCTGGTATCTACCGACAAAGTGGTTAAACCCTCTTCTATTATGGGCATGACCAAACATGTCGCAGAAAAATATGTTCAGTATATGAATAATTTTTCCAGCACCCAATTTATATGTGTTCGTTTTGGAAACGTTCTAGGAAGTAATGGCAGTGTAGCTCCATTATTTTGGAAGCAAATACTGGAAGGTGGGCCCATCACTATCACAGACCCTCGAATGGAAAGATTTTTCATGTTAATCTCTGAAGCTTCCCAACTTATCTTGCAGGCAACCGTTCTGGGAAAAGGTGGTGAGGTTTTTATGTTGGAAATGGGGAAACCGGTAAAAATCCTTGATCTTGCTAAAAAGATGATCCATTTGGCAGGTTACATTCCTGAGGTGGATATCAAAATAGAATTTCTTGGCTCGCGAAGAGGAGAAAAGTTAACCGAGGAAATTATTGATGCAGATGAAACTTTTCTACCCTCAACGCACGAAAAAATTAAAATTCTAAAATCGAAAAATGCACCTCCGCCCAATCTTCCTGAATTAGTGGATTTATTAATTCAGAAAACCCATCACATGACACAAGAGGAACTGAGATTCGAGTTGAACGAGATGATTAAGAATTTGCGCACCAGCGAACAATCTCTTTCATAAGAAACAGGAGTCATTGAACTTCTGGTTTTGGTTCTCTAATTATCTTGGCCCTGACTATGTGACCCATAATTTTATTAACACATTCATCTACCCCCATTTCATCTGTCCGTAAATGAACCTCGGGGCATAACGGTTTTTCATAGGGAGACGAAATCCCTGTAAACTCTTTCAAGTCTCCAGACCTGGCTTTTTTATAAAGACCTTTGCTGTCCCTCTCTTCACAAACCTCAAGGGAACAATCCACAAACACTTCCACAAATCGTCCTTCCTGCACACCCGTTCGAACGCTATCTCTACCCTCACGAAAAGGCGAAATAAATGCAACAACCGTGAGAAACCCTGCATCGGCAAATAGTTTTGCAACCTCGCCTATTCGGCGGATGTTTTCGTTACGGTCTTTTGAAGAAAAGTCCAGATCGGAGTTCAGACCCTGTCGAACCTGATCTCCATCTAGCATATAAACTAAAAAATTGGACTCATAAAGTTTTCGTGTTAAACCCATTCCCAACGTAGTTTTTCCTGCCCCAGAAAAACCAGTCAACCAAACAATTGCCCCTTTTTGGGCATTTTTTAGTTCTCGTTCCTTTAGAGTCACATTTTGAATATTCACCTTTGCTCCTTCAAAACCCTGGCCATTAATCTCGGCTCTGAACGTTTAATAACCTTCTAAAAACTGTAATCACAGTGATAACTTCTTTATAAACCTCCCGCAAAAACATCCTAACATATTGTTTTTTAACATTGTTACTGTTTTCTGTTTAATATATACTCGGTCGAGTTCAAGCGAAACTGAAATCAGGAGGTCTTTTGGATTCTAAAATCAACCTCGCTCTGGTAGGAGCGGGATACTGGGGAAAAAATCTAGCACGAGTTTTTCACGAGCTTGGCGTTCTAAAATGGATTTGCGACCCTTCTGAAGAAACTCTTCAAAGAAAAATAAAAAAGTATCCTGAAATCGAAACCACGGTTTCATTTGCCGACATAATATCTTCTCCAGAGATCAATGCCATTGCAATTGCCGCTCCTGCCGAAAAACATTATTCTCTAGTCAAAGAAGCCCTTCTAGCAAAAAAACATGTCTTCGTCGAAAAACCTTTGGCTATAAAAACTGAAGAAGGAGAAGAACTGGTTCAGTTAGCCAGGCAACAGGAAAAAGTTTTATTCGTAGGTCATATTTTGCATTACCACACTGCAATTCAAACCATAAAAGATATGATCCAAAAAGGAGAACTTGGCAAGCTTCAATACATCTACTCGAACCGCCTAAACTTAGGTAAAATCCGTAGAGAAGAAAATATTTTATGGTCTTTCGCACCTCATGATATTTCGGTTATTTTGTCTCTTGTTGGAGAAGAGCCTATTGAAGTTACTGCCTCAGGCTCTAATATTCTTCATCCTGAAATCGCCGATACAACAGTAACCAACCTAAAGTTCCCATCTGGAGTTCAAGCACATATATTTGTTTCTTGGCTTCATCCTTTCAAGGAACAAAAGTTGGTAATTGTTGGAGAGAATGGAATGATGGTATTTGACGATACCGTTCCTATCGATAAAAAACTTGTTCTATACCCACATCAGATATCATGGAAAGATGGAGTTCCTTCTCCAAAAAAGAAAGAGGGAAGCCCGATCGACTTGACGGAACAATGGAAAGAACCATTAAAAGAGGAAGGACGCGCGTTTATTGATTCAATTCACGGCAAACCCGCTTTGACCGATGGAGAAGAAGGCTTGAAAGTTTTGAAAGTGTTGCAACGCGCACAAATAAGTATGGACAATATAACCGGTTCATCAGAAAACAAATCCTATTTCATTCACGATAGTAGCGTGATAGACGAGGGATGTGAAATTGGTACAGACACTAAAATATGGCATTTTTCCCATATCTTAAAAAACTGCATCCTTGGTGAGAAGGTAAACATTGGGCAAAACGTAGTGATCGGTCCCAATGTAAACATCGGAAACAATGTAAAAATTCAAAATAATGTTTCCGTGTACGAAGGTGTGACTCTGGAAGACAATGTTTTTTGCGGGCCTTCCTGTGTTTTCACAAATGTCTTCAATCCTCGAAGTGCCGTTCCCCGAAAAAATGAAATTCTAAAAACTTTGGTATGCGAAAATGCAACCATTGGAGCCAACGCAACCATAGTTTGTGGGATTACCATTGGGAAATACGCGTTTATAGGCGCAGGAGCCGTTGTGACTAAAGATGTTCCCGATCATGCACTGATTTACGGAAATCCTGCCAGACAACATGGATGGATGTGTGAATGCGGGTGCAAACTCGACTCAAAACACCATTGCCCCACATGTAAAAAAACAATAAACCTTTCTTAAACCGTCACGGGTCGGATTTAGCATGCAAATCTGGGCTGAGGTCGTCCTCTCCCACAAATCAGTTTTGGCTAAGTAGAAGCTGATAACCTCTTTTCTTCTAACGGTTAAGCAATATTTTTCCGATATAAATATCTAGATGAAATTTATGAAATCAACACGCACTTTCCGATAAACCGGAATTACGCAAGCAAGCCTGTGATCCCCTATGGCAATAATTAACATCATCGCCACAAAACAGAACCAAGGTTGGAGAAAATAAAGGAATGACTGAAGTTCATTCAACAGAACCTCTCATCAACAAAGAGAAATCAAACGACATTATTTTGCTTATCACATGGTCTGTCGTGCTGTGCTTATGCGCGCTGACCTTGAAAAGCTACTACCTGGCAGGGCAGCCACCCCTATGGGATAACTTAGGATACCAACTAAAATCGCTCCACCTTTTAACCGATTGGCTTGATGGAGATTTTGAAAAAACTGTAAACAGTATTTATGCGGCAAGGTCCCCAGCATACCTTCTCTCCCTGACGACAAGCTTCCTGCTTTTTGGTTTTAATAATTTTTCTCCCTATATCGTCTCTGCATTTTTTGGGACAGGTTGCATGATAATAGTTTATCTGCTTTCCTGCGAATTAGGTTCTTCAAGACGTACGGCCTTTTGGGGAGTCATAACCCTATCCCTTTTACCTAACTTTATCTACCAGAATTTTTTGCAGACACGGAATGACTTTCCTGTGGCATTTTTTATAACCTTTAGTTGGTTTTTCCTACTACGAGGGATAAAAAACAAAGATTTTAGACTGGCATTTTTAGCGGGTGTGTTAGCAGGAGTTGGAACTCTGTTCAAAGCCAGCACTCCAGGATATGTGGCTTGGGGAATTTTAACTTTACTAGTCCTGCCAGAAAAATTTACTCAAACAAAGATAAAAGACCGTATGAAGCTGGCTCTTCTTTTTGTTGGGGGGGCTGTGCTCACCTGCGGATGGCATTTTTTACCGCACTTTGGTCAAACCCTGAACTATTACCAAACGTGGGGCGAAGCTAAAACATTGATGGCATCACAATACAATCTGCAATCCAATTGGACAGATTATTTTTTTTACTTAAAGAACATAATTTTTGTCCATTTAGGGGAAAAGGTCTCCTTGGGGATTACTCTTGCTGGTGGGCTGTTGTGGATACGGTGGCTCATAATACGCCGATCCATAATTTTCTCCAAAGAACATAAAAAAGAAGAGTCATTTGTTCTTTTAATCTTTTTGGCTGCCATGCTCCCTCTTATCTTTCTTTCCTGGCGGGAAAGTTTATCAAGCCTTGGGGATGTTCCTGTCTTACCACTACTTGCCGCCGCAGGAATTACTTTTTTGAGCAAAATTTCTATTGGGATAACTTTCCCCAGATTTTTTCTGGTGGCTTTGTTACCCGTGCTTCTGATTCTTTCAATTTCTAACCTGCCAATCATTGAAAAACAGTTCTCGGTT
>Ga0233434_1002407_pt1 | contig 16433 bp, 19 predicted proteins | sample SI_122_August201_4_FD_182738 | JGI IMG/M metagenome (GOLD analysis project Ga0233434, IMG submission 182738) | Seawater microbial communities from Saanich Inlet, British Columbia, Canada - SI_122_August2016_120_MG | ecosystem: Environmental > Aquatic > Marine > Inlet | place: Canada: British... | reverse complement strand
GTATAATCCAAAAAGATTTTTCATTGCAACTCTTACTGGAAAAATTGTTCTTAGTTATTCTATAGTTTTTATTTCACATTATCTTGGATTTTCTTTGGTTGAACCATTTTTAGAAGATATGACTGACGCCACTCCCATATATGTCGGAATAATTATTTTTGGAGCAATGATGACTGCAGTTGTAGTGTTGTTGTTGAGATTAGATTGGGCAAGAATTCTTGGAAGGTTTGCTCCATGGACACTAGATGAAAACAACGATGACTAGATTTTAATTTTAAAATTCCACAATTTGTCAGTTGCTTCTTTGATTCCTATTCTTGATGATGCCAAAATTTTATTTGGTTTTATTCCTTCGATAATAAATAATTTTGAATCTTTTGTTAAATCTACTCCGTATTGTTCTTTAGTAATTTCCAGGGCTTGAGCTAGTTTTGCAGGTCCATTTGTTAGATTTTTTAAATTTGAGATTTTTCTATTTTTTTGCATTATTTTGATTCCTTTTTCAGGTTCAATTGCACGTATTAGGACTGCGCCTGCTTTTGCTTTTGAATGCCTTGCAACTACATTAAAGCAATAATGCATTCCATAAGTAAAATAGACATAGGCTATTCCTACATCTCCAAACATTACATTGTTCCTTTCAGTAATCCTTCTAAATGCATGACTTGCTGGGTCATCTTTATGCCTATATGCTTCAGTTTCAGTAATTATTCCTGATATTGTACTTCTTCCAATTTGTCTGATGATTTTTTTTCCTAGGAGATTTTTTGCAACAGTTACGGTATTTTGTAAATAAAATTTTCTAGGTAGATTGTTCAATATCAATTAAAACTTCTTTGCCATTTTTTAATTCTTTGATCAAATCAAAAAGTTTTACAATGTCTCTTTTTAGTACATCGATTAATTTTTGATTGTATATTGTTGCAGCTGGATGGATAGTCACAAAGTACAGTTGTTTATCTTTTCGTATTACTTTTCCCCTAAACTTTATAATTTCAGAACCTCCTAAAACTGAATTAAATGCTGTATTTCCTAAAACACAAATAATTTTTGGCTTTATTATTTCAATTTCTTCCTTTAGATATTCTTGACAGGTATTCCTTTCATCTGTATTTGGAACTCTATTGTTTGGTGGTCTACATTTAACAACATTTGTTATGTATACATCATCTCTTGAAATTCCTGCCTCATCTAGTGCTGTAGATAATTTTTTTCCTGCAATTCCAATAAATGGCTCTCCATTTTTATCTTCATTTTTTCCAGGAGCTTCCCCTACAAAAATTACATCTGATTTAAAATTCCCTTTACCTGGAACTGAATTAGTTCTTGTTTTAGAGAGCTCACATTTTGTGCATTTTATGACATTTTGTTTTACTTTGTCTAATTTTTGGCTCATCTTCTAATTCACACTCTTTACTGTTGCACTTCCCCTTATTGACGGTCCCCCATTTCCCATAATCATTGATTGCATGGGATCTCCTTTTCCACAATTCGTAATTGGTCTTACTGTAAAATCATTTCCACATACATCAATTGATTCAAAAAATTCTGGTGCAGTCCCCATCACAATAACATCTCTTAACAAATCTGTTACCTCCCCATTTTCAATTTTTTGTGCATATTGACATGAAATACTCCAATTGTATCGTTTCATATCTATTGAAGGAATTTTCATATCTGAAATTAAATACCCATTTTTCACTTCTTTGATCATTTCTTCTACATTCCAATTCCCATTCCCAATACATGTGCATGCCATGCGAATCAAAGGCATGAATCTGTAATTTGTTGCCCTCATATTTCCAGTTGGAGATACGTTGAAAATTTGTGCAGTTTCCCTGTTTTGCATATGATTTTTTAAAATTCCATTTTCTACAAGTGTAGTTTTTTTAGTTTTTACTCCTTCATCATCAAAATAATACCACCCTAAACTTTCTTTGATGGTAGGATCATCAAACACGTTTAATTCCTTTGAACCTATTTTTTCTCCAATCTTTCCTTTCCACCATGCACCTCCTGCCCATGCCATCTCCTTTCCCAAAACTCTGTCTGCCTCTGATGGATGACCTAAAATTTCATGTGTTAATAATGATACAAAATCTGGGTTCATTACAACTGTTGCTTTTTCTTCTTTTGCAGGCCTTGCATCAATTAATTGTGCTGCTCTTGATGAAATCTCTTGTGCTTTGTGTTGAATCTTATTTTTATCTGTAATTTGTTCGAGTCCACCTCTTCCCCCCTCTGTAGTGTTTATTGATTGTGTGATTCCTGATTCATGGGCTATTGCCATCATGTCTATTGTTACATCTGTAAAATTTTGTATAATTTCTGAACCTTCACTGTTTACAAAATATTTTGAACTAATAGTATATTGTGGATTTACAATTGATTTAATAATTCTTGATGTACTTGAAATTATTTCACTACACTCAAATCCTATCTTCATTAATTCTTCTAATTCTGGTTTTTTTAAAACTGGGAAATCTATCTTAGTTTTAGTATTGGAATTAGGGTAAAGATTAATTTTATTTTTTTTATCTTTTGCATAATGGGTTGAGTTTTTTATTGTACCTTCGATTGCTTTTTTAATTTGTTCAAATGTGTCTGGATTTGTAATTGAACAAAAACTCCACGTTCCATCTTTTACTAGTCTAATGCCTATTCCTGCATCATTATTATTTCTAACATGTTCTACTTCTTGATTTTCTATTAATACTGCCTTCTTTTCTTGTTGTTCAGCTCTTACATCACAATATTGAACTCCTGAATCTGTCGCAAATCTAATTGCCTTGTCTGCTAATTCTTGTAGATTTGAATCCATGATCAATAAAATTTGAAGGGATTCGTATATCTTCTGTTATCTATTGATTTGAAATTGCAGGCATGGTAAAATAATACTCATCTTCAAAATCATAGTCTGCTGTACCTTTTTTTCGTAAAAATTCAAAATATTCCGTACAATTCTTGTAGAATTCCCTGTTTTCCTGTTTCATAGTTTTATTGCATAATTTTACATTTTTTCAAGAGAGTGAGTGATTTTAGTTCTGAGAGTTTGTTTTCTTTAACTAGTTCCTATTGGTGATTTTTTCTGATCAGACTCCTCTTTTGGAATCGTAAATGAAAATATGGCCCCTTGTGTGGCTGCACTTTGCATGGTTATTTCTCCTCCGTGATTGTTGATGATTCCTTTACAAATGGCAAGTCCTAACCCACTTCCACCCTTTTCTCTTGTTAATGTTGCATCTACCTGATAGAATTTAGTGAATAGATTCTTTTGTTTTTCATGAGGAATTCCTATTCCGTTATCTTCTATGCTGACCTTTACCGCTGTAGGTAAACTCTCTATTGAAACTTTAATTTTTCCTGAATTTGGCTGTACTGCAATCAAACTATTTTTAATTAAATTTGTAACGACTTGACTTATTCTTACTGGATCATGATTTACTTGCATATCTAAGATATTGGACTTAATTTCAATATTGTTTCTTTCAGCTACTGGAATTAATGATTCAACTGCTTTATCAATTGTATCTTTGATGTTTTTATTTTCTTTTCTCATCCTTAATTGACCTAACTCTAATTTTTGTGCATCAAGTAAATCTGAAATAATTGACAAGAGTGCCTCTGAACTTGATTTGATAATCCCTATTCTCTCTTTTTGTTTAACATTTAATTTTCCTAAATGCTCACTTAGTAAAATATCTGAATATCCTTGAATCGGAACTAGAGGAGTTTTTAATTCGTGAGTAATCATTGCAAGAAATTCATCTTTTGCAATGTCTGTTTTTTTTGCTTCTTCTTCTTTTTCTTTAATGGTGTTTGACATTATGTTGAAATTACTAACCAATTGTCCTATTTCATCATCTCCTGAATATCCAATTTTTTCATCGTATATCCCTTCTTTTACTTTTGACATTGCTTTCATTATTGATTCAAGTGGTGAAAGTGATTTTCTAATAACATAGACAACTAAAGCAAATACTGCCAAATCTACGACTAATAATATTTGAATGATAACTTGTCCTTCTGAACCCTCGCTGGTAATTACTCTACTCCATGCATCTACTAAATGATTAGTGTGTTCAAATAAAATCTGTTTTTCTTCATTCATTTGATTTTTTGCAACGTTAAATTCTTGAGATAACCGTGCTCGTTCTTCAACTGTTTGAATTTTTACTTGAACAGATTCCCATAGTGGGTCTAATTGCCTTAATGATTCCCCGTTTTCTTTTGGAACTGGGTCTAAACTATCGTGTGTCATGCCAAACCTTTGAACATCTAGTCCCTCTGTTGAAATCTGTAGTAATTTCCTCATTCCAATTTCAAATTGTAATCTTTTTTCTTTGAGGATTCCTTGTGATTTCTCTCCTTCTCCTATTGAGATTAACAAAGTTTGTTGCCCTATAATTTTGGCACATTCTGCTAATTCCTCAGAAATTTGTTTGTGAGTATTAAAATTCCTATCTAATCTTTCTAAATCATTTACCAACCCATTTGTAAACAATACTAGGTCTTGATTTTTTTGTAAAACATAATTCATTGCATTTATTGCTTCTTGATCAAATACTGATGTCTTTTCAACTTGCAATACTTTTGTTTTGAAATTCTCCCATGCTACAGGAACATGTTCGTAATCTGTTGTAACGGATATTGGGAATTTTACAACTTGGTTCCCATTAATCGGTCCTCCATTTTTTAGTGCTGTTATTATTAATTCAACTTCATCAATCTCTTTCTCTATTTTTTCTTTATCATCTACATTGCCATTTGCAACTGATATTGCTAATCCTGAAATTGATTCAGATTTTACTTTAATGTCTCCTGCTTTGATCACAGAATACGATTGCCCTACTGAATTTTCTGCTTGTTGCAATAGAAACAAATTGAACGCAGCTACGGCTATCAAAATACCAATCAAAAGATATGTTTTGCTACCTATCTTCATATCAAAAAATCCTTTAACACAGAGTATAAAAGTAATGGTAGAATTTTGGTTAGTGGTATTTCAATGTCTGATGAATTTATCGTTGTTGCAACAAAAGAAATTAATGATGACATAGCAGGCATAAAAAATATTTTAGATTCTTGCACAAATGATCAATCTATTTTTCAAAATTCACCCTCTCTTCAAAAATACACTCACAAAATCAAAGGGTTGGCACCTATGATGGGCAAAGAAGAACTTGGAAATTTGGCATCCTTACTTGATAAAATTTTAAAACAAACTATTGAGGGTAAATCCTTTGAAGGAATTCTTCATATTTTAACAGAATCACTTCACAACATGAAACTCTCTATGGCTGAGTCTGATTGCGATTTGAATCCTATTATTGGCGAAATCCAGCAATTCTCATCAAATTCGTCATGATGAATATTTTTTATATGTAAAATTCTAGCATAGTTCATGGCCAAAATTATGATTGCAGATGATTCAGATGCAATTCGTTTAGTATTGAAAGATATTTTGTCCATTGGAGAACACACTATAATATCTGAAGCATCTGATGGTGCTGAGGCCGTTGATTTTTACAAACAACATAATCCTGAAGTTCTTTTACTTGATTTGGCAATGCCAAAAAAAGATGGATTAACTGTTGTTAAAGAAGTAATTGCGTATGATCCTAACGCAAAAATAATTTTAATTACTGCAAGTGATGATCAAAAAGTTATCAATCAATGTTTAGAGTCTGGTGCTGTATCATATATTTCAAAACCTTTTGATTTTAATGGTGTCTTAAAGTCAATTACGGAAATTGTGGAAAATTAATTAGGGTATTAATTATTATAAAATAGATAGAAATCTTGTCAAAAATTGTTGCTGATACTAGTGTTATAATTAATGGGCAACTAATTGCACAGATAGAGGCAGGTTCAATACGAAATTCTGAAATTATAATTCCCCAAGCTGCTTTTGATGAACTACAATCCCAAGCTTCTAGTAAAAAAGAACAGGGATTTATTGGGTTGGACAAAATTAGAAAACTCAAAGAATTATCTGGTAGTTATGGTTTAGAGATAGTTACAAAGGGACCTCATCCTTCTATTGATGATATTAAATTTGCTGGAAGTGGTAGAATTGATGCACTAATTACAGATGTTGCAAAAGAAAATGATGCTATTCTTTACACCTCCGATAAGGTGCAACATTTAGTGGCACAAGCAAAAGACATTGAAACTGTATTCCTTCATACAGTCATTAAAAACGAAACATTGGAATTTTTAAAATTTTTTGATGATGAAACTATGAGTATACATCTTAAAGAAAACCAATACCCTTTGGCAAAAAAAGGCAAGCCTGGAACTTTTTCACTAACTAAAATTGGTGATGATCTTCTTTCTAAAGATTATTTGAAGATGATCTCTGCTCAAATATCTGATGCAGCACGTGTTTCTGATTCTAGTACTGTTGAAATCTCAAAGGCTGGGGCATCTGTGATTCAATATGATGATTATAGAATTGCTATCACATACCCTCCTTTTTCTGACTCTTTTGAAATAACAATTGTTCATCCAATCGTAAAATTATCTCTTGATGATTACACTATTTCTGAAAAATTAATGGAACGTTTTTCTGATAGAGCTGAAGGGATTCTAATTTCTGGTGCTCCTGGTTCTGGAAAAAGTACTTTGGCCTCTGGACTTGCAAATTTTTACCAATCTACTGGAAAGATTGTTAAAACATTCGAATCTCCGCGTGATTTGCAAGTTGATTCTGGAATTACACAATATGGTAAATTAGATGGAAGTTTTGATAACACTGCTGATATTTTATTGCTCGTTCGTCCTGATTATACTATTTTTGATGAGGTAAGAAGAAGAGAAGACTTTGGAACTTTTGCAGATTTGCGATTAACTGGAGTTGGAATGGTTGGAGTAGTTCATGCAAATTCTCCTTTAGATGCAATTCAACGCTTTATTGGGAAGATTGAACTTGGAATTATTCCAAATGTTTTGGATACTGTAGTATTTGTAAAAGATGGACATATTGAGAAGGTCTATGATTTGGAATTAAAGGTAAAAGTGCCTACTGGGATGACTGAATCTGACTTGGCAAGACCTGTAATTGAGATTAGAAATTTTGAAGATAATGTGTTGGAGCATGAAATTTACACATTTGGAGAAGAAAATGTAATTGTTCCTGTAGCAAAAAGAGTTCAGAAAGTTGGAATTGAAAAACTTGCTGAAGATAAAATAAAAGAAACTTTTAAAAAATATGATCCTCGCGCTCAAGTTGAAATTCTCTCAGATAATAGAGTAAAAGTGATAGTTGATGAGCAGTACATCCCATCCATTATAGGTAGAGGAGGCACAAACATCAATGAAATTGAAAAATATCTTCAAGTTCACATTGATGTTGTTCAGAAAGATTCTGAAACTCTCACTGACACTTCAAATGATTTGCCCTTCACTTTTTCAGAATCCAAAACATCCTTACTTCTAACTGTTGACAGGGAATTTACTTCAATGCATGCTGATGTCTATGTTAATGACAAATATGTGACATCAGTACGAATTGGAAAAAAAGGTCAAATTAAAATCCCAAAACGCTCTGATACTGCAAGAAATCTTATGCAAATTGCTTCTTCTCAAAACGACATTAAATTATTCCTCAAAGATTTTTAAAATTTTTAATTATTTTTGGATCTGCTTTGAGAAAAGTAATGAATTTTCTTAACTGTTTTATTGTTTTTGGATTAAGATGATGTTCAATTCCTTCAGTGTCTTGATTGGCAGTGTCATATCCTATTCCTAAAATTTCAAAAAATTCTAATAAAATTCCATGTTTTTGTCTTATGCCTTCTGCCACCTGTGCACCTTTATCTGTTAGATTGATTCCATGATATTTTTCATATTCTAAAAATCCATTTTCATCTAGTCTTTGAAGCATCTTAGTTACACTTGGTGCACTCACATTCATGTATCTTGAAATATCCAGTGTGGTTGCATATCCTTTCAATTCTACTAATTCTGAGATTATCTCCAAATAATCCTCCATTCTTGTACTAGATTGGTTTCTTTCTGATTGATGAGCTGCTTTGATTGAATCTAGTCTTTTTGAATTTTTAGTTTTCATCTAGTCTTTGTATCTGAAGTGATTCTAGTATAATTGGATGTCTCTTCTGACGGTTTTAGTTATTCTTTATTGACTTGACTGTGACTGTAATTGATCTTTGAATCTTAACTATTTTTTTCTAAATTTGAGGTTGGAATGGTAGATCCGCTAAAGGCACGACTAGATAAATTACGAAAAATATCTGAATCTGCCACACGTAGAGCAAATTTGTACACTGATGTTGCTAAAATCGATGGGACTCATGCTGCCAATTCATTAGGAGCACTTCAAAAAGCACCCGCACCTGGAAAAAAACTCCAAAAGATTGGATTTTTGATGTTATGGGTTCCAGAACCTACTGGTGTTACTTGCGCAATTGGTGGACCTATGATTGTTGCAGGACGATATTTAGACAAAAAATACAATGGTGCAACTATTCATGATATTGGCCATCAAACAAAAAGTACCATTTCATCGATTAATGATTTTAAAAGTTCTGTAATGTAACACATTTAGTTTTTAAAAGGACAGAAATAATTTCAATTGTGACAACTAGAACTCAGGCATTAGTTCCAATCTTCATTGCAGCTGTAATAATTGGAATTGCTGGGTTGATATCTATTCCAAGTGAAAGTAAATTAGAATCAGTTGAATTTCCTAGAGGTACCATAAAAATTGATGAAATCCCTCTTGAAGTACAAATTGCAGATACTGAACCAAGACGTGTTCGTGGACTAATGTTTCAAGATCAACTCCCTTATGATCAAGGAATGATCTTTGTATTTGATAAACCTGGACTCTATTCACTTTGGATGTTAAACATGCAATTTCCTCTTGACATGATCTGGTTTAATCAAGACGGACAAACTGTTCATATTGAAAAAGATATCCCTCCATGTAAAACTCCGTTGGAGATTGCAGGATGTCAAAGTATAATTCCTGATGGAGAAGCAATTTATGTTCTTGAAGTTACATCCGGATTTGTTGACAAAAACAACATTACAAAAGATTCTGTACTAAGTATAATCTCTATTTAGAATTGCAAAACCTTATCTTGGAATGTACTTGGTTATGATTTATGACTAAATTAATTTTAATTCCTATTTTACTTGGCCTTGCAATTGTTTCAATTTTAGTTTTAATTCCTGAAAATACTTCGCAATCTGAATCCATATATGAAACAGGTTTTACTTTTTATGATGTTGAAAAAATCAAATCTGCTTTATCTACACAAAACATTTTCATGTCTTCTCCTACTGCAATTACTGATCATACCATTGGACAATATTGTACATACTTTGATGATAATTCAATTCAAAGAACTGTAAAATACTGCACTACCACTGCTATCTTGAATTCTGAAGGTCAACCACTTGGCAATATCAATATGGGCGGAACTACTAATGGCCCTGTCATGGCTTTGGCTCTTCTTGACACGCCTGATATTTTTACTTCTGAAAATGGGGTATCTTTTGTTTTTGAAACTATGATTGAGATTCTAGTGTGTGATTGTTGGGAGCAAAAACAACCTGGAGGATTTGAATCTGTTGGTGCCTGGATAAATGCTGCAAAAATGAAATATGTCCAATCTTCTAACACTGCCCCTCTCAAATCAAAGATTAGTGGATTAAATGACATGAATTTGATATTGGAGATCACCTTAAAAGATGGCTCATATCTGTGGACATTAATCATTCTAAAGTAGTCTAATTATATACTGCAAAATTATTTGATTGGCGATTACAATGATTGATCAATTATGGCTGATCCTTTTGGGGTTCGCTGCTGGAGTTTTAGGTTCGATGATTGGACTTGGTGGTGGAATAATTGTAGTTCCGGTATTAACATTTTTGGGATTTCCTCCTACAGTTGCTGCAAGTAACAGCCTTTTTGCGGCATTAAGTAATGCCATTGCCTCCACTATTTCTTATTCTAAACAAAAGAGAATTGAATTTTCATTAGGTCTAAAACTTGGATTGTTAACGATTCCTGGAACTGTTTTAGGGGCTGTTCTCTCAACTGATGTTGCTCCTGATATTTTCAAAATTTTATTTGGACTTGTATTGATTGCATCTGCAGCTTACATCTTTCTTAGAAAAAAGATTGAGACAAAAGAAAAAACATTATCTAAACAAATGATGGTTTTTGCAGTGAGTGCTAGTTTCTTTGCAGGAATAATATCTGCATTTTTTGGAATAGGTGGAGGAATTATCTTTGTTCCATTAATGGTGGTTGGAATGGGGATGGCAATGAAAAAAGCTGCACCTACTTCTCAATTAATATTATTATTTGCATCCTTTTCTGGAGTCGTGGTACATAGTATTTTAGGACATCCTGATTTTCTTCAAGCCGGATTTTTGGCAATTGGTTCTTTTGTTGGTGGATTGGTAGGTGCTAGATTATCTATTGATGTAAAAGAACGATATTTACAAATTTTAGTATCTGTAGTAATTTTGATAGCTGCTGCAAAACTCTTTTTTGACTCATTTACTGGGAATTTGGGATTCTAGCCTCTAATTCCTATTTGCGCTTTTATACTTATTTTGTGATATAGATCGTTCGTCAGGTCTCTTGACCTGAGGGCGGAGGAGACTAGTCGGCTCCTCTGTATTTTACTTATTATTCTAAATTCCTTGAAATCTAATTTTTTTGCAAGTTAACGACAGTATTTTCTATAACTTCTTTCAGTAAATATTGTGCATTGTAATGGCGCTTGTAAAAAATACAAGGCTGAGAATACTGGTCTTGAGGGTGGTAGATATGGGCAGGGTCAAAAGAGATGCCCTCAATGTGAAGTATTTATTGAATGGGAAGGACTATGGTGTCCTTGTTGTGGACGTTTATTGAGAACAAAACCTAGAGCCCGAAAATTAAAACAAAAATTAGCTCTGAGTCGTACTATGTAAAAAAACTAACCTCTGTAACAGTCAAGTGAGCATCTTTGGGCATGTTGAATTCTTTTTGATTATTATCTGTGTTAACTAGAAATCAAGAAACACGAATTATGCCCTGCTCTATAAGATATTTTATTCCATTTACAAATGCTTCATCATCAATTCCTCCATCTGCCCACCATCCTGCGTTATTTTTTATCCATGCTGGGATTTCATTACTATCTCCTGCAGGACCTTGTGAAGTTGGGGGAATTTTTAGTACATCTTCTTTAATCAGAAATTGTATTCCATTTACAAATGCTTCATCATCAATTCCTCCATCTGCCCACCATCCTGCATTGTTCTTTATCCAAATAGGGATTTTAGAGACTGGTGTATCCTTATCATTTATTTTCTCAAGTAGTGGATTCTTCTCAATTTCAATTTCTACAATGGCAAATCCACTCGTGGATATATCGGGCTCTTGCTCTGGACCTGTGCCCTGAACAAATATTGCATATCGTACAAGTCCGGCCTTTTGTTCAATTGGAAGAAAATGTTCAACTTGACCAAACTCATTAAACAGATTCTCTTTTCCGATACTTTGGGCATACGAGTATAATTTATTATTATTTTTATCTACAACCCAAATATCATAATGAACTTGATCTAGAATTTCAACATCATTATACTTGCTAATGAAATTTATTTTCCAATCAATATTACAGCCTTCAATGGGGTTTTCTGGAGCATAATTATACTGAATCATCATAGAATACGTGTTTGTAGAAATGCGCCCGCTGGTATAATCAAAAAATTTTGTAGGACATTTTAACAATTCTTCTTTTTTAATCGTCTCATCAATATTCATGAAAGGATCATTACTGATATTTTCTTTATAATCTAACAATTCAAATTGAAACATTACTGGAGCATTCTCTGAATTAAATCCTGCAAAAGTTAGTGCTTTAACTGGAAATGGAAAATTATCAACTATCCACATTTCATTATCATTATATTCATTATACCATCCAATGACTATTGTATCCATTACCCAATTGGAAGTAGTTATTGACTCTACCCTGTTTGTAATTAATTGAGAATCAAGACCTCCACCAACCGGACCAATTTTTCCCCATGCAGAAGATCTAAATTCTTGTGGTCCATGAATTCGGTCATCTTCATTTGCAGTAGCAAAAGCAGACAACCAAGATAATGATGATTTGAATGCTATGGCATAATCAAAAAGATCATCATCAAACAATATTGGCACTGGGATAGTTTTACCAAGACCTAATGAGCCTTTGATGATTTTTTCTCCATCTATCACTAGAATTTTTGCATCCCATAATGTTTCACTAAAATTTTGTTTTTCACCTTTAATCCAAATTTTTAACTCAATAGGTGAGCACGCATTAAGGTCTATTTCACATAGAGAATATTCAAAATAGTCCCCATCTTTGAGACCTTCACCCAAATACCATGTACCATCTACATCAACACCCCCAGATGTTTGAGCACTTTGACCATATGATAAATTTGAAAATCCAAGAGTAAATAAAATAACTAATAGAGTAATTTGTAGCAGCTTATTTTTCATAGTTAATTTTTGAATTGATAGATATTAAACGTAAGTGGATGTTTATCAATATGAGGAGAGTTTAAAATTAAACTCCACATGAACATACTGTTTTCATATTTTGAACTATCTTTTTTAGATGAATACATCAGTTTTTTTACGACAGAAAAAATCTAAATATATGAAAAACAGTTTGAATTTTTCTGAGATCTCACCATCTGAATGGTTATCTCTGAACCAATTTCTTTATGAGTTAAAACAGATTGATTTACCTTGTGTGTCTGTTTATTATCCCTATGGTAAGGGTAACGAAACCATCTCTTTGTTACAAGAAACAAAGCGAAATGAATCTTTTGAAAAAATAGAGTCAAAAATTGAAAAAACAATAAAAGAACTCAAAGATAATCCTACATCTGCAGGTAAATTTACAAAAACACTATGTATTTTTGGTTGGATAAAAAATGGCAAAATATCCCTCAAAAAAATCGGAACCTCTAAAAAATTACCTTATATCTATATGGCAAGTAAACGACCATACACCAAACCCTTTTCTGATATCCTCAAAACTAATCATTCTGTGTTACTAGTAACACTTGATCAAAAATCTGCAAGAATACAGAAGTTTCATGGAAGTCAAATAGTACAAGAATCTAAACTTCGAATTGATCTGCAGGGAAGACATAAAAAAGGAGGGCAGAGCCAAGGAAGATTCCTGCGCGCAAGACAAACCAAAATTCATGTTTTCTTTAAGAAAGTTGCAAATAAGGTTAGATTGATGGATTCAAATTCTGAATTAGTATTGTTGGGTGGAATTGGTCCTGCAAAAACAGAATTTTTTACTGAACTTGATTCAGAATCAGCAAAAAAATGTCGATTTGTAGAAACATTGTCTTTTTCTACTCCTATGAATGACATTCATAAAAAAATAATTCATCATTTGTATCTACACCGAAGAAAATATGTTGCAGAAATTATTCAAAAATACGAAGATCTAGTTAAAGAAGGATTAACTGCAAAAAAAAAATAATGTTATTTTCAAGGCCTTGGAGATTGGAGCTGTTGATACATTGATTGTTTCTGCAAATTATTATTCTAATTTACAATTTAGAAATATTATAAAAATGCTAGAAATTGCAAAAAACACATCAGCTAAAATTGAATTTGCAACTTCCCCAAAAATTATTAAAAAACTTGACATTGATAATTCAGTTTTGGCCATACTTCGATACCGGATAAAATAATTTTATTCAATTCATTTTGTGTTTAATGGTATTCTGATTTTGACTAGGTGTGGGATTGGACCAAAAATGAGTCATTTTTATGCGTAAACAGGACTATTTCTCATCTGCCTCTGTTCTAATTTAGTAATTTAACGTGGGGGTTCTTTTTTTATTCTGTAGATATTTTTCTTTGAAAGAACTATTTTTTCATCTTCTTGATTTGTACCTTCATAATCTATCATAATTTTTCCAAATTCATCATCAATGTCTTCTTTATGTGACACTGTAAATTTTAATTTTAACACTTGATCAGTGTATAGAGGTTTAAGAAATCGTGTGTTTCTGTTTTCCCATTCTGAGTCTCCATCTGTTCCAAGAAAAATAATATCATTCCCATAAATTTGACTTAATCTTGTAAATTCCCCTTCCATTCTTGATAGTATTGCCCTTCCTGAAACTAATTTTTGTTCTCCTTTGTGTTTGTCTTCTAAGAATGCATTTCTTACTCTAGAGAAATTCAGATATTCTTCTAATTCTTTATCTGAAATACTACATGTAGAAAAAAATGAATCTCCAATCCTAAATTCTGAAAATTTTTTCATTCTTATCTTGATTCATCAACACAAAAAGTTACTTCAGCTGATGAATTGGAACTATCTGATACCAGGAAATTAAGTGCATCTGCAATGTTTTGATTATTTGGTTCTGCACCTGCCACTGTACCTGGAAATATTGTAAACATTCTGATTTCTGATTTTAAAACATCACTTAATTCTTGGTTTACTGTTGTTGTAAATGGTCTTAGTGCTCCTCTAAACACTTCTACTTGAGCTCTTTGAGTTCCTGTTACTTTTCTTCCTATTGGTAAATCTGGACCAATAATCATTATTGCTCCCTTTGCATCTTTGTATAATCGTGGGTCATCTTTTCCACCTGGAACAAATTGTTCTAATGCTCTTTGGGCCACCGTTGCTGGAGTTGAGATGAATTTTTCTGTTAGTTCTTCCCATCTTACTCTGGTTAATTCAGTTAATTTTGATATTTCTGGTAATTTTCCTGTAATGTGAATCACTGCAAGAATATCGCCGATGTTGGTTTTAGCAGTGTTTAGCCATTTTTGTATTTCATCTGGGTTTTTAATATCTACTACGTGGGAATGGAATTTACCACTAATGTATTCTTGAAGTTCTGTTGGGGTTGACTGTGATATGAAACATGCAACTTTACCGCCATTTTTCTCAACATGTGCTGCCAAAAATTCTACTCTTTCTGCATCTACTTTATCTGTTGCATCAATGGTAAATACAATTGCCTTACCTGCAAAATCTGGTTGGTGGACTCCCGGTGTTGCAGTTCCGATATGTGGTTTAACTGGATAAAATACCCTGTCTCCTGGAATTACTTTACCGTTTAGAATTTTTGCAATTTCATCATCACATAAATTAAGAACTGACTCTGAAACTTGGTTTTGTGATAGGAACTCTTGATTTGCAATCATATGTGATGTGTTATTTTGAACTTTTTCTGCAATTGTTTGAATTTTATTTAATAGATTTGTGAATGTCTCAGTTAATTTAGATACATCTTTTCCATTTGCTAGTTTTTCTGCAGCCTTTGCAATTCCTTCTTTGATGATGTTTTCATCTTCTCCCAGCAATGGTAATAGTTCTTGACTTGCAGCACTGACTTCTGTTGGAATTAAATCTTCGAATCCACTAACTCGCATAAATTCTGACGCTGCTTTTGGATAAACCGTTTTATAAATTCTATCTGAATGAACCGGTCCTGGATTTGTTGCAATTGAAATGATTCCTTTATCTGTTAATTCCCATGACATGGCTTCTGCCAATCTATTTTTTGCACCTTGTGCGGCTGTATATGGACTTCTAAATCTATATGGTCTTTGTTCTAATGGTCTTTCTTCTGTAAAGAAAGTTGAAATCGTAATTATTTTTCCTCCTTCTTTCATTACTTTTAGTGCTTGAACTGAGCCCCAAAAAGTACCCGTCAAATGAATTCCAATTGTACTTTTGAATTCATCTAGTGGTGCATTTGCAAAACATGTAACCGGTCCTGAAACTCCTGCGTTGTTAATGATATAATCTACATTGACATTATCGCTTTTGAGTGAATCAAACATTCCCGTCATTGCTGATTCATCTGCAACATCTACACCTGCAAAAATTCTAACTGATGCACCAGTATTGTTTTGCGAAATAACTCCTTCTAATTCTTTTGCTGCTTCTTCTAATGGTTCTTTCCTTCTTCCAAGAATAATTACACTTGCTCCTTTTTCAACAAATTTTTTAGCGATAGCTTTTCCAATTCCTGTTCCACTACCTGTAATCAAAGCAATTTTACCTTGAAACTTTAGCATAACAAATTGTCCAGCCTACTGTAATATTTAATTCGATTGATCCATGTGGTTATTTCCTTGATATCTTTATTTGTGGGTATGATTCATGATTTTTAATGCATGATTCAGAGCCAGACACATTTGTTTATCAAACATGGCCTGAAAAATTTAGTGATATGTTAAAAGAGATTGGCATAGATTCTGAATCTCAAGAAATTGGAACTAATGATATTGAAAAAGGCGATTATTACAGTAGATATTTTGCTCAAACCCCAAGAATGGTAACTAACAAAGGATGTATTGATGTCAAGAATTCAAACATTGACACCATACAAATTATTCAAAAGGGATA
>Ga0233434_1002403_pt1 | contig 16452 bp, 7 predicted proteins | sample SI_122_August201_4_FD_182738 | JGI IMG/M metagenome (GOLD analysis project Ga0233434, IMG submission 182738) | Seawater microbial communities from Saanich Inlet, British Columbia, Canada - SI_122_August2016_120_MG | ecosystem: Environmental > Aquatic > Marine > Inlet | place: Canada: British... | reverse complement strand
AAGATTGATGTCAATCTGTTTTAAAATTGAAGACAAACGACCATAGAACTGCTTAGAAAGTGCTTTAATAGCGTCTCTTTCCTTACATTTAATAACCTTAGAAACATAATCTTTGTGAATAAAACGTACCTTACCAATAGCCCAATTTACTGCACCCAAAGATTTTTTATATTGAGGATACTCTAAAGTTAATTTCATCAACTTAAGATAAAATTCAGACAGAGCATTAGAATCAGGAAAAGATTCTAAAATTTTCTGTAATCTTGGCACCACAACGTCTTTAACAACATCTAACTTTAAACATTCCTTCTGCCTGATGATTTGTAACCAATTCCCACCTAACTTCTTCATCTTGCCTTTTTCTCTAGCTTTACGGAAAGCTAAATCTAGGAAATGAGCACTGTTATCTACAGGTGGAATATTCTGAAAATTCATATACTCTAGAATATAATACCCCTATTTTAAACCTTTCTCTTAAGAACTCACTTTTTCTTGTGTTTTACTTTAGAAATACGCTTTTTTGAAGTGTGCCTTTTATGGGTCTCTTTTGTCTTAGAATGCTTTTTCTTAATTACTTTCTTTTTATGACGACCCTTAGTAACTCGCCTATATCTTTTAAGTGGCTTAGCTTCAGGCCTAGGAGAACCTTTAGAAACTGATTTTTTTAGTAATTGAGAATCTTTCTTTGGACTACTCTTAACAATTACTGCATTATTTCTACCAGTAATCTTATTAACAACAATAGAGAAAACAATTAATAATAAAATAGCACCTACTGCAATTAAAAAACCGTCAGCATTATTGTTAATAAAGCTCCTAAAATCTTCTGTTACAGAAGTTGCTTTCTTCATTACAGAAGACAATATTTCTTCCTTAACTCCTTCTTCTGTCACAGTTTCTGCCACAGTTTCTTCTTCAACCACTTCTTCAACTACATTTTCCAAAGGACATAAACCACAATCCACATAACAAGCCCCACCGTCGTTATTAGTTTCGGTGTTAGGAGCACAAGTTAAACCATCATTACAAACACCATCTCCACAAGTTCCCCAACCACTTCCACCGCCAGAACTACTACTAGAGGATGCTGCAGCAGCAGCAGCTTCTGCAGTTACAGTCGCTTGACCTAAAACAAAAGTACTTAAGTGTGTAACATTAGCTTCAATGGTATTAGCAGTAGTATCAACATAAACTTCTGATTCTTCTACCCACAACTCGGTTGCAGTATTGTAATAGAATACTCCCAAGCTAGCTTCTGTTATACCAGCTGCAAGAACATCAGTTTCATTATAGCTAAACAACAGAGTTATTTTGTTAATAAAATCAGCAATTTCAGGAGCATCAATTGTATAAAACTTAAATTCTGTCACAGTATAACTTGTAATTGCAAAAGTTTCCTGTTCAGGATTACTTGAAAACTCACTACTGGAAATAGCTACATTACTAAGACTAGTAGAAATATTTAAAGTCAAGTTTAAGTTTGTTAATATATTTGAAGTATTGGTGCTATTCCCAACAAAGGTTAGGGAAGTTGTATTTGTATCATTAGCAACAACACTGATTCTAAGAACATAAGTTGTTTGAGTTGCACTATTAGCAGAAGAATCATTACACTGAACAGAATAAAGATTATTTCCCAAAACCAATCCAGTTATATTCTGTGAATGAGTAGTATTTCCAGTAGTAGACATAGCTGCATAACTTGCAGTACTGTTTTTGTAATAACAAGTTGCATTTTCACTACTAGTAGCATTTAATAAAGTGCTGGTTGCACTAATTGAACTTACTGGAGCTGTAATTCTAACAGTTGGTGCAATACCATCCGTAATATTATAAACAAATGTTTGTGAAGTATTTATTGTCCCATCACCACAAGAAATATTGATAGTATAAGCCCCAATTTCTCCTTGTACTGGCGTATCTGTAATGATTCCAGTACTACTGTTGATGTTAAATAATGAAGTGTTGTCATAATAAGTTAATGTATCACTGTCAGCATCTGAACAATCAACATCATAAGTAAATGCTTGGCCGTAATTAGCTGTTTGTGCAGTCAAGTCTGAATCAAATGTTGGTGCCAGATTTAAAATGGTAATAGTATTTGAAGACCATGATGTAGTAGAATCATTAGTTCCATCATTAGAATAAACTGAAAGGTTTACTAAATGAGTTTTATTAAAGTAACTGTTAGATAAAGTTGTAATCACCGTTGTTCCATTACTAATAGTAGTATTAGTCTGATTGTAAACATTTACCTCATCAACATACCAAAGGAAATAAACTGTTCCAGCAGCATCTGCATCTGTATAGGTGGTGTTAGCTGTTAAAGTGTCGTTAGTATAAGCTGTCGCAGGAGTAATTGTTGGTTGTGTTACATTTGGGAGATTATTAAGAACGGTAACCCAATAAATTTTTGAAGCTGCTGAATAGTTTTGAGTTTGTAAATATGAGCAAGTAATGTTGTATTGGCCAACTGAACTGAACGTAGTGGAGTTGCCGATTGGAGAAGTGCCAGAGTTGATTAAGGTGCCATTGCTATACAGATAGACGCTTCCTTCTGAAGATATGGAAGTACAATTAAGATCAATTGTTGTACCACTATTAACGGTTATATTGCTATCGGAATCATTTAATGTAAGTTCAGCCTGGGAACTTGCTCGGGGTATTATCATATCCCACTCGGCTGAAACATTCCATTGATCAGTAGAATCGTTAGCATGAGATTTCCAGTAGTGGGTTCCTGCTGGTAAGATTACAGAATAATTGTAAACAGTAGCAGTAAGATTATTCATTGAATAATTAACCGGCGTACCAGAATAATTACTCTCGAAGTAAACTGTGCTTACTGAATTATCATCTTCCCAAGTAATATTAAAATAGGAAAATTTACTTGGAGAATAACCTGCTTGGATAGCAGTTTGTTTGCTACTCCAATAAGGATAACTGTCCGCGAGAGGAGCAGTGTAATTTAAGCTAAGAGACCTATTCGTATCCCAATCAGACTGAGAAGCATTATCAAAAGCCAGACAGTTCCAAGTGTAATTTCCAGTGCTTAAGTTTAATGCCCAATTACTTGAGTTTGCTGTTCCAGTAATACTAGTAGTTTGATTTAGTACAAATGATTCGTTAGTTGAATTTGTTAAGTACAAGGAAATATTTTGTAATTGATTGTCATCTGTTGCGTTACATTCAAATGTTAAGTTGTATGAGGCCGTAGTAGTGTTTGAGTAACTAACAGCCGGAGACACTAAAGTTGTATTTGGAGAATTGTCAGTAGCAGCCACAGCAGTACTACCATTAGTAGTATAATTACTAAAGCTAGTTACGTTAGCTAACATTATTCCAGTTCCAGAACTATAACTGCAATTGATTGTAGAATTACAAGTGTTACAACTGCTAGGATTACCGCTTTCTCCATCACAAAATTGTGCGGTTGCATCCGACCAATTCAAACCATAAAATTTCAATTCAGCAGAAGTGTTGAAATTAGCAAAACTAGAATTGTCGACTAATCCGAGGGTATTATTTTCAACATAAACATTGGTTCCAATTTCTAAAGCGACACCAGCAATAGTAAAATTACTTTGATACCATTTAATCTCTCCAAAGGAATTGTTGTAAATGAAATAGTTAGAAACACTAGTATTAGTAGCATCTGCAATGGCAGCAAGGCTGGATAAATTATTATTTAAAAAAGTGTTATTAGCATCGTTTGAGGAAGATAAACCAATACTAAGCACACTATAAATAATATTATCTGAGTAAGTATTACTATACGCACCACTGCTAGTGGTCAATGAATTAACAAGATTGTTACTAATTGTATTGCCAGTAGAACCAGAACCCAGAACTTGGATAATTCCGCCCGTCCCGGAAGTGGCATTATTATTAGATATTAGTACATTGGTTGCGTGATACACACCAATCGCCACTGATTCCATGTTACTGCCAAAGGTCATGTTATTAATTGTTCCGCCGGTTCCAGCCATGATAAGCCCTTCGGTACCAGCTTCACTCCCACAAAATTGACACAGATTATCAATATTTCCATTTTCTAAAATAAAGTCAGAAGCAGGCACATAGAAACTATAATTATAAGACCCATTAGACTGGATATAAGTGTGGTTAATTTTTGTAGTTGAACCACTATTAAATTTCAATTCAACGGCATCATCAGGAGTGTTCATAGTGATATTAGAATTATTAACTGTTAAAATCCCACCATCATTAACAGTAAAATTCCCGCCAACACTTAAAGTTACATTGTCCAATGTCAAATTTCCTTTACCAGCGGTAATTAATGATGAATTTTTAAAAGTAGTAAAAGCAACAGATGCCTCACCAGCATATCCTCCAGCAACATAAATACTACCACCCCAAGAACCATCAATGTTCAAAACAGTTTCAGTATCATTTCCAGATTGATTATAGTAAACAGTTGTATTTGTAGTAATTCCAGCATTGAAAGTGTTATCGCAAATCCCACCATTAGAACCTAATAGGGTGATAATTCCAGGGGCAGAGAGATTCCAACAGCCAATGCCCGCGGTCGGACGAACTATAACTTCAGTACCATCTAGATTATCATCTATACCTGAAATGCCAGTACTTCTACTCCCATCGACATCAATTGAATAAATAAAATCACCTCCAGCATCATTATCAACGGCATAAATATGTAATTTGTTTTCAGTCTCATTCATAACAACATAAAATTCTCTGTTAGCATCAGAATCCCAATCATCAGTATATTGTGAAGGAGTAGTTTTATCTCCATCAGGAATGGCACTTGCAATAGTAGTAGAATTTCCCCTTAAATCATAGTAAGAGTTTGTAGAACTACTAAAAGTACTCACTTCAGTTTCAGAAGCATCTTGAATTATTATATAACCAAGAACTGGAATAACTTCATTTGAACAACTGATAGTTGTGTTAATTACCCAATTTCCAGAAGTATAATCCCCACCACAATATGTCTCAGCAACAGGTTCCAAGTTTGTCCCATTAGTGGTATAGTTACTGAAGTGAGTTACATTAACCAACATTATACCAGTCACGTTACTATAACTACAATTGATAGTAGAGTTACAAGTTTGACAATTGCTAGGATTACCATTTTCTCCATCACAAAACTGTGCAGTTGCATTTGTCCAATTTAAACTATTAAATTTTAATTGCGCAGAAGTGTTTAAGTTAGCAAGAGAAACATTGTCAGCCAACCCAACAGTGTTGTTCTCAACAAAAATATTAGTTCCGATAGCCAAGTCTATAGGTCCAACAGTAGTTAAGTTGCTTATAGTCCATTTGACCTCTCCGAAAGAATTATTGTAAACGAATATGTTGTTAGACGTGCTCCGATCAACGATATTCAGTGTATTATTTGAAAAATTATTGTTCAAAAAAGTATTGTTATAAAGTGGTTCTAGTAAATCAACCGCTGACACCAAACAAGTTTCAAAAGTATTATTCTCAATTAAACTATGATTAAATTTAGTAGTTGAACCTAAAAAACTAGTCCCAATACCTACACTGGCAAGAGAACTAAAACGGTTGCCAATAATTCGTAAATAAGAGACATCAGGAATTATTCCAACGGCTGATGAACTAATATTATTATCAGTAATGTTAATATTAGTTCCCGCTTTGACATATATTCCAATACCCCCCCCAATAGGTGCACAACCATCTTCTACACAATTAATATCAGAGATAACATTATTCTCCACCTTCAAACCATCAAGGAGATTAAAAGTCGGGTCACCGATTACAATTCCAAAAGGAAGAATAGTACTATTACCATAAATACTAGAAATATTATTACCAGAAATTACAAACCCAAAAAGAGGACTACCCGGAGATTCAAGATAAGTAATACCATAAGGGCTATCTATCATGCCACAGGTAATGTTAGTAATTATATTATTAGAGATATTTGCATAAGAACTGTTAGCAAAAAATATTCCCCCGGCAGGTTCACTAATGTTAATGTGGCCAATAGTATTATTCCAAATCGTAGAATTATCACTTTTTTCAAAATTAATTCCAGTGCCAAAATTTCTAATTACACAGTTTTTAATAGTAACGTTAGAATACACGGAACCAGGAGGTGGAGAATTCTTAATACCACTAAAAGCAGCACCACCATTACCAATAATACTAAAACCAGCACAATCAATAGTAATATTTGATGCACCAACATTTAATCCGTCAATTGTACACACTAAATCACTGCCCGCCATAGTTATAGAACCAGTTATATCATCACCACAATTACAAGGCCAAGATGAACAAGGAGCTTGTGGAGTTATATCTTCTTGAGTTCCCATTGAAGGACTTTCTTCGGAAACAACTTCTTCTTCTAATCCAATAGCAGCACCCGTTAAGAAATCTCCAGAACTAGAAGATAATGTATTAACTCCAAGTTTAAAAGAATCAAAAGGTTCAGAATAGTCAAAGCTAGTTAAAAATCCAAATCCAATTACAATAATTGCCAAAGCAACAAGTAAAAATTTAATATGCCCTCTTTTATACACCCTAATAACCTCTTTTTTATAATATAGAACAATGTTCTTTTATTTATAAATATTCCGATTACCTAACATTATGAAAAGTAACCTTAAAAGACAAACAAAAGAGCAAATCAGGTACAAAGTAATTACATTCAACCACAAAACATATTTAAACCCATAAATATTCTTCCAACTATCAAAATGAAAAAGAGGGAACCAATTTACATTATTGGACATTTAAATCCAGATACAGATTCAGTTTGTTCAGCGATAGTTTATGCCCAATTTTTAAAAGAAAGACACAAACATAATGTAATCCCCGCAAGAGCAGGAGAATTAAATTCAGAAACTAAATTTGTTCTTAAGAGATGGAAAGAAAAAAGTCCAGTGAAATTGAGTAACGCTTCTGGAAAAAATATTATTATTGTAGACCATAATGAAATTGATCAGTCTGTAAGAAATATTCGAGAAGCAAACATTCTAGAAATTATTGACCACCATCGAATTGGTGATGTTGAAACAATTCATCCAATTCCTTTTGAAAATGAACCAAGGGGAGCCACTTGTGCAATTATTGCAGACAGATTTAGTTGGTTTAGAGTTCCGATGTCAAGAAAAATGGCAGGATTGGCTTTAAGTGCAATTCTTTCTGACACATTATTACTAAAAAGTCCAAGTACAACTGCAAAAGATAAAGTTTTGGCAAAAAAACTAGCAAAGATAGCTAAAGTTAATTTACAAAAGTATGGAAAAGAAATGTTAGAAGCCGGTTGCGATGCAGTTAAACATAAAGCTAACAGAATTATTCTTACTGATTTCAAAACCTACAGAAAAGAAAGAAAAAAAGTTGGCATTGGACAAGCTCCAATTATTGGTTTTGATAAGATTATGAAAAGGAAAGAAGAACTTCTTAAAGAACTATGTAGATTACAAAAAAGGAATTATGAAGCGCTGTTTTTAATGGTTACAGATATCATTGCCACTAATACATACTTATTCTTTGCGGGAGATGAATCTAAAATAAAACCGTTGTTCAAAAAGAAGGTTGAACATATTGAAGGATTAAAAGGAGGAATCATTTATCTTCCAAAAGTTGTTTCTAGAAAAAAGCAAATCCAACCAAAAGTGTTAGGATTGTTGAAATAAAGTAGTTTATATTCTCAACGAAGTTACTTTACTAATACCATGCTCATTCATACTAACACCAAACAGAGTATCTGCTTCTGAAATAAGTGAATCATTGTGTGAAATAACTACATATTGTGCCTTGCCAGAATACTCTTTAATCAATTTAGCTAGTTTCTCAGAATTGTGTTTATCAAGTGCAGCATCAATCTCATCCAAGATATAAAATGTAGCTGGTTGATATTCTTGGATTGCAAAGATGAAGGATAAAGCAGTAAGAGTTTTTTCTCCACCAGACAAAGATTTAATATCCATGTAACGATTTCCGGTTAGCTTAACTCTAATACTTAAGCCTTCTTCAAAAGGATTCTTCTCATTCTCAAGATGTAAGAAAGCAGTGCCTTTCTTGAATAAGTTAGAGAAAATTGTTTTAAAGTTATTATTAGCCTGTTCAAATGTTTTCATAAAATGATCTTTCTTTTTAGTTTCAATCTCGTTCATTAAAGCATGAACATCAATTTTTTCGGTTTCTAAACTTTCTCGCTTTTCAACAAGCAGATTATATTCTGTCTCAATCTCTTCATATATTTCTAAAGCTTTCATATTAACTGCAGACATCTGTGACAACATAACTTCAAATTTATTAATTTCATGCTGAAGTTCTTTTTGTTCCCTACCCTTAATAATTTCTGCATTTTTATATCTCTCAAACTCTTCTGTTAGGGCAGCAAGCCGAGCTTTAATCTCTGCATTCTTTAAAGAAGATAAGTTAGTTTCCCTTTCCGAAGTTCTAACTTGTTCACGTCGAGATTCAATTTCATTTTCAGTGTTATTAAACAATTTACTTTCTTGATCTCTCTTATTAAATAATTCACGATATTTAGAATAAAACTCTTTACTTTCTGCTTCTTTCTTAACTAAGTCTTTATCAGAAACAGCAATTTTACTAGACAAACCATTAATTTCTAAATTAAATTCTTTTTCTTCTTTTTCATGTTGTTTAAGAATTTCTTGAATCTTTTCCCTTTCAGGAAGAATCATCTGGTCAACTTGTAAAGAACTATTTTTCAAATCAGATTCCAAACCACGAAGGTCCTCTTTAGTCTTTTGCTTAGACTCTTCATAAGCACTCAACTGAGCAAGTAATCTTGGATTTCTAAGTTCAGAAACTTTTGAACGTAAAGTTTGTTTATCCCCTTTTAATGTTGCCAAACCTTTATTTAACACAGAAACGTTACGTTGAACTTCCAAAAGTTTTTTCTCAATTGCAACTGATTTTTCTTTTAACTCTTTTTTCAAGTTTGATGTTGCAGCAAGATCATTATCTTCAAGATGTAAAGTTTTCTCTAACTTAATAATTTCAGCTTCTAACTCTGCCCTTAAGTTTCTCAAACTGAATATTTCTTTTTCATTAGCATCTCGCTTATCAAAAATTGATGAAATAACCCCTTGCAGTTGAGCAATTTCTCCTTCAACTTTTTCTAAAGCTTCAATAGAATCTTTTTCCTTAAACCCCAGAGATGATCTTTTATTCATGAAACCGCCACGCATAACTCCACTAGCTTCAGCCATGTTTCCATCAAGCGTAGCCATCTTAATTGTTCCAATGCCAACTCTTCTAGCAGTATCAATATCTTCAACAACTAAAGTATTGCCAAAAACATAAGCAAATGCTTTTTTAAATTGTGGTTTGTAAGAGATTAAGTTTAATGCAAAATCATGAACCCCATTTTTGGATAATAATTTCTTGTTATCAGAAGAAATGTCTTGATAACGAATTTTATTTAAAGGAATAAATGATGCTGATCCAAGTCTATTACTTCTAAGATACTTAATACATTCAGAAGCAGTTTTATCATCTTCAACAACAATATTTTGTAATCTTCCACCTGCAGTCGACTCTAAAGGCAAAGAATATTTCTTTTTTACTTGTCCCAATTCTGAAATGGTCCCATAAACAGCTCCAGAAAATTTAGTTTTATTACTCATAATTCCTTCAACAGCCATATTTCCAGACAGAGTTGCTTGCATAGAACGAGTTTTAGCATTTAGTTTAGATTGCTGATCTTGTAAATCAGTTAATTTCCCACGAGCATTAGCAAGTTGAGAAGCATAACTACTATCTTCTTCAATACATTTGTTTACTCTTAAAGTAGCATTCTTAAACTCAGATTTTTTTTTGTGTAAATCTTTAACTTGATCTTTATTACCAGCTTCAACTTCCCTTACCTTCTTAATTCGCTCATCAATTGTTTCAAGTTGATATTCAATCTTATCTTTTTCTCTCAGTAATTCTTGTTGTTCTTGTCGAATTTTTTGAACTTCTTCTTGTTTTTCTTCAATAAGTTTATCTTTATTCTCAATATCTTCATCTAATTCTTGAGAAGACTCAATATTGTGTTTTTTCTTAAAAGCTTCAATATTCTTATTAAGAGTTTCAATTTCTTTATTCCTTTGAGAAATCTGTTGTTGTAATTCTTTACCCTTACCACTATAAGAAGTTGCTTTTTCACTTAATTCTTTTAACTCTTCTTTAAACTGATCTTTTCTAAGTTTGATTTTATTAATTTCGTCTTTCAAATTTGACACACGAGTTTTATCTTGAGCCAGAGAAACTTTTAATTCTTCAACTTCACGATGCAATTTTAATTGCTCTTTCTCACCTTTCTGTTCAATCTCTTTGTTAATGGCTTCAATCTTTTTTCTACTATCTTCTACTTTTATCTTTAACCCATCAATCTTCTTTTGTGCAGAATCAATTTGACTTTGATGTTTAGCTGTTTCTTTATCATACTTAGCTTTAATTTCTTCTTTCTCTTTAATTTGTAAATGTAAATTTGTTGCTTTATAAGAATCTATTTTATCTTTAGTTTCTTTAAACTTTAAAGCTTGATCCCTATCTTTCTTAAGCTCTTTAAGATAAGTTTTTCTTTCTTTAAGAATAATATTAGCATTATTTAGTCTGTCTTCAACTTTGTTTAATTCTAAATTTGCTTTATGTTTCTTCTCTTCGTAAGCCGAAACATCGCTAATTTCTTCAATAACTTTTCTTCTCTCAACAGGAGACATATCAACAAAACGAGTAATATCTCCTTGCAAAATGATATTATAACCGTCAGGATTAATTCTTGCCCCCCCTAATGTGTCTAAAACTTCACTTCTAGTTCTTTTCTTTCCATTAATTCTGTAGATACTATTTCCTTTCTTAGTAACCGTTCTATTAACAATAACTTCTTTGTCGTCATGTGGAAATACTTTGTTTTTGTTACAGAAAGCAATTTCAACATAAGCAGAAGTGGATGGCTGTTTTTTCTTACCGCCGTTAAAGATTAGGTTAGATGCTTTTTCCGCCCTCATAGACTTTGCAGATAATCTTCCTAAAACGAAACATATTGCGTCCCCTACATTACTCTTACCAGAACCGTTAGGGCCTAATATACAATTAAACTTATTGTCAAAAGGGACATCTGTCTTGTGAGCAAAACTCTTGAACCCATGAATGTTAATTCTATTAATCTTAGTCATATTAAAACCAACTCTTTTCTAATAAACAATCTTTTATTTTAGATTTATAAAGGTTACTATTTTGTAGTATACTCTATTTGAAACATAACTGGCCAAATAAGTTAGATTAACAGGCAAATTTAAGATATTAAAAAAAGTGTGGGGCTGCGGGGATTTGAACCCCGAACACCTAGATCTTCAGTCTAGTGCTCTCCCAGATTGAGCTACAGCCCCACTAGAATCTAATTAATCTTGCACCTATTTATAAATGTTTTTGCAATCAAATACAGAAAAAGACTACCACCCTATACTAACGTATTCTTCATGATACTCATTGCAAATAGGTTGAATAATAACATTACAACTCCAGAGATGAAGCAATATAATAACGTTCCACTCATCATGTTCTTGCCTAAAGCAAATCGTTCTCCGAGCTTATCTGCGCCATTTTCAATGCCATTACTTAACACTGTAAGAATAAATATTATCTGGACAATATAAATTCCTACAACAATTTGAAAATGAAAAGTAGGTAACCCTACCCCAAATATGGATAACATGTCTGACCAACCACCAACAGCATCACCATTAGAAGCAAAAGAAGTAAGTTGAGCACTTAACCGAGTTAAGATTGTAGAGATCATAGAGGTGATTCCAATAACTATTCCCGCAATTGCAGGAGTAAGAAATTTAACCTGTGCAGCCATTGAAGAAGTAACATCGGCCATAAGATCCTTTAAACGTTCTTCAACCCGATGAATCTCTTTAATGTAACGAGACATTGATAACAAAGCCTGGGCAGCGATTCTCGGTCCTTTCTTAATACTTTCAATTAAAACTTTCATAGAACTCTCAATTACTTTAGATGGATAACTTCTTACCGCCCCAACATTAGGATCAAACAAAGCTTGTTCCATCCCCATTCCTAATTTAGTTATGTTTCTCTCAGCAATATTAAAAAAATCTCCAGAGGTTGTTCCTTTCATTGTTTCTGCAACTTTGGCAAAACCAATTTCTGCAGGAATTCCGTCACCTAAACGATTTCCTAACTGAAACATTGCAGAAGAGAATTCTTCTTCAAGCGATTTTGTTTGTTCTCTTATCTTGATAACATTTTTAGAACGCAAGGAATAAAATAATCCAATAGAAACTCCAAAAGCAATTGTGACGAGTAAAGAAAGTAATGAAGCACCAATGCCAAACGGCCCAATTTTACTTTCTGGCTCACAGTTAGGAACTTCTGGTGGACAGACATATTCTAACATTTTAAATTGTCCCTTTTCGTCTTGAATTTCAAAATTATGGTCTAAGGAATGTATAATAAGAGGACTGATTCCAATAAATCCTGCAACCATAAATATCATGATAGCAAAGTATAAAGGATTTACGCTAATATTCATTGCCTTACCTAAAGAAAGATTAACATTGGCAAAACGTTTTACTCCTGCTTTCTTACTTATATCAGCAGCACCATAACCTGCAGGACGTTTAGACAATATTGTTTTTCCCAAATAAAATACTGCGATTGGTAAAGTAACGTTATAAAGCATAGAAATGTAAATTGCTGTAGTAAATGGATTTGTATCTGGACCACCACCCATAAAGCTTACAACTAAAGGAAGGATAACTAATCCTAAGATTGGCAGGATAACTCCCAACATGTGTAACATTGTCATTGGTGATTTTAGATTATGAGCATAATGCAACATATTCTCATATGTGCCGTTAAGAATTACATCTAATGCCTTGTCCAATAAAGCTAACCTTCGGTCTTCTGAACCTTCAAATAAAGAAGATTCAACTAAATGAAACGCTTCAACAAATTCTGTGTTCCATTCTTTCCAAGTTATTAAATAAGAATCAGCAGAATCTCTAATTGTGCTATATTGTTGAGTTTCCACTCCCCAAAGAATTTTTCTAAAGTCTAATGATAATGGTGGCTCTAAATGATCAGAAGCGAATTCAATTGCTCGTTCTAAGTTGGATGTATGACGCATATAAGTTACTAAGTAGAAAATAGATTGAACCATCTGGTTGGAAGCTTTCATTCGCCAAGTGTTGGCCATAAACTTAGGAACATTTTGTAATGCAGGGATCATTAATAATCCCGCGACTATGAAAAAAATTACAAAAAACATCATTTGAAATACTGCAAATGAAACTAATGCTCCAATAAAAATTACAATTAGTGGAAGAATAATGGATAATGAAGTTACCCCAGTAGGAGTTACGTTAAGATGACAAGCAGAAATATCTTTCTTCATTTGAACTGCTTTCTTCTTATCAGCTTCTAACTTCAAAGTCTTTTCAGCAAAGTTACAAGCTTTCTCATATAATGAATAATGTGTAGGATAAAGTTCTTCTTTAAATTGAGAATATTCTTTAGAACTTACTTGAGACGGAACTTTAACTGCATCTTCACCAAACTCTTTTTGTACTTTTGCTTTGTACTTCCGCAGTAACTTTTCATACTCTTTTTCTTCCATCTAATGCCTCTTAGATACATATTAATATTTAGTTGTTTAAAAATATTACCTAAGAAAGGATGTATGAATTAATCTAAGCTTGCACGGCACGATTATAATTGCTTACTTATTGTTTTCAATTAGGCAATTATGTGCCTCATTTGGCAAAGCTAGCTTAATTCATAAGAAAAGATTAACTGCTTCGAGGGAATTGATATGCAACAACATCAGGATCATTAAAATCAACTTTCGTATTTATTAGAGCAGCATATTTTTGATCAGGACCAGTTAATGGAACAAGAAATCCTTCTTTAAAAGAAGTTAAACGATGAATTCCTTTATAAGAAATTGTTTGTGCTAATGGTTCATGGGATACAAAATCTTCTGAAGGAGTTCCGGGAGGACTGCTTACTGCCGGTCCTCTTGCACCAATACTCACTCTTAATGCAAGAAAAATGTTATCTTCAGGAATTCTTTGGCCATAACAGGAAATTACTCCAGAGTCATTTCTTGTTAAAACAGAAACCACTTGACCTTCTAAATCGTAAGATCCAAGTTGCCTGTTCAAATAATCAAAAACCTTGTCTCCAGCACCTTCCGGAGCTGGGCCTGTTCTTCTTTCAGTAGTTGCTATTTGTTTACGCAATCTCTTTATTAAGCCATCGTCTGCCATTATTTAGTATTAATTAGCAAATGTTTTTAAAAAGCTTACTGTAAAAAGGAGTATATGTTCAAATTCACGATTTTACACAAAGATAAGGACAGTAATGCTAGAACCGGAGTTATTGAAACTGCTCATGGGAAAATCAAAACTCCAGCATTTATTCCAGTGGCAACTAAAGCGACTGTGAAGTCCTTAACTCCAAAACAATTAGAAGACATCGGTTTTGATGCAATTCTTTCAAATACTTATCACTTGTACTTACAACCAGGAGCAGAAACTATTGAAAAACTTGGCGGATTGCAAAAAGTATCTGCTTGGCACAAGCCCATGTTTACTGATTCAGGAGGATTTCAAGTTTTTAGCCTAAACGGTAAACTTTGTAAGGTTGATGATGAAGGTGTTGACTTCAGATCTTGTATTGATGAAAGCAAACATCGCTTTAATCCAGAGAAGAGTATGCAAATTCAAAGAAAGTTAGGAGCAGATTTAATTTTTGCATTTGATCAATGTTTAGACATTAATGCAGATTATGATACTACAAAAGAATCTTTAGCTAGGACCCATAAATGGGAAGAAAGAAGTTTAGTTGAATTTAAAAAGCTGAATAGCGATAAAAAGCAAGCACTTTATGGTATTGTTCAAGGTGGCCGATTTAAAGATCTTCGAGAAGAAAGTGCAAAGTTCATTTCTTCATTAGACTTTGATGCGTTAAGTATTGGCAGTATTTTTGGAGATCCAAAAGAAGAAAGTTTAGAGTTAGTTAAAGCTGCTTTAAAATATATGCCTGAAGAAAAAACTAAACATCTTCTGGGCATAGGAGCAGTAGAAGATATTTTTAATTATGTAGAACTTGGCTTAGATACTTTTGATTGTGTTCTACCTACAAGATTAGCTAGACAAGGAATTGTATTCTTTAGACCAGAATCTGGTGGAACTGAAGGCAATAAGTTTCGCTATCAAATTGGCAAAGTAAAGTTTAAAGAAAGTCAATATCCACTTGATAAGAATTGCGAGTGTTACGTTTGTAAGAATTTTTCACAAGGTTATTTACATCACCTATACAAAGCAAAAGAAATATTATTTAACACATTAATTACTTACCACAACTTATATTTCTTCAAGAAAATGATGGACGAAATTAGAGAAAGTATTGAAGAAGATAAGTTTATTGAATTGAAAAGTAATTGGTTAAAGTGAAAGAAAAGAAAGAAAAGAAAAAAAGTTAAAGCCCGAATTTCATCTTAAAAACTTCTAAGATTCCGGGTTCTCCATCTGCAGGACATTTGACACTGCTAAACTTGCCATTTTTATCATGGACAAGCATACAAACCCCATTATTAGAAGCCAAATCGTAAGCATGTCCCATAGCAGCACCTTTTCGGTCAAACACGCCAGTAACTTCTTTTCCTCCTGCAGAAATTACTGCCCACTGATCTCCTCTTTTAACCACATGTTGATTAGAGACTTTTAGATCACAATCAAAATCGTTAAATTTTCCTTTTTCGTCATGAACAACCATACAAACATTATGTTTCCGAGCCAATCCTTTAGCATAACCCAAAGCTTCACTCTTGTTCTCAAAAATTTTAGAAGCCTTTTCTGTACCTGCAGTTTTTACTCCCCAATTACCATCTTCTTTAGGTACAACATGTTTGTTCATCCTTACATTTCTATTGTTTTGTTTCATTTCATTTGTTTCTTGCATTTATATCACCTGTTTGTTTATTTTTTTTGTTTTTGAAATTAAAAAAAGAAAAAATTGTTTTTTGCTCATGTGCACATCCCAATTTAACATTTTTTTACTTCCAAAAACTTTGTTTTGATTAACTATAGTTAATCCAATATATAAAGCTGTTTGTATCTGGTCAAATTGATTTAAAAAAATCACACTAGTGCAGATAAAGTGTATTTAAAATGCACAAACGATTCTTTCCAGAACATTTAATCTAAAAAAATAATTGGTTATAGAAAAATAAAATAAAATAAAAAGTTTAAAAAAAATTATTTGATCTCTTTCTTCTCAACTTCTTCTTTTAATTGAGCAACAAAATCTTCAACAGAAACACCAAACTTGTTTTCATTGTTTCTATCTCTAACAGCTATGGTTTTAGCTTCTACTTCCTTCTCACCAATTGTAAGAATATAGTTAACCTTACTCATTTGAGCATCCCTAATCTTTTTACCA
>Ga0233434_1002391_pt1 | contig 16514 bp, 9 predicted proteins | sample SI_122_August201_4_FD_182738 | JGI IMG/M metagenome (GOLD analysis project Ga0233434, IMG submission 182738) | Seawater microbial communities from Saanich Inlet, British Columbia, Canada - SI_122_August2016_120_MG | ecosystem: Environmental > Aquatic > Marine > Inlet | place: Canada: British... | reverse complement strand
GAGTATGGTACAAGAGATGTGTTTGCAACATTTGAAAAACATTTGAAAAAAGTCTTAGAGTGGAAAAAAAATCCCGGGGAATTTATTAAAGAATTAGTTAATCAGGATACTGAAGGTACTTTACATGAAACGATCAAAGATAAATTGAGCAGTGCATTTAATTAATTTGTAATTAAAATTGAATGAAAAAATTGAAAATCTCATATTTGAAATCTCACAAAACAAATACAAATTAATCATTATTGTAGGTAAAAAAAATGAAAATAATCAAATGGTAGAGAAATTAAAAATGTTAGAAAATATCAAAATTTTTGATTTAAATTCAGTATTAAGTAAAATCCTTATCAATTATTCAAAAAAGGAATTAAATGAACCTGTTGAAATTATACAAGAATTGATTTCACAAAAATCATCAAAAGATGTGATTGTATTTAATCAGATAAATATTCTACATGACATAAATTTAGAATGGAATGTAATAGATATTTTTAAAAAAATATCCCGTAATCAATTGCTTGTTGTATTTTGGGATGGAGAATATAAAAATTGCATATTACATTGTGCTACAAAAGGACATCTGGAATACAAAGAATATCCAATCAAGAAATCCGAAGAGATACTTATAATCTAGATAGTTGGCAATAGGTTATTGAAATATTCTGAAATAATTAATTTTCAACCAATTGACTCTGTTGTTCAAATTAAGGATTCAAATGATAAAGCAAAAGCAACAGAATACGTCCAAACATTTGTTATTTCAGACAAATTAGCAGAAGATTTATCAGATTTAGTCATACCACAATTACAATTTGAAGAACCTCTGGACAACAAAGGCCTTGTAGTAATAGGGAATTACGGTACTGGAAAATCTCACCTTCTCTCAGTAATTAGTTCTCTTGCCGAATATCCTGGAATGATAAATAATCTGCAGAATCAAAATATTGTAGAGACATGTAAAAAAATTGATGGAAAATTTATTGTTCTCAGATTGGAACTTGGTGCAGTAAGACAAAGCCTCAGAGATATCATTTGTCACGAGATTGAAAAATTTTTAGAAACTAAAGAAGTTTCATATAATTTTCCAACCACAGGCATAGCAAATAACAAAACAGCTCTTCAAGATATGATGATAAGTTTCCAGCAAAAATTTCCTGAACAAGGGTTTCTTTTAGTAATAGATGAATTGCTTGATTATTTGAATAGCAGACAAGATCAAGAATTAATTACTGATTTGCAATTTTTAAGAGAGCTTGGAGAATTTTGTAAATCAAGTAAATTTAGATTCATTGCAGGATTACAAGCAACACTATTTGAGAATCCTGTTTTTCAACATGCAGCAGAGACACTTAGAAAAGTAAAAGATAGGTTTGAGCAATTTACAATTACTAAAGATGATCTTGATTATGTAATTTCAAAACGACTCTTAAATAAATCTCAAGAACAAAAAGATAAAATTGAAAAACACCTAGAAAATTTCATTTCGTTATACCCTACACTTGAAAACACAACTAAAAAATTTGTAGAATTATATCCACTACATCCATCATATACAGATGTCTTACAACGTGTTTCATTTGTTGAAAAACGTCATATTTTCAAAAATGTCAGTATGGAAATAAAAAAACTCCTTGATTCTGAAATAAATTCTACTAACCCAGGAATGGTTTCATTTGATTCTTACTGGAAAATTATCACTTCAGATCCTTCATTAAAGACTGATGAAGATATACGCCAAGTAATTGAAGCAAGTTCTACACTAGAAAACAAAATTCTTGATTCCATGGAACCAGCATATAGGGACATATCCATTAGAATAATTCATGCATTAAGTGTCCACAGATTGACAACTGGGCGTGAAATCAATATTCCACTTGGAATGACTCCTGAAGAATTACGAGATATGTTGTTTTTACATGCCCAATTACCCGAACCTGATCCTGAATTTTTGAGAAGTACAATTGAAACTGCTCTTGACAAAATCAAAAGAAGTACTGATGGTTCATTTATTTCTGAAAATACAGAGAACCAACAGTGGTACATCGATGTCAAAAAAAATATTGACTATAATGCAAAAATTGAGAAAAAAATCACTAGTCTTGATGATGATAAAAAAGACAGATACTTTTTTGAGATTTTGCAAAATGCCATGGAAACTCCAAGTGTTTCAGCAGTAGCAGATAGGAAAATTTGGCAATGGGAAATGGAATGGGAAGAGAAAAAAATTACAAGAAAGGGTTACCTGTTTTTTGGGGCACCAAATGAACGTTCAACTGCCCAACCTCCTCGGGACTTTTATCTATATTTTGCAAAATTTTTTAATTTATCCTCTTTTACTGATGAAAAAAAATCGGATGAAGTTTTTTTTAAATTCAAAGATATTGATTCTCAAATTAAAGAGGACATTCTATTTTACTGTGCTTCACGTGATTTAGAAGCAGTTGCAAGTGGCTCTACCAAGCAAATTTATTCAAATAAATCTGAACAGAGATTAAAAAATATTGTAATGTGGATCAAAGAACATGGAGTATCAAATATCCAAGTAACATTTCAAGGAAATGAAAAATCTTTACTAGAAATTCCAATTACAAAGAAAGGATCAAATTACAGTTTTAGGGAAATCATTAATTCTATTGGCTCATTTTATCTCAAAGAACATTTTAATCAAAAGTATCCAAACTATCCCGTATTTGAAAAACTAATCACAAATGAAAATAAAGACCAATACGTAAAAGAAACTCTCAAATTTATTACAAATAATGTTCCTAGCAAAATTAGTACTTCAGTTCTATCAAGTCTAGAATTATTAAATTCAAATGGAGACATTGATACGACTTCTTCAAAATATGCAAATGTAATTAAAAACAAATTACAATCAAAGGCAACTAATGAAGTTCTGAATCGCGATGAATTTATGATTTTTGAACAAAACGAGTATTTTGATTCGGAATTACATCTGGAAAATGACTGGGTTTTAGTTGTCTTATGTGCAATGGTGTATTCTGGGGATTTAGTAATTGGATATTCAGGCAAAAAGATAAGTGCAGAAAATCTTACAGAGATTAACTCGTTATCATTTGAAGAAGAACTTGATTTCAAACATGTACAAAGACCAAGTGGAATTCCTGTAGAAGAACTCAAATCCCTAGCGTCATTATTTGAGCTATCTCCAGGATTATTTTCAGGAACCAATCTTGACCAAGGAGTAGAAAAATTACAAAATAAGATTTCTGAAAAACTTCATTCGGTGTTAAATCTCAAAGAACAGCTTTCTGATAGTTTGAGATTTTGGGATGTGGAAATTTATGATTTACAAGAACAAGAAAATCTTAAAAACACATTAGATGAATTCAAAGAGTTTCTTGATAGTTTACAGAGATTTGATACGTCTGCAAAAATTAAAAACATACAACTGTCAAAATCTCAAATTTCTGAAAAACAATCATCATATGATTCAATAAAATCATTAGAAAAAGTTTCAAAAACAATTATCAAATTATCTCCACTTACAAATTATGTTTCTCAAACAACAATGATTCTGCCTGAACAATCTTCTTCTGTTTCATCTGAAGAAAAATCTGGTATGATTTCTAAAATCAAACAAAATCCTAATGAAGAAACTTTACATGAAATAAAATCAAAATTAGAAGAAATTAAAAAATCATTTATTGAAGAATATTATAATTATCATAAACAATCACGATTAGATTCAGATTCTCAAGAAAAACTTGTTTCGATTCAGAACAGTGATTCATTAAAAAAATTACAAAAATTGCGTAACATTTCTCTTTTAGATCAAATAAAATTATCGAATCTCGAAAATGAATTGGGTAAACTAAGACCATGTTCCGAATTAGAAAAATCGGAATTAGAAGCATCGCCAAAATGTATTCATTGTAATTATAGCGCATCAGAAAATGGTATTTTTGATTCTAAAGCAAGATTAGGTGAACTTGAATCAGAATTGACTGAAGGAGTTGAAAATACAACAAATGCCATAATTGAAAATCTTCAAGATCCCACCGTTAGTGAAAGTATCAAAGTATTAGAATCAGATAAACAAAAAATCATATCTGATTTTCTTGATGAAAAACAACTTTCAAGTGAAATATCGGACAAATTTGTTGAATCCTTAAATGAAGTACTTTCAGGTCTGGAAAAATCTACTCTAAATCTTAACGAAATTAAAGAATCTCTTCAAAAAGGAGGGACTCCTTGCAAACAAGATGAACTTGAATCAAGATTCTCAAAATTCCTTGAGGAAAAAACCAGAGGAAAATCCAAATCAAAGGTCCGTTTTGTATTAGATTAGATGTCTCATAAATTAGATAAAGAAACTTTAGATAAAGTTCGAGAAATTGATGGTTTTCCAATTGGGGATGATGAAGATATTATCAATTTATCAGATCCGCCATACTATACTGCATGTCCAAATCCTTGGATAGAAAATTTCATTAAAGAAAATGGGCATCCATACAAATCTGAAATAGATGATTATCAAAAAAGATCATTTTCATTGGATATATCAGCAGGAAAAAACGAACCAATCTATGGAATTCATTCATATCATACAAAAATACCTCCAAAAGCAATTGCTCCGTTTATTCTCCATTATACTAAACCAGGAGATTTAATCTATGATGGATTCTGTGGGACAGGAACAACTGCTTTAGCTTTACGAGTTTGTGAAACACCTGACACTGAATTTCAAAATACATGGGATGAAAAAATTCAAAACATCCAATGGGGTGCAAGATCTATCATTTTATCCGATTTATCCCCTATTGCAGCATTCATTTCTTATGTTTTAACAAATAACTGGGACATGCAATTATTTAAAAATCATGCAACTGAAATTTTTTCCAATATTGATTTTGATCAAGGATATTTGTTTAAAACAAATCATATTTCAGATAGTTCTAATTTAGACAAAGGTGATCTAATTGGAGACATTCAATATATTGTCTGGAGTGAAAAAATTACATGCCCACATTGTCTTTTTGAATCAACCTATTGGGATTTAGCATATGATGAAGAAAATAATCCAAAAACAACAATGATGTGCCCAAAATGCAAGGGAACATCTGACAAAAATAATCCATTTTTACCAAGTATGGAAACAATTAAAGATTATTCAACAAATGAATTAATCAAAATTAAAAAACAAGTGCCAATTTTCATCAATTATAATTTAAAAAAAAGAACATCTTCTCAAAGATTCAAAAAAAATCCAGATGAAAATGATTTAAATTTAATAAAAAAATCCCAAGAATTCAAAATACCATATTGGTTTCCCAATATACCCTTAATGTTTAAGGGAGAAAGATGGGGCGATTCATGGAGAGCAGGAGTTCATTTAGGAATTACTCACACTCATCATCTATACTCAAAAAGAAACATGATTGTTTTATCATACTTTTTTGAAAAAATTAATCAAGATAAATCTGAGATTAAAAATCTCTTACGGTTTTGGTTTACAGCGTCACAATCAAGACTGCATAGATTAAACCGGTATATGCGTCAACATAATAGACATGTAGGACCACTTTCAGGTACAATGTATGTAAGTCATACACCTGTAGAAATTTCACCTTTTTATTTTATTAATCAAAAATTAAAAGATTTTCTAAAAATTAAATTCTCTAAAATAAACAGATTAATCAGTACACAATCATCATCTAAAATTAAACAAATTCCAGACAATGTCATTGATTATATTTTCACAGATCCACCTTTTGGTTCAAACCTATTATATTCTGAATTGAATTTTCTTCTGGAATCATGGTTGAAAGTATTCACAAATAATCAAAAAGAAGCAATAATGAATAATTCTCAGAAAAAAGGACTGGTAGAATATCAGGAAATAATGGAACAATGTTTTAAAGAAAATTACAGAATCCTAAAACCTGGTAGATGGATGACTATTGTATTTCACAATTCTCAAAATAAAGTATGGATGGCAATTCAAGAAGCAATTCAAAGATCTGGATTTATTGTAACTGATGTGCGAGTATTAGATAAAAAGAAAGGTACCACAAAACAATTAGTATTCACTTCAGGTACAGTTGATAAAGATCTTGTAATTTCGGCATACAAACCATCAGGAGGTTTGGATGAATTCTTTGGAGGCTTAACAACTGGAACAGAAGAAGGCGTTTGGAAATTTTTAAACTCTCATCTAAAACAACTACCTGTTTTTGTTGAAAAAAATGACAAGGTTGAAGTAATTTCTGAACGACAGAAATTTTTACTCTTTGACAGAATGGTGGCATTTCACATTCAAAAAGGACTTACAGTACCAATCTCAGCTGCAGAATTTTATGAAAATCTGAATCAAAAATATGTTGAGCGTGATGAAATGTACTTTTTGAGTGAACAAATTCCAGAATACGACCAAAAACGTGCCCAGATAAAATCAATTGAACAAACTACAATATTTGTTGAGGATGAAAAATCAACTATTTTGTGGCTAAATGAGCAACTCAAAACCCCACAAACCTACCAAGACATTCAGCCAAAATTCCTCCAAGAGATTCATCAAAAGAAATTTGAAAAACTTCCAGAACTGTCTGAAATTTTAGAGCAAAACTTTTTGGAAGATGGGGATGGCAAGTGGTACATTCCAGATCCTTCAAACTTGAAAGATCTAGAAAAAATACGTGAGAAATCATTGTTAAGAGAATTCCAGACATATGTTGAATCCAAATCAAAACTAAAACAATTCAGATTGGAATCTATTCGAGCGGGATTCAAAAAGAAGTGGTCTGAAAATGACTACAAGTCAATTGTAGATATTGCACAAAGATTACCTGAACAAATTATTCAAGAGGACAGTAGTTTGTTGATGTATTATGATAACGCTTTGAGTAGATTGAGATAACATGAATGAGTATTCTGAAGAACAATGGGTATGGAGTAAAGTTCATCAAGAACCTCTAAAAATTATAGAAATTAACAAACAATGGAATGTTACATCATACAAACTTTGGTCACAATCACAAAACAAATCTGTAATTCATTCCTCTAACCAAATTGACACACTTGCTAATGCAAAATATAATTTAGAATTTTTAATTTATACTATTGCTACTGCGAGAATAAATCAAGCATATACAACAGAATCCATAATTTCGCCATTAGAGGGAAATTTGATTCCACTTCCTCATCAATTAACTGCATTAAAAAAAATAACACAGAATCCAAATCAAATTCGATTTTTGTTAGCTGATGAAGTAGGATTGGGAAAAACTATTGAGGCAGGACTAGTTCTCAAAGAAATGAAAATTCGTGATAAAATTAAACGGATTCTAATTTTAGCACCACGAGGTCTTGTGTACCAATGGATTTTAGAAATGAAAGATAGATTCAATGAAGACTTTCAATTAATTGAGCCTAATGATTATGCCATTTTTGAAGAAAATTATTGGCAACGATTTGATCAAGTAATTGCCACAGTTGATTCAGTAAAGCCATTATCCTCTCGAAAGGGATGGTCTGAATCAAAAATAGAAAGTTATAATGAAAAAAGATACAATAATTTGTTACTTGCAGGATGGGATCTTGTTATTATTGACGAATCTCACAAACTAGGCGGAACTAGCAGTTCTGTAGCACGATTTAGACTTGGAAAAGGGTTGGCAGAATCAACTCCAAACATACTATTGCTTTCTGCAACTCCTCATCAAGGTAATCGTAAACAATTCCATAGATTAATTTCATTGTTGGATCCAAAAGCATTTCCTAATCCAAATTGTGTTTCAAAAGAAACTGTAGAACCATATATTGTTAGAACGGAAAAACGAAATGCAATTGATTCATCAGGAGATTTATTATTCACAAAAAGAACCACATTACTAAAAAATATTGATTGGCAAAAAAAACATGAAATACAAAAAGATCTCTATGAGAGAATTACAGATTATGCATTAAATGGGTATAATCAGGCAAAAAAAGAAAATCGTCAACATCTTGCATTTTTAATGATTCTTATGCAGAGATTAGTTTCAAGTAGTACTCGTGCAATTAAATCTGCATTAGAAAAGCGATTGTATGTTTTAGAATCAGATAAAGTTCAAACAGATACTGAATTAGAAGAAGATTGGGATGAAAAAGATGGACAGATGCAATTAGATGAAATTTTTGAAAAAATTTTAAATCCATTAAATAATGAAAAGGAAACAGTAGAAGAGTTACTTTCACTTACAAGAAAATGTGAATCTATTGGACCTGATGTGAAAACAGAATATTTGTTAAATCTTTTAGTACAGATACAATCCGATGAAAGTTCTAAAACAAAATTTTTAATATTTACTGAATTCACATCTACTCAAAAAATGCTTCAAGAATTTTTAATATCAAGAGGGTTTGAAGCAGAGATATTACATGGTTCAATGAATATGCAACAAAGAGCAAAAGCTCAAGAGAATTTTTCAAGAAAATCTCAAATTTTAATTTCTACGGAGGCAGGGGGAGAAGGTCTCAATTTACAATTTTGTCATATTGTGATAAATTATGATCTTCCATGGAATCCAATGAGAATTGAACAAAGAATTGGAAGAGTCGACAGAATTGGTCAAAAATTACCTGTTAAGGCATTTAATTTAGCACTAACTGAAACAGTAGAATCCAGAGTATTACAAGTATTAGAAAGCAAATTGGATGTAATTTTATCTGATTTGGGAGTAGACAAATTAACTGATGTTCTGGATTCTTCAGATACTGAATTAAATTTTAACAAGTTATACATAGAAAGTTTAGATGAGCCTGAACAAATAGAATCCAAAGTAGACATTTTTTTGTCAAGTGTAAAGAATAAAATTAATCGTGAACAAAATTATAGAGAAATTATTTCACAGGATAAAAACTTGGATGTTGAAATTGCAAAGACAGTAAATGAACATCCATTACCCTTGTGGATTGAATCCATGGTTTTAAATTATTTAAAATCAAATAATGGATCAATTATTGAAAAAAATCGTGGTTTTGATATAGTTTGGCCTGATGGTGAAACTAGTTTGTCAATTTCATTTGAAAAAAAAGAGTCTGAAAATAAAAATCTAAAATTTCTTTCTTTAGAGGATGAACACGTAAGAAAAATTTCAAAATACATTTCAACGTTTGTAAAAGGTCAAAAAATTCCAATGTTAAAAATTAAAAATCTTTCAAAAGACATATCAGGAATATTTTCCTTATGGCAAGTAGGAATTTCAGAAAATAAAAAAATGGTTGTTTTTCCAATGTTTATTCATGATGATGGCAGAAAATTAAAACCGACTGCATCTCACATATGGGATTTAATTTTATCTAAAAAAACACCAATCCAGCTAGAACATAGTTTTGATGAAAATTTTGTAGAAATTTTTAACAAAAATTTTGAATTATCTTCATCTGAAGGAAAAATTATTTTTGAAAATATTCAAGAAGAACATAAGAAAAATTTAAAAAATGAACAAGAAAAAATGCAAATCTTTTTTGAATATCAAGAAAAATTAATTGCAAAAATCGGGCTTGAAAACGTGCGTAAAAAGAGGCAAAATAACCTGGAACGTGAAAAAAGACGTTTTGTTACTAATATGGACAAATTAGACGATATTTTTCCAGAATTTAATGCAATTATTATGTTAAAAATTGAAGGTATGTTGGGATGAGCTGGCGAGATAATATTTTTGCTGAAATTGAAAACAGGACTGGAATCGTGATATTAAATGATCCCAATCAAATAATTTCTAATGATGACACAATATTAAAGCAAATAAGTGAAATGGGGTTTGAAATTATTCAATTTTCGGATTCCATCTCCCTCAGATTTTTTATTGAAAACAAAAAGCAAGAATCACAAAATGAATTTAAATTAATAATTTTATACGGAAAAAATAAAAATAATGCAAAATCTGAAATTCCTTTTGACATATTAGAAGAATGTAATTTGAATGGAGGATTCATATCTTTTTCTCTTGGGGAGATTTTTCCAAAATTATCCATCCCAATAGTGGAAAAATTGGATTCAAAATATTATGATAAATTGTTTGATTATTGTCTTAAAGTTTATGAAAACAAAAACGAATTAGAGACAAAGGAATTCCTATTACAAAAAATCTTTGGCATAAGTAGTGATACTTTTTCACTGAATTCTGAATTTATAATTCGTGATCTACTTGGTTTGCATTTGAATGAACATGTATTACCTGATGTGCTATCAAATTATTTGTCAGATAAATGTAAAAAAAATCACAACTTGGAGAACTGGAATTTAAATGAAATTATTTCTAATTCTAGGGAATTTTTTAAATTTTTACAAAAAGAATGGGAAAATACAGTTAATGCAAAAAAAATTATTTCAATTCCATTTGACACTCCTGCCATATTTCATCATCTAGATAATTTGTTTTTAATTAGAAAATTAATTCCCTTGAACATAAAATTAGATGATCATCCTGAATGGATGAGTGTTGGTATAAAAAATTTTGATACGCAGTACCAATTAATAAAATTAAATGAACATCTTAAATCATTTCAAAGGGAATTATCAAATTTTGATGAGACTTCAAATTATACTCAATGGCAAAATTTAAGCCTGAATTGGGCCACATTATACTCAAAATGTTATTTTCAAAAATCACTTCACCTGTTAGAAAAAACCAATGAAGAAATAAATGACAAATTTTCAAACTGGGCTGGACAAAAATACAAGTTTCTTCGCACACACTTATCAGATTCTCCAATAATGGTGCATACAATTTTTGATTACTTGAATAAACAAAAACAAGCTTCTAAAATTGCATTAATTGTGATGGATGGAATGTCTCTTTCACAGTGGCAAATTATCAAAGAAATAATGAATGAATCAAAACCTCAAATAAAAGACGATACAAAAACTATTTTTGCCTGGATTCCATCAATCACTTCAATTTCCAGACAATCAATTTTTTCAGGACGTGAACCATCTGAGTTACAAGATTCATTATTAGATCCTAAAGAAGAAAAATATTGGTATGAAAAATGGACGGAAGAGGGAAACATGAGAAAAGATCAAATTTTTTATAAAACAAATACTAAAGTATGGACTAGTGATAATTTTGCAGACATTCCTTTTGATTCAAAGGAAGTTTTAGGTTTGGTGATTAATACAATTGATGATAAGATGCATTCTTCAAAAGGTGGAATGATTGATTTACTTGGACAAATACGTGACTGGTCAAAGGAGAGTAAGTTTTTTGATTTTCTTGAAAAATTACTAAAACAGAATTTTCAAATTTATCTTACATCAGATCATGGGAATATTGAAGCAACTGGTGTTGGTGAACCAGAATCAGATTTTGCTAAAGAACGAGGTAGAAGAGTAAGAATTTACAACAATGAGGAGTCTATGAACAATGCCCATCAAAAGGTAGAAAGTAGAATTTGGTGGCCTAAAATGGCAGGGAATAGTTTTCACTTTTTATTGCCTGTAAAAAATAATGCATTTTCAAAACCCATCGGGGAGTCAGTTGTCACTCACGGTTCAGATTCATTGCAAGAAGTGATGGTTCCTTTTGTTAAATTATGGTGGGAAGAATAATTGTTAAAAAATGTTGGATTTTTACAATATGTTACAAAAGATTGGCTAGATGCAACTGTAGCATTTTATCAACCCCATCAAAATATTGACGAAGTCAAGGCTAGTTTGGACACATTAATCAAATTCGATGTGCCTAAAAATGAAGAAAGAAGAAAAACAATCGATGTACTGACAAGAATCTGGGCCAGAATTCCTCCAAAATTTGATTCACTTCGATTAGATGCATTGAGTTTTTATGATGATCTTGATCCTAATGAGCGAATAATTTTGCATTGGGGAATGGCATTATTGGCATATCCTTTTTTTCGAGATATTGTATTTTCTATTGGTTCATTGTTAAAAATACAGGATGATTTTACTTCCACACAATTACGAAATAAGTTGATTTCTAATTGGGGCCATAGAACAACAATTATTCGTGCCATTGATAGAAATATTCAATCTTTAAAAAACTGGAATATTTTAATCATTGATGGTAAATCATTAAAACAAAACTCAAAAATGATAATTAAGAATGAATCTTTGTGTTTGTGGTTTTTAGAATGCATTTTTAGAGCAGAAAATTTAGATTCCATGTTATTTGAGAAACTTGTTTCATCACAAACAATGTTTCCGTTTGAATTAAAAATTCCAGTTTATAAAATCAAACAAGCAAAAAACTTTGAATATCAAATTCATGGGATGAATATAGAAATGATTTCATTAAGAAAGAATTAATTTTAAAGTCTACTCAAAGCGTTATCGTAATACATCAACAAACTACTGTCCTCTTGGATGATTTGTTCAGGTAATCTTTGTGCAATATCAACAATTGACTTGTAGTCATTTTCAGACCACTTCTTTTTGAATCCCGCTCGAATAGATTCCAATCTGAACTGTTTTAATTTTCCTTTTGATTCAACATATGTTTGAAATTCTTTTAGCAAGTCTTTTTCTCTTATTTTTTCTAGGTCTTTTAGTTTTGTAGGATCTGGAATGTACCACTTGCCATCCCCATCTTCCAAAAAGTTTTGCTCTAGAATTTCAGACAGTTCTGGAAGTTTTTCAAATTTGTTTTGGTGAATGTCTTGGAGGAATTTTGGCTGAATGTCTTGGTAGGTTTGTGGGGTTTTGAGTTGCTCATTTAGCCACAAAATAGTTGATTTTTCATCCTCAACAAATATGGTACTTTGTTCAACTGATGGTATCTGGGCACGTTTTTGATCGTATTCTGGAATTTGTTCACTCAAAAAGTACATTCCGTCCCTTTCTACGTATTTCTGTACTACTTTTTCATAAAATTCTGCAGCTGAGATTGGCACTGTTAACCCTTTTTGGATATGAAACGCCACCATTCTGTCAAAGAGCAAAAATTTCTGTCTTTCTGTTATGATTTCAACCTTGTCGTTTTTTTCAACAAAAATAGGTAGTTGTTTTATATGCACATCTAAGAATTTCCAAACGCCTTCTTCTGTTCCAGTTGTTAAGCCTCCAAAGAATTCATCCAAACCTCCTGATGGTTTGTAGGCAGATATGGTTAGATCTTGTTTGACAGCAGATGTGGAAATCATTTGTTTAAATGATCCTTGTTTTTTATCCAAAGTTCTCACATCTGCTACAATGAATCCAGCTCTTTGAATTGATTCTTGAATTGCCATCCATACTTTATTTTGAGAATTGTGAAATACAATAGTCATCCATCTACCAGGTTTTAGGATTCTGTAATTTTCTTTGAATGCTTGCTCCATCAATTCTTGATATTCTACCAGTCCTTTTTTCTGAATGCTATTGATTATTGCTTCATCCTTATTATTTGTAAAAACTTTAAGCCAAGATTCCCAAATAAAATTTAATTCAGAATACATCAAATTTGAACCAAAAGGTGGATCTGTGAAAATATAGTCTATAGAATTTATTGGAATATTTGATAAATCCGTTGCACTTTGACAAGAGACAATTGAATGAGATTCTATTTTTCTTTGAAGATTCATTTTTAAAAAATCTAAAGCCTTTTTTTCAAAAATATCAATTACATTTCTTTCTACTTGAAATGAGGGAACATACAAAGTACCGGTTAATGGTCCTGATCCCCTTTTTCCAAAATTATAACGAGTCAATTTTGAAACTAATGAGGGATTAAAACTAGTAAAAATTGAATAAAAAAATAACCGGATAGTTTTATCACTTATATTATCAATTTCATTTTTTAATATCGAAAGGGCTCGTAAATTTCTTTTTGTGTAAAAATTATTAACTTGTAAAAAATTATGTGATCTAATTGGTTGTCTAGTATTGAATCCATCAGGAATTTTGTCTTGAGGATATTCTAGATCTAATTTCTCGTCATTTATTTTTTTAATTAACTCTAAATCTAGATATTTAACATTTTTAGTTTTTCTATTTTTTTTATTTTTTGAAAAATGTATTTTGACAATTTGTTGTTTTGCAAATTTTATTAATTGATTTGTATTCAAATTTAATTTATTTTCAAAAACTCTATCTAAATTATTTTTTTTTAATTCTATTTTACATTTTGGACAGTTTATTTTATTTTTTATTTCTTCTGTATTTTTCAAGATCATTAAACTCCACAAATCAAATTCATGTGAGCAATTTGGACATGAAAAAATATCACTCCAAACAACATAGTCTATTTTTGCTTTTTCAGGATTATGGTTTTCCAGATCAGTTTCATACATCCAACTAACTTTATTTTTTAAATTCTTCATTATTTCAAGAAATGTTTCTTCATTTTTTTTCTCATCTACTTTTCTGTTTAAATTATAACTGATCAAGGTAGCTATTGGGGAAATATCGCTCAAGATAACTTTTCTAACCCCGTAATGGATTTTAGATTCTTGTTTTTCTATATTTTTCTCTGAATCTAATTTAGAATTAATACAAGATTGTACTGCTACCCCCGTCATTCCACTTCCACAAAATCCATCAAAAATTACATCGCCTGGTTCTGTATAGTGTAGAATGAAAGGAATTATGGCTTTTGGAGGAATCTTAGTATGATACGAATGTATGTTGTAAATTCCATCATTTTTACCCTCAGATACATCAAAGGCCAAGGGTTGTTTTTGATACTTGTCTTTAATAGAATCATATAGCTTTCCATATTTTTTTATAAATTGTCTAATATTTGGATTGGGGTATGCAGTGTAATAGGGGGGTTCAGATAATTCAACGATATTATGATTATATGTAATTGGATCACTTTTTTTGCTCATGTTTAATGCCTGTAATCTAAAGTTTACTTATTCATACTAATTAGCATGTATTTCTAGAAAGCCATTTATTATGTGACAGCATCATTTTAAATATGTCAATGTATATGCCGGGAGCAACTGCTGTTGGAATTACTTTTGATGGTGGTGTAGTTTTTGCTAGTGAAAAAAGAATCGCCTTTGGTAATTTCCTTGTAAGTAAAACCACAAAGAAGACTTTCTCTATCACTGACAAAGTTGGTGCAACTTGTGCTGGTCTTGTCGCTGATATGCAAATTTTAACTTTACAAATTTCTGCTCTTGCAAAAATTAGAAAAATGGACATTAAAAGAGATGTTCCTCCTAACACTGTTGCTAAAATGATGTCAAATATGATGTATGAAAGAAGATACTTTCCGCTACTAACCCAAGTAATTGTTGGCGGCGTGGTTGATAAACCCGTTATGTATACCCTTGATCCTCTTGGTTCAGTACTTCCTGATGAATATGCTGCAGTTGGTACCGGTGCTGAAATGGCATTGGGTGTTTTAGATCCTCAATTCAAACCAAACATGACTAAAGATGAGGCCGTAACTTTGGCAAAACATGCCGTTCGTGCAGCAGCACTTAGAGATTCTGCAAGTGGTGATGGATTGGATGTTTTAATTATCACTAAAGATGGAACTGAAGAATTTACTGAAAGTATAAAGTAATTTCTTACTCATAATCATTAATTCATTCCCAATAGTTTCAGACAATTCATTCTCTGTTTAAATTTGAGAAAAATCACAACATAAGATTCAGATTCTTTGGGACATAAAATAAAACGAATCATTTTTCATAATTGTTAATATGTTAGTTAACCCAGTGGTGTTTACCCCTGGTAGACTGTGCAGTTGATGGGATATTGCCTGAAGCAAATCGGGTTACACCACAACAAGCAAATCGTGAAGCAGTAAAATGGTTGAATAGATTGGAAAATACAAAATAATTTTTTATTGTAAAATGCTTATGTGATTAAACAAAAATTTGAATTATTTTAGTAATTCCTGATTAAGATCCTGCCTTGTTAGAATCCCTACAATTTTGCCATTTTTTTCAACTAGAACGTAATCATACAAGTCAAAAATGTCTTCAACTGATTTTAAAATATCAGTATGTTGAATTTTTGGATTAATAGGATCCAAATTAGACTGTTTTATTTTTTTATTTTCTGCACGAAGATTTGCTAGTTTTGTGATAATTTTATCAGTTAACATTCCAACACATATTTTATTTTTATCATAAATTGGCACCTGAGAAAAACCATGTTTTGCCATCATTGTTGAAACAGTCTTAACGTCATCGCCAATTTTAAATGATTTAATTTTTTTATATTTCCCTTCAATTGTATCACCGTTAATTTTTTCAAGACGCTCAAAATACTCATAAATTTTTTTCATTTTTAGATAACTAGGATCTTTGATTTTACCGTTTTCTACTTTATTTATCCAGCCAAATGTAGGCTCATCGTTTAGCTCTTTTGCTAGTTTTCTTGAAGATAATTTGTATTTCTTTTTTAATTTTAAAATATCATCTATGTCTGGAAGCATAAATAATTCAGATTAAATTAAAATTTAAGTGTATATTATATTATACACTAGTGCAGCGTATTCTATTAGATACAGGCACTATTACTATACATGGTACGAAAAATAACAGAACTTGAAAAAGTTCTAATACAAAAATCAAAACCACCTGATAGAACAAGTCATTTTTTAAACAAGGCT